>Ga0080008_128037_pt1 | contig 11437 bp, 15 predicted proteins | sample ConCONMetagenome_FD_69211 | JGI IMG/M metagenome (GOLD analysis project Ga0080008, IMG submission 69211) | Hot spring microbial streamer communities from Conch Spring, Yellowstone National Park, USA - CON_C (SPADES assembly) (version 2) | ecosystem: Environmental > Aquatic > Thermal springs > Hot...
AACCTGCCATCATAAACAAAGAAGCGGAGGTAAGTCCATGGGCAAACATCTCCATTATGCTCGCCCTAAGACCTTCCTTGTTGAGTAAAAACATACCCGCCACCACAAAGCCCATGTGGCTGATAGAAGAGTATGCAACAAAACGCTTAACATTGCTCTGGCTTATAGTAAACCAAGAGGCAAAGATTATGGTGGCTATACCCCAAAGCACAAGGACAGGCATCAAAAAAACCGCAACCTCTGGGAAGAGTCCAATGTTAAACCTTAGAAGGGCATAAGTACCCATCTTTAAGAGGATCGCCGCCAACACCACAGAACCAGCGGTGGGTGCCTCACCGTGGGCATCGGGAAGCCATGTATGAAAGGGCACTATGGGCGTTTTTACCGCAAAGGCAATAAAGAAGAGTAGGAAAAGGAAAAGTCCAAAAGCTAAGCTATACTGGTTTTGTAAGAGGTCAAAGTAGGAAAAGGAGAATTTACCAAACTGTCTGTAATGCTCCACCGCAACGCTTACTATCCCCAGAAGGAAAAACAGAGAAGAGACAAATATATAAACAAAAAACTTGTAGGCAGAGTATAGCCTTAGCTTGTAGCCCCATATGCCTATAACAAAGAACATGGGTACAAGGGTAAGCTCATAAAAGACGTAAAAGACGAGCATGTCCCAGCTGGTGAATACACCCACGAGGGCACTCTCAGTTAGCAAAAACCAGGCGTAGTACTCCTTCAGCCGGTGGTTTATCTGATGATCCCTTATAGACCAGCATATGGCTACAAAGGAAACCAGGGTGGTAAGAATATACATAAGGTAGGAAAGTCCATCTGCACCAAAGGAAAGACTTAGCTTCAACTCTTCAATTAGGGTAATGCTCTGGTAAAACTGAACCTTTTGGGCTTGCGAAAAGTCAAAGTAAAGAAGGGAAACCAAAGAGAGAACAAAAACCGCACCCGAAAAGACAAGGGCAATCCACTTGGCAAATTTTTCCTCAAGAAGAACAATGAGCACTATGCCCAGCAGAGGCAGGACTATACTCAAAGGAATGAAGGGAAAAACCGCAGGCACAAACTCCATGGCTCACCCCATAAAGTAGATGATTATTCCCAGCAAAACAACCAATCCAAAGAGCAAAAAGGCTACGTAGTTGTTTAGAAGCCCAGTTTGTATTAGGCTTACCTTTCTCCCGAACCTAAAGGAAAACTTGGCAATACTATTAACAAAAAGGTCCACCGTGTATATGTCCAGCTTGATCCACAGAAACTTAACCACCCTAAAGTAAAGAAAGTTCAGAAGGTTTATGAAACCATCTATTAAGAACCTTTCACCCACCAAGAAAAGACCCCTTGAGAGTTTCATATAGCCCTTTGCGAATCCCTTATGGTACAACTTTTCCGTGAAGAACTGTTCTTTGAAGGTGGTATGAACAGGCTTTAAAGACTGATACAGCTTTTCTGGGTCCAAAACCCTCTTGACAAACACCAGATACGCTAAACCTATTCCCAAAAGGGCTATTACCACTGAACTTATGGCTATTTCCAAATGTATCTCCTTGTGATCCTTCAATGCACTCATATACCAACCTTCAAAAAAGCCCACTACTGCTGAGCCTATGGCTAACACCACCATGGGCACAAGCATCACAGAGGGCGCCTCGTGTGGTTCCTCCTCAAAGTGCTCTTTGTGCCTCTCAGGTCCGTAAAACATCACAAACCCTTCCCTGAATATGTAGTATGCTGTCAAAAAGCTTACAAAGCTTACAAATACTCCCAAACCAAAGCTTGCCTCATAGCTACTGGCTATTATCAGGTCCTTACTCCAAAATCCTGCAAAGGGAAATATACCCGCTAATGCTAACGCTCCCACAAAAAAGGTGGCATAGGTTATGGGCATGTGCTTTTTGAGTCCTCCCACCTCATAAATATTGCGGGCATGATGGTGAAAGGCGTGTATTATGGAACCCGCCGACAAAAACAGTAGTGCCTTGAAAAAGGCATGAGTAGTTAAATGAAACATGGCAGAACTTTTGTCTCCTATGCCCAAGGCTAAAAACATCAGACCTAACTGACTCATAGTGGAAAAGGCTATGATCTTCTTTATGTCTGTGTGGGAAGTTGCTGCCAGTGATGCAAACAGCGCAGTAATCCCTCCAATGAGGGCTACCACCTTCAAACTCTGCGGTGCAGACTCAAACACAGGGTAAAGCCTCGCTACCATGTACACACCAGCCGCTACCATCGTGGAAGAGTGCAAAAGGGCTGACACGGGCGTGGGACCTGCCATGGCGTTTGGTAGCCATGTGTGGAGTGGAAACTGCCCTGACTTTCCTACTGCACCACCAAAGAGTAGCAAAACTGCCAGTCCAAGCAGGTTAGGGTCTATTTCCTTGACCTTAGAGAATATCTCCAGAAGATTTAGACTTCCAAAGAGGTAAAAGATGGAGAAAATGCCAAAAAGGAATAGCCAGTCTCCTATGCGGTTCATAACGAAGGCTTCAAAGGCAGAGTTTGTAGCGTATTTTTGCTGATGGAAGTAGCCGATTAAAAGGTAAGATGCCAGTCCCACACCTTCCCAACCGAAGAACATGCCAAGCAGGTTATCCGACAGCACTATGAGTAGCATAGAGAAGAGGAATAAAGAGAGGTATGCGTAGAATTTGTAGGTCCATTGTCCGAAGAGGTTTTCCATGTATCCAATGGAGTAGATGAAGACGAGGGTTGAGATAAAGCAAACGAGGGAGGTGGTGATGGCAGAAAGCGGGTCAAAGTAGAGACCGAGGGTGAGGGTGTAGGAACCAAGGCTGATAAAGTCGTAGAGTTTGACAGAAAAGGGAGAGTTTAAAGCTTTCAAGAGGGCAGGGATAGAGAATATGAATGAGAGGGCACTTCCCAATACTGCTATGATGGCTGAAGGTAAATCTCCCAGCCTTCTGCCAAAAAGTCCTATCAGCAAAAAGGCAAGAAGGGGGAATAGAATAATTAACAACGCATCCATATCAGTCCCTTAGTTGGGTTATTTCAGAGGAGCCTTCGTAGCCCCTCAGGCGGAATATGGCTACCACCAAGCCCAAACCTATCGCCACCTCCGCTGCAGCTACTGTAAGCACAAAGAAGGCGAAAACCTGTCCCTCTACACCACCCACCATTTTGTCCATACTAACAAGCCCTACATTCACACCGTTCAGCATTAGCTCCGTGCTCACCAAAAGGGTTATAAGGTTTTTCCTTATGATAACACCAAAAAGCCCAGAGAGGAATAAAAAAATGCTTATAAGAATATAAGCGACCTCTATTTTCACTCCTCTTTCCTCCCGAGAAGGATGGCTCCGATCATTGCGGTTAAAAGTATAACAGAAGCCACCTCGAAAGGAAAGAGGTAATTGGTAAATAGGGTTTTGCCTACGCTTCGGATGTTGTCCTCTGTTATAACCCTCTCGGAGACTGCAAACTTACCCTCTAAAACCATGTATGCGATGGGAAGGAAGGAGATCAGCAAAAAGGGCACTGCCAAGAGGGCTTCTCTTTTGTAAATGCCTTCAAATTTCTTTACCTTTTCCCACGGAATGGTGGTTATAACCAGAACATAAAAGACGATTATGGCAACCGCGTATATTATGAGTTGCAAACCCGCCAAAAGCTCCGCCCCAAGGTGCAAAAAGATGCCCGCTATAGCCAATATAACCGATAGGAAGGCAAGGATTACATGCACCGGGTTTTTCAGGAAAAGGGTGCCAAAGACCGACACCAAAAGCCAAAGACTCAGAAATCCAAAAATCAGCCACTCCACTCTATCTTCCCCCAAAGGCGTTCTCTGTGTTCGTCGTCTATCCAAATTCTGTCCGGTTCGTTGCCCCTTCTCTTTTTCCAGTCTATAGCGTTTTCTTCCAGCTTGTCCATCTTAAGGACTGCCGACCTACGGGAGTATCCTGCCAGCTCATAAAGGTCTGTCATGGTAAGACAGCCCACCGGGCAGGCATCCACACACAAACCACAGAAGAGACAGTTTAGTAAGTTCATATCAAAGCGTACCACCTTTTTTGTGCCGTCGGGCATTTGCACCGCTTCTATCCTAAACAGGGTGGGCATAGGGCAGGCGGTCTGACACATATAACAGGCAACGCATCTGCTTTTGCCCTTCTCAAAGCTCATAAACTTTTCTATAGCCCTTAGGGAATCCGGTTCTGTTCCATCCCACACGAAGTGCCCGTGAGCTCCTCTATAACGCTTTGGAGGTGTGAGCTTTTCCACTGGATAGTTAGTGGTTATGGGCTTCCGAAGAAGGTTCTTAAGGGTAACCGAAAGCCCCTTTATGAAATCCAAAAAGAGCACACTTTCTATTATGTTCAGAAAAGCCTTCCTATCTACCTTCTTTATAGCCATAGTGGGTTTAGTATTTTATACCATTTGCAGTCTATTGCAAAAGTTTATGAGGTAAATCAGGTTCAGATTATGATAGACTTAAGACTGATGAAGGATAGGATGCTTGAGACCCTCAGGAAAATGAAGGACTTAAAGATCTTGGTGGTGGGAGATGTTATGCTTGATCGTTATATCTTTGGGAGGGTGGAAAGGATCTCGCCTGAGGCACCGGTTCCGGTGGTAGAGGTGGAAAGGGAAGAGTTCCGTTTAGGTGGGGCGTCAAATGTGGCAAACAATTTGTCTAACTTGGGTGTAAAAACTTACCTAGTGGGCGTGGTGGGTGCAGACTACGGACAACACATAATAAGGGGACTTATGAAGTCTGCAGGCATAGAGGACCTAACGGTGGAGGATCCCCAGAGACCAACCACAGAAAAGGCGAGGGTGGTTTCTATGTCCCAACAGCTACTGCGGATAGACTGGGAAGACAGAAGATCCATAGGGGGGAGAGTTTTAAAGGAACTCCTTGAAAGGCTTGATGTAGATGTGGATGGGATTATAGTCTCGGATTATGCCAAGGGAGTTGTATGCCAGCAGTTGATGGACAGAATAAAAGAAAAGAAAGTCTTTGTTTCCATAGACCCAAGACCTGTTAATAAGCATCTTTACTTTGGTGCGGACCTCATGACCCCTAACGAAAAGGAGGCAAAGCAGATGGGCGGAGACAAACCGGTGGAAACGCTCGGATGGAAGCTAAAAGAGGAGCTTGGGCTGAAGACTTTGGTTATAACCTTGGGTGCAAAGGGCATGTCCCTCTTTGATAGAGAGTACTTTCATTTTCCTGCAAAGGCAAAGCAGGTTTATGATGTTTCGGGTGCAGGAGACACCGCAGTAGCTGTGCTTACCTCCGCTTACATAGCCACAAAAGATTGGCATATTGCCTGTGAGCTTGCAAACCTATGCGCAGGCATAGTGGTAGGAAAGCTGGGCACCACTCCTATAACCTTAGAGGAGGTTATAAAGGAAATTGAAAAAGGGTAAGGGCTTTGAAGACATAGCCTGCGAATATCTAACAAATCTTGGGTATAGGATCCTTCACAGAAATTTTTACTGTAGAGGTGGAGAAATAGACATTATAGCCTTAGACGGAGATGTTTTAGTTTTCGTGGAGGTTAAAGGAACAACCACAAAGCTAAACCCCGCAGAGCGCATCAACCACAAAAAACTTCACCGTATTTACAAATGTGCAGAAGAATTTCTTTCAAAAGCCCCCGCACAGGAGTGCAGGGTAGATGCTATTTTAGTGGAGGGTGGTCGTATAGTGCATCTAAAGAATATATCACTCTAGGATTTCCAGAACCACCCTCTTGCCGCTCTTCCTACCCATAGCGGATAGGATAGTTCTGAGAGCTCGGGCTATTCTGCCCTGCTTGCCTATTACCTTTCCTACGTCTGCCTTGTCCACCCTCAGCTCAATAACTACGGTCTTCTCTCCTTCTATTTCTACCACATTGACCCCATTGGGGTTGTCCACAAGGGACTTGGCAGTGATTTCTACGATGTCTCTCAGCTGGCTCATGAGACTACCTCCTTCTTAGATTATTTTTGCGTTTTTGAGGATGCTTCTTACTCTATCGGTAAGCTCTGCACCTTTTTCAATCCACTCTTTTACCTTTTCTGGCTTAATACTTAAAAGCTCCTTCCTCTTTGGGTCATAAGTTCCCAAAATATCCACATACTTACCTTCCCTTGGAGAACGGCTATCCATCACCACTATCCGATATATGGGATGATGGGTCCTACCGAACTTAGAGAGTCTAATCCTCAGTGCCATTTCCTTCCTCCATTCTATTTTATTATAGCATGTTTTTTAGGTCTTCGTTCATCTTAGCTACCATTTCCTTCAACTTTTTGGTGTAATCTTGCAATTTTTTCTCAAGCTCTGGATACTTTATGGAAAGGATCCTGATCGCCAGAAGTCCTGCGTTGGCACCATTGCCAATACCCACAGTAGCCACAGGGATGCCCGCGGGCATTTGAACGATGGAGTGTAGAGAATCAACACCTCCCAAATGCTTTGTGGGTACGGGAACACCTATAACTGGCAGGGTGGTCATAGAAGCGGTCATACCCGGCAGGTGAGCAGAACCTCCCGCACCAGCGATTATCACCTCTATGCCCCTTTCCCTTGCAGTTTTGGCGTACTCAAACATAAGTTCAGGTGTGCGATGGGCGGAGACTACCTTGACCTCACAGGGCACTCCAAACTCCTTCAAAACTTCATAAGCGGGCTTTAGATACTCCCAGTCGGAAATGCTCCCCATTATTATACCTACTAAAGCCTTTTCCATACAAATATTGTAGAATATTTTGCTATGAAGCTAATTGCGGGAAACTGGAAAATGAACAAAACCCCCTCCCAAACGAGGGAGTACATAACAAAGTTTTTGGAACTTGTAAGGGATGTCAAAAACACGGAAATTCTTCTTTGTCCTCCCTTTACCTCCCTTTGTGTGGCAGGAGAAATGCTAAAGGATAGCTATATAAAGCTCGGAGCCCAAAACTGCCACTATGAGGAAAAGGGAGCCTTTACGGGAGAAATATCCCTTAGTATGCTCAAGGAACTTGGCGTGTCTTATGTTATAGTGGGACACTCAGAAAGAAGGTGGCTCTTTGGAGAAACTGACGAAATGATAAACAAAAAGGTTATAGCCTGCTTGGAAAAGGGAGTAAGACCCATCCTCTGCGTGGGGGAAAAGATAGAGGACCGAAACGCAGGCATGACATTAAAGGTGGTGGAAAGCCAGCTAAAGCTTGGGTTGTCCGGTTTGGAGGATTTGGCGGGCAAGATTGACATTGCTTATGAACCTGTTTGGGCAATAGGCACAGGAACGCCTGCCACACCGGAGGATGCCCAATTTGTCCATAGGTTTATAAAGGAATTCTTGGGAGAAGTTAGAGTTCTTTATGGAGGCAGTGTAAGCCCAAAGAACGCCAAAGACTTTCTCTCTATGCCCGATGTGGATGGTCTTTTGGTGGGAACCGCCAGCTTAGACCCTGAATCCTTTGCCCAGATAGTAAAGGCTTCTGAAGGAGAGTAAAACAAGCACAAAAAAGGGCAAGGCTCCCAAAAGGGGACTGCGTCCCAGCTCTTGGACAGTGATCTTTATAAGGTTCAGGCTAAGTATGTAAAGGGCTATGTAAAGAAGAAAAAACATAGATGGCCTTAGAAAGCTACGCTCCTTTAAAAGATGGTAGACTAAGGGTAGGGTAAGTGCGAGCACAGATAGGCTGATAACGAGCCTTAGCAAAAGCTCCGCCAGATAGACATCTTTATTCATTCCCAAGGAACTTGCCAAAGAGTATAAGGAAATCAGTTTATCCATCCTTAAGTGGCTTAATTTTTCTCCAAAGGCTTTTGCATCATCCACAGATATAAACTCCAAGGTTATATCCTTCTTTTCCTTCAATCCATCAGCAAAATAAGTCCTTTCTGCCCCAATAAGTGTTAGACTTCTGTCTTTCCATAATCCTTCTTTGGCGTAGAGTACTCCATCTATGTAATTTCCCTCCAAAGATACGGAGAAGACATCATAAACCCTGCCATCCATCAGGTTTGCAAAGCCTATTCTTATGTAAGACCTTTTTTCTCCTTCTCCCAAGCTAAGCCAAAAGTTGTTTAAAACAAGCTCTTCCTTTGTCTTTCCCTTCTTGAACTCCCTCTCAATTTCGTAGGCATTTTTAAAGATTTTTGGATAAAAACTGTAGCTCAAAGCAAGCTGTAAAAGGGAAAGAATTAAAGAAGCCATCAAAATAGGCATAAAAAATCTCAATGGCGATATACCAAAGGAGTAAGAAAGCCTGTCATAAGATTTTTTAAACACCCTTCTCATATAGATCATCAGGGCAAGGCAGTTTAAGATGGGTGCAGTGTAATAAAAGCTTAAGAATACGATTGTTAGTATAGCCTTTGGGATTGTGTGTGGTGCAGACACTTTGTATAGAAGTAGGACATCCACCAAAGAGTAAAAACTCAAAAGAAGGCTAAAAACTAAACTGAGTAGCAAAAATAATTTTAAAAACTCCCTAAGGTTATAGAAGAACAGCATTCAAATTAAGCCCTTGTTTATGAGCTTTGCTAAATCCTTTGCGAAGTAAGTTATGATCATGTCCGCACCAGCCCTCTTTATGGATGTTAAAGTTTCTATCATTACCTTTTCCTCATCTATCCAGCCGAGCTTTCCGGCAGCCTTTATCATGGCATACTCTCCGCTAACGTTGTAGGCACAGACTGGTAAAAGTGTGGCTTCTTTCACTTTGGCTATTATGTCAAGGTATGCCAAGGCGGGCTTTACCATGACTATGTCTGCGCCTTCTTGGACGTCCAAAAGCACCTCCTTTAGGGCTTCCCTTACGTTGGCAGGGTCCATCTGATAGCTCCTCCTGTCTCCAAAGGCGGGGGCAGACTCTGCTGCGTCTCTGAAGGGACCATAGAAGGCGGAGGCAAACTTGGCAGAGTATGCCATTATTGGAATGTGAGTATAACCAGCAGAGTCAAGGGCAGACCTTATGGCTTGAACCATTCCGTCCATCATGCCAGAAGGTGCTACCATATCCGCACCATTCTCTGCGTGAGAAACTACCTGCTTTTTTAAGTTCTCAAGGGTTAGGTCGTTATCCACAGTGTGACCTTTTAACACACCGCAGTGTCCGTGAGTGGTGTATTCACAGAAGCACACATCGGTTATTACATACATCTCGGGCACTTCCTTTTTGATCTTTCTGAGAGCCCTCTGGATTATACCCTGCTCGCTCCAGGTGTCGGAGCCTACTTCGTCTTTGTGTTCGGGTATTCCAAAGAGTATGATGGCGGGTATGCCCAGGTCTCTTACCTCCTTTACCGCATCCACAACCTTGTCCACACTGTAGCGATAAACGCCGGGCATGGATGGGACCTCTTCCACTATGTTCTCTCCGTATCTGACAAAGATGGGATATATTAGATCGTCAAGGGTGAGCTGGGTTTCTCGGACGAGCCTTCTTATGTTTTCTGATAACCTTAGCCTTCTGGGTCTTAGCTTAGGAAATTCCATAGGAGATAATTTTAAGCCAATAGTTGTAGAGGGTGTTCTAAAAATACAGACCATTGACACACAAAGTTTTTTACTCTAAAATCTAACCCTGAACTGAAAAAAGAAGACAAAGAAAAACTCGTCCAGCTAATGCGTAAGCAATCTTATACTATCCGTGTGGCATACAACATGCTAATAGAGTTAGAAAAAGAGAAAACGAAAAACCCACACGCCCAAATATACTACAGACTAAGACAGCTATTTCCTGAATTACCAACAAAATATATTGATGATGTAAACTTTTTAGGTTCATGATCGTATAAATGACGATAAAGGAGGCTAACCATCCATAGACGGTTTCACACTTGGCATTCCAAGGGAACCTCTTGCTAACCATTAACCAGTCCAGTCTATGAATACCAAAAGTTGAAATCTTCGCCATACTATAACCAATAGGGATCATAAATTGAGCAGGTAGAAGAGCATTAAAACATGGTCTTTGAACTGGGAAGAATCCTCTAACAGAGTATGTAGCTTTAGTATCAATATAGCAATAAAACAAGCCAAGACTACCTGCAAAAAGTTGCCTTTCACAATAAGAAGGTTCCACACTATTATTACATCTCAATTCAGTCCTCTGTGGTAGAACATCTTACACACTTTTTAAGAGAACTATTCCATGTTTCTTATGAAGGACATGATGGAGTAATCTCACATCTTTTAGTACTATGGTTATAGGTGAAACCAGCGGAGCATGTGCAAGACATATTAGCAGAAACATAAAAGTTCTTACCAAGATAAACAGAGAAATTTGGAAAACCCTTTCTTCATGCTTAGATGTAAAACCCCTCATCTCACACCCCAGTTAAGAAGTGAGGACTACAGAAGTATAACCCAGAGACCTAAGGTATGGACTATGCGACGTTAAGCATGTGGAAAGATAAAAGCCTCTGTGAAGTAGTTCGTTTTACCAGCTTTTTGTCTGCTTAGGAATAAATATCCCTAAATCTCCTGTGCATCCTAAAATGAAATTTGAAGGAGGGCGTTCCGATGTGTGTGATCATCTATAAGCCTGAGGGGGCTGTTGTTAGCGACAAGCTATTTGACAGGTGTTGGGAGTTGTTTCCTCATGGGGGCGGATATGCAGTTTGGAAAAGTATGAGATGGGTATATGAGAAGGGCTTTATGGAGAAGGAAGAGTTTTATGAAGCAGTCAAGGAATTCATTCACTCGGAAAACACAAGGGTAGTCCTCCACTTTAGGCTTGCCACAGAGGATGCAGAGGGAAAGAGAAACATCCTCCCAGAATTCACGCATCCCTTTGAAATCCAGCTTCAGGACACAAAAGCCTTGCTATTTGTTAATGGGCGGTTTAGTGAGAGTTATAAAGGCATTGTGGGTGCACCAAAGGTGAAGAAGCTTGTAGAGGATATAAACCAGCTAAAACTCAAAAGATGGCAGTATGAGAAGCTTTTAGCAGAAGACGGACTACTTGAGGGCTTATTCCGATACAGAGGAGAAAGGGCAAGGCTTCTAACGCTTTTTGAAGAAGATAAGGAACCTTTCTTTAGCCCAAAACCTCCGAAGGGATGGATAGAATACAATGGGCTGTTGCTTTCAAGGAAAGTCAGTTTGTAGGTTGTCAGAAAATGCAAAAAAGGTAGGTTATAGTATATAAGGGTATGGTAGCAGTTAGGGAGGAAAACAGGAGAGGGAGCCTTCCTAACAAGGGAGGGCTTTCTGTGAGGGGTCTTTGGGCCCCTTATTGCAGGGAGGTGGCTTAATGGCTTACCTCTTCGTCTATGGCACCCTCAAAAGGGGTGGATCAAGGCACAGCCTCTTAAAGGGCTGTCCTTTCTTAGGGCATGCCTTGGCAAAGGGCTTTGCCCTATATGACCTCGGCGCCTACCCTGGGATGGTTCCCGGAGATGGGGTAGTGCGTGGAGAGGTCTATGAAATCCCAGAAGGGCTCCTTAGGGAGCTTGACTGGGTGGAAGGGGCTCCTTTCCTCT
>Ga0080008_152813_pt1 | contig 11431 bp, 8 predicted proteins | sample ConCONMetagenome_FD_69211 | JGI IMG/M metagenome (GOLD analysis project Ga0080008, IMG submission 69211) | Hot spring microbial streamer communities from Conch Spring, Yellowstone National Park, USA - CON_C (SPADES assembly) (version 2) | ecosystem: Environmental > Aquatic > Thermal springs > Hot...
GCCCACAGAGCCTTCACCCCCAACACGCCTGCGCCCGGCGCCATCCCCCTCAGCCTAACCACGCCATACCCGGGGACGTTATACCCCACAACGCCCCTGCCGGCGGCCGCCGACACACACGCCGTGCCGTGGCCGTCGAAATCGTAGAATATGCTCAGCCACCTACCCTGCTTATCCCACCCAGGATGGATCTCCGCGGGGTAGCTGAAGTGCCAGAAGAAGTCGTAAAAGAACCCACCAGCAACGCCCAGCGACACATCCGGGAACCCATTCCCGTCATAGTCAGGAGCGATTATTCTGTTCAAGAAATACCTCAAAAAGGCGCCCCGCGTCCACTCGTTTGTCTGGGCAAAAGGCGGCGACGCCAGAAAGTCATCCACAAAGTTACAATTCATGTTAGCATCAACAATCGCGTGAGAGAAATAATTGAACCCTACTTTAATCGCCCTAATCACCAAGACCCCTGCAACCACGGTGCCAAGCCCCGGCACATGCATATATGTAACACCGAAACGGAGATCGTCACTACTGCTAATTATGTTATTTACAACTGCCGGGATTCTATAATAGTCGCAAGGCGGGTAGATATAGACACTCCAAGGCACAAGCGTCTCGTAGATCATACCACCGACGTGTATATGTGTAGAGTTCACTAAACTCACCGGCTGGAGCAACAAGACCTGCGACTGGTCGGCGTCAAACACCAAGGGCTCCCTAATTCTGTCACCCTTGTATGTGCCGGACCAGTACCTCAAAGCCGTGGACAGGTCGGGATGGCCGTAGTCGACGCCCGTGTCGACCACGGCTATGTTAATGCCGCTTCCGTTTATGCCGTAGACACGCTCGACTTGCGAAACGCCGATCAGATCCCTAATAATGGCGTTAGAAGGCGCGATGATGCCTCTGCCGCCCACGCCCTCCGGCAACATATCAAAAGGCTTCGGAACAGGCTTCGCCAGCACCGCCTCGACGTAGTCCGAGTACCTGCTCAGTGCCCTCTTAACGGCATCGGGGGAGTCCGCCACCCTAAACATATACCTACCCTGCGCGTCGCGCACCAGCTCAGACACCTTGACCTCCATCACCCGGACTTGGCGCCCACCAGCCGCCGCAACTAGCCGCTCGCCGCTATATAATTGCCGCATCTCATTGTATACCTGCTGAACAACGGAATCCGGAACCCCCTTCTTAAACACCACCGTAACCACACTAAACCTCTCCCCACCAGCCGACAAATTACCCACGAACACAGACGCCACAGGCGGAGACGGAGGAGACTCCGGCTACCTAACACCCACCTGGTCAACACCCTGACCAAGAACCAACGCAACCAACAACACCTCAACTAGCACTGCTATACCCCCATTCATAAACTTTGGCCCTCGCATAATCGGAAATCTAATTTGGTATTTAAACATTTATTATTCCACACAGAACATCACCCACAGAGCAGAAGCCAACCTTTCAAACTCCTCCATAAACTGAACCCTAAACCCTCACTTCCTAATCTAAAATTCAGACATAGGTCTTACATTATACCACGTCAATTGTGAGATGTAGCTGGCTTCGGGCAAACGCCCTATACACCCACACCTGATTCGCCGATTTCTCTTGCTAATGTCATAAGCGTTGTAGAAGCATTAGCCGACCTCACACTAGTCGACTCCACGACATTCTGTTACTAAGAGATCTTGCTAGAGTAGCTACATCCACGAGCCCTACCTCAACGAAATGTTCAGAAACTCAGTAGCTAGGCCTGCTCAGCGCAACCCAGACGCGGTAGTCGCTGTAATAATCACCGCACATAACATTGATCCTTCCCCCTAACGTACCATGCCTCATCAAGAAAGTCTCAATACCAGCAGACAGCCAGTTGGAAAGAGGTTTCTGCTCATATGCAATACCTTAAATACTCTAAATATTTTATTGGTAATGCTATGAAAGGTACTTGTGTTCAGGATAATAGGAGTGAGTCTGCGAAAATCATTAATTAGCTCTCCAAGGAGCTTTGGATCTTAGAAAAAACCGTGTAGCTAATGCCGTTATAGTATAAAACGCAATCTATATGAATGTAAACTTCTGAAACGCTTCTAGTAGCTTCTTCTTAGTGTTCTGATTAGTTTTCCTGTTTCTAAGGATGTGCTTGTCTATGTATACTGTTATATTGAGTCTTCAACTAGCTTCTCACCCAGAATCTTTATGGTTATACTGAAGCTGTGCCCTAAAGAGGTTCTACATATCTGAGGTGGGAGAGGCATATGTATATATGCATACATGCACGCCTTAAACTAAATGTCAAACAGCTATTGTTCTTTCTCAAAGGAACATCGGTAAAGTGGTATAGGTAAACGGGACGATGCTGACTATGTTTGATACCCAACTTGGAAGGGTCCTGCATTTGCAGAAATACGACCGTCTTAAACATCAGTTTAGCTTTTAATATTAACTTTTAATAGGTCACCCATGTAGTATTTGTTTCACTATTTTTTGATTATATAATATATTATTTTTAATTATTCTTTCTAAATCTCTCCTCACATTGTTTTTCTCATCAATTAATTTGCGTATATGACCTACTATCTGGTTAATCGTAGTCAAGGGGTCACGAATAGCACTGTACAGACTAGTACTTGGGAGACTGTCCCTGAGCGAATACCTAAATATTCCTCTACCCTTGTGCTCATAGTACAGATGTGTCGTTGGAATACGAGCTACGGAACTAAGTATACAGAAGTGCATCCTAACACTAACGCTGGCATCGAAATTCCTAAGTAAACACACAACCTCCTCAGGATCCATGTAAGCCACGCTGTAGAGTGGTACAACAGAGTCGGGAATAATCCTGTCTTCTACCAGTCTCTTAATGAATTTTATGTCATTTTCATGCGTACCAGAGAAACCCATGGGGATTAGAAACACGTGGAATTCCCTTGTTAAAGTCTTAATGAGTTTCGCTGTGAACTGGATATATGAACTATACAACATAGGATCATGATCATAGTAGTAGTCACGTATGGAAACAGCTATCCTAGGTTTAGAATCATAACTTTTTATCTCACCGACTAGCTCCTCGACTCTTTTAGAGCATTTTTCCCCAGTGTGAAAAGCAAAGTCATGTACGAGGAGTATTCTCCCTTCATCTACACCAGCACTAGTTAAATAGTATCTAGAATAAGGCTCTCTAACAAGTATGTAGTTCCATCCATCAGCGAAATTCCTAATAATGCTTTTCTCAAAACCATTCCTATAGAAGCCGAGACTCAGGCCACCAAGAATCTTTAAACCAAATAACCTTGCAACATTCAGTGTACTCATAGCACCTAGTAGTAGCGGAATAGACCCATGGTATCCATCATATCCGCTACCACCCTTATGCCACAGAACGCCCTCGCCACGCTCGTAGCCGACAACGGGTTTAAGCCCAGACACCAATTGAGCTATAGATACTGTGTGGGCCACTACTTTCCCGAATAAGCCATGAAACAATTTATGGTAGGACACCCATGCCACGTGATCTTCCAGGTACGTGTTGGGAACAGGCAGGGGATCTACCACAGTAATACCAGCACCAGGGGCAACTTCTCGTAAAATCCTAAGCGTACCCTTAAAAATAGCAAAATCGCCGACATTCCCGAAACCGTGGAACAAGATAAATATTTTCATCGCTCACCCAATAAATACACGCTGGTGAACTCCATTGTTGTAGACCAAGCTACAGTGATTACTGAGAGGAGTGAGAATAAATGTATCAAATTCCCCTAGAGCACGAAGTAGATCGTTATATCTAAATCCCCATATTATTGCTGAGCGTAAGTCTACTACTTTGACGCCTTGATAACTAAGCAAAGCCGAGGCTACATCACTAAGGTTATTAACATTGTCCACTCGGACTATTCTAATAAAGGCTGATGGATCAAAGTACTGATAGTATATACCAAAAGGCGATGTAACAGCCACGTCATTCACGGAGCCCATGTAGTTTCTAATATATAAGGATGCGCTGTCGAGAGACATCGTTGCCGCCTGAAGAACAGGTTCTTCGTGGACCAGTAAGTACCCAGCAAGCGTTGTAAAAACAAGTGCTACGACTACCACAGGTTTCCATGCGTTATTCATTCTTATTTTTTGGTTGCTTAGTGATAGAACTGCCTTTATACACAGTATTGACATTGGTATGGGTAGTGAGATCAACATTCTATCAATAGAGTTGCCCAAGCTTGCAGTAAATACAGTTGAAAGGAATACAATTGCTATGGCACCAGCTAACGAAAATGTGACAGCTTCCTCGTAATCTAGTTTATTACCCAGCACTCTCCTAAACACATAAATTAATGATATCAGCGTTATTGCAACAATCATTACTTTATAGTAGTTTCTCAAAAAAATACCTATAGGTGGCAGGGGCTCTCTAATGGTTAAAGAAGTCGATATTAACTCCCAGCCCATTACATGGTAAAGGTAATTAAGGAACGATACAATTCCTATTTTAACAGCATGGCTGTAGTAATTATAAGCATTCCATGATAATACTATTAGTGCCATGAGGAGTAGGTACATCGGAAAATGTCTTGATTCAAATTCATACTTGCTTCCTCGAAGCCGTGGGAGTACCCCCAGGACAACCAAGAATAACAACATTGATGGCGGCACCAGTTGGAATAGCGGGTGTGAAATCACGAGTGTAGTTGCTGGTATGAGAAGAGCAATGACTTGGCGCTCATTTCTCTGTAGCGAGAGCAAAACATAAAATATTAAAAGCATTAGTACTAGTGCATAAAGCCTGGTGTTCGCATGAACAAATGTGAGTTCATTCCGGTTAAATTGCAATAAATTAAAAGCTATAATCGATGCTATAAGTGCATACGCACGATTTTTAAGCACTCTTTGGGAGGTAAGATATATCAGTATCATTAGAATAAGCATTAAAAGTGGGTAGAATACAAACAAATTAGCAACACGTATATCTTCTATCCCTAGGATTTTGTATATCTCATATAGCATCAAGAAGAAGCCCGGATACTCTTTTGGATACAAGTAATGAATTAAATAAAGTTCACCGTGGACGTCTAGCTCCCATATTCGCCCATGTAAATAGACATCACGGGCCCACATACTGGGATAGTTAACCAACACTTCCATGACATATATGAATGGTATGAGCAGAACCCATGTAAGCGTCAGCTTCCCTTTATCAATACTGAACACAACGATTATAATATTGAATAAAGCGACAAGTAACAACATGGGTATGGCTAGAACCGACACATAGGATAAAATATCATAATATACAGTGCTATGTAACTTCGAGAAATCATACATAATGTTAAAGCCTAGAATAGAAAGCAGTAAAACATCTAAAATGATTAGTAACGATACCCTTATTTTCGAGTCAACGTTTCTATGCATGCTATATTATATCTTCTATAAATTTTTTCTCGAAAGCGCTCAACAGAAATATACGCGAGCGCTCAAAAGCCTTATCCTGTAATTCGAATAGCTCTCTCTCGTTGTTTATCACATGTTCTATGGCTTCTGCGAGTTCTTCTGTTGTTTTAAAGCCTATACCGTATTTGCCTTTATCGATAATATCTATCCAGGGACCACTTAAAGGACCTTTATAAACTATTGGTACAGCACGAAGCATCATGCCCTCTGCGACGCTCATACCAAATGGCTCGAAGTGAGCTGTGCTTAGGATTATCTTGGAGGAGGCATAAAGGTTGGGTAGATCTCGTTCTGGTAGTTTCTCCATGAAGTGGACGTACTGCTGTAGCCCGAGTCTGTAGACTAGGTTCGATAGCCACTCCCTATACCATGGTACGAAGTGGTGTGCTACGACGTAGAGCTTGGGGGTAAGTCTACTCCTATTCCTTAACTCAGCTAGAGCCTTTATAGCATCACCAATTCTCTTGTTAGGTTGTCCACCAACTAGAATTACAGAGTTGTTTTTGAGTTTCTCTAGGGGTTTGAGCTGAAATGTGATAGGGGGATGTAGCACCTTTACATTTCTTCTCCATAGAAGCTCCATGAAGACCTTAGTTACGGTGGAGTTGGCCACGAGTTCTACCTCCTTAGGCATATTATCATAGTATACTACCCTCTTGAGGGCTACATAGTAGAGCCTTGTCCTGTAGCTCTGGTACTTCTCTAACCCAACCTCGACAGCGTCAACAATGTTAAAGCGTGTTCGTGCTACATATGGGAAGTGAGAGTATAGCATAATCTTTGAAACATTCTTAAATACCTCCTCGCCGAGCCTCGGTACATCGTCGTGAAATATCAGTAAATCAGGCAAGTGCTCTCTGACTAATCTCCTTACATATAATGCTATGAGACTTACAGTAATCGGAAATGGGATTCTCAGACTCTTTCCAGAGCCAAATAAGTAATTTAGTACTGCTTTTCCCTCCCTGTAGAACTTCCGTAGATTAGTCCCGTGAGCCCTATCCAACTCTGCAATATGCCAGCCACTAAGAGCAACGAGATGTACTTTCAACCCGTGTTCTAGCAATGTTTGAGCCATATATAGAGCTACCTTTACACCTCCTCCACCACTAAACGATAGGCCAATGTTTGGCGCGACTATAAACGCTCTTAGCGTCATATCAACTTCGATTCTTCAACCTTTCAAATATCATAAGTAACCTCCGGGCTACAGCCATATAGGAAAACTTCTTCCTCGCCCACTCTACAGTAGCAGATTCATTAAATGAAAATACACCCTGCATAACCATTTCAATAGCACCTGCGAGAAGCCTAGGATTCTTTCCTTTAATAACTATGCCAGAATAAGGCGGTATTAACTCCGGTATGCCGCCACTAGCGTACGCCACGACAGGCCTGCCCATAACCATAGCCTCTAAAACTACTGTAGGACAGGCGTCAGGACCTATTGAAGGAGTTACAACAAGATCTGCTATACAGTAGAGATCTTTAGTGAGGTCTCTATTTAAACGTCCCAGGTATTTAACATCTTGGGATAACTTAAGTTTATTTATTAATTCAAAGATAAGCTTAGGATAACCTTCCAATTTTTCTATATCAAAGTGACCTAAAGGGCCTGCGATAAGCAACTTAAACTTATGGCCCTTCTCTTTGAGGATCTTAGACGCTAGTATTAAGTGATGAAGCCCTTTCTCAGGTATTATTCGTCCAATGAACGCTAATATGAAATCATTTTCTTCTACTCCAACTTGCTTCCTTTTATCTGCTTTCTCTGAGGGTTTGCACGGCTTAAAGAAGTCCGTATCGACGGCGTTGTATACTATTCCAATCTTATCTGGGCTAACTCTTAGAAGTTCAATAGTACGACGCTTGACGTAGTTACTTACAGCTAGGTGAAGATCGTATAACTCTATGAGCAATTTATTTACTTTATTGGGCTTAGGCTCGTTATGAAGATGGCCTACAATAACATTTTCTCCCTTAATGTATTTATAAATTAAGGGTGCTATCGATGTTGTGAAATAATGACTATGTATAACATCTATCTCGCCATATAGATGCTCAATTTCATTAAATAATTCAAGTAGCTTTATAGATAGATGGGAGATATTACTGTTCTGAGAACTAATAAGGGCAGAGAGCTTGCGTATCTTACTTGCAATTGACGTTGACAAGTTTACTACGTGTACATGTACATTGCCATAGTCTACATCATGTCTTTTCTCAGTGGTTATCAGATGAACCTCTGCACCCTGCAAAGCCATTGCTTTTGAAATTCCATAAACATAGGTCTCAATAGCGCCGCCTTTAGGTGGTGGACAAGGTAGTATATCCGTACATAGTTCCACAATACGTACCATTAGGACCTTGCCTTAATCCCTTGCTTTATAATCATTGTAGATGAACCATAATTTTCTTTGTTAATCTTGTTGCGTAAGCACAGATTCAAATAAATTTGCAATTTTATTTTCAACATCGCTGAATAATTTGAGCACATGACCCTTTAATTTCATACCAACATCTAATAGATAATCTCTAGATTGCGTTAGAACCGTCTCTATCTTATCCATGAACTCACCCACATCCCCGGGTGTGAATAGATATTCCTCAGCTGGTGATCCTGCAACAACCTCAGGCACGCCTCCTGTCCTTGCGGCTATTGGGATTGTACCCATAAGCATTGACTCAATGACTACATAAGGCTGAGGTTCCTCCCATGTAGATGGGAAAAGCAGGGCATAAGCCCTCGAGTGCAATCTAACTATATCCTGATAAGGTAACTCCCCAAGCGCCACGCAATTCGATGGTAATGACCTATACCCCTTCATCTTGGTCATTAATATCCTCAAGTTCCTGTACTTCCTTAAGAGTTCATCGGCAACCTTGAGAACTAAGTGAAACCCCTTCACGAAGCTGGGACCGCCTAGGTAAAGCAATATTTTCTCTTCACCTAACTCCTTCCCTACAGGGGAAATATTGGGTAATGGGTTGTAAATGACTACCGACTTGCCCTTGATCTCCGGCATCCACCCCATTATGATTTCGCACTGCCTATTCGATACACAAATAACGGCATCGGCTTGCGACACCCATCTCCTTGCCAGCCTTGGAAGCCACCAGAATACGCCAACGCCAACACAGTACTTCAACCCCTTTCTGCACTCCATCATTACGTCGTCCCTCGTTATTGTATCCCTGTGTTGTTCATACGGCGCCAATACCGTAGCAGTGTACGATATCGGGATATAGCCATGTAGGTGAACGACGACATTTTTTCCGAATCTCTTGGCTATGGGTATTACTGGGAATGAAAACCCAGGGATGTAGACAACGTCGCTTTCCCTCAGCATCTTTTGGAAGCGTTGACTACTGGCTAAGCGAGAAGCGTTTAGCCAGAGCCACACCTTCTCTCTTTTAGCTAATAAGGGCTCATACACGTACTGCACTCCCGGCAACTTTGTTGGATTCCGCGTGCCCGTCAGCACAACAACGTCGAATTCTTTTCGCAGAACCTCTAGTATCAAATGTGTTGCGAGCTCGCCGCCGCTACCCTCTGGCCAGTAGCGCTCTGTGACAACTAAAAGTTGCTCACGGCTCATGTCAACGAGCTGTGAAAATCCTCTATTATACCTAAGACTTTTGTGACTTGCGCTCAGGCTTCTGCTGGTCATGCCAGTATCCGATAATTGATTAAAATTGACTTTTATATAGTAACAGGAGGTATCTCGTCGTGTTTTTCTTGCCTAGGTTTAATGCGTGGGTGAAGAATCCGCTCCGTTGTTCTATCACGACGCAACTGAGGCCTGCCTTACGGCAGAGGTCTTCGACCTCTTTTATGTTGCATTTCTTAACCACGAGGACTGTTTCATGAGGTCTGAGTGTCTGGACTCTTAGGGCGAGGAGGGAGTGCTTGATGTAGCTACAACCCTTGCTGGGGATAATTACCGAAGCTTTCATTGGCTGGGTAAATTGAATTCTCACTCCATCTTTCGATGACAGCGGGGACTGGCTCTCTGTACTTCTGTGATATTGCCACAACGAGCATTCTTAGCGAAGGTACGAGGGTCGCCGCTACACGGCGAGGTCTTTAGCGTGTAGATTGGTATCTCTACGTCGAGCTCATGGATCTCTCTGAACCTCTTCGGTAGCATCTCGCGCTGGGTACCGTACCAGCACCAGCTTGCTATGATCGGCTCGTGGCCCCGCTTGATGAGCCCCTCGGCTAGTAGGGCTATGAATCTGTTTACGCCGTCGAGGTGGGTGATATATTCCCTTCTAATTAGCGCTATCTTCATAGAGCGCAAGATACTTAGGGATTATCTGAATCCAAGGCAGGATTGGCGCATGTTTTATTGCCACCAGTCCGCTTCTGAACGGCTCGGCTTCTGCCTGTAGGTTCTCTGCCACCTCTGGCGTTGTTATTGTTGGAACTGCCATGGCGAGGGCCTCGGCGGCGAATATGCTGTAGGCTTCCTGCCTGCTGGGGTTGACCGCATACCTAGCGCCTGCGAGTAGGCGCAGGTAGTCGGGGCGGGGCTGGGGGTCTAGGAACTCGACGGCGGCTCCGCGGTACCTGGCGTACCTCCTCAGCTTCTCCCGGTGGGGCCCCCTCCCCACCACCAACAGCCTCAGCCCCAGCTCCCTTGCCAGGTCAACCGCCGCCTCCAGCCGCTTGTACCTCTCGACCCTTCCGGCGTATATCATGTAGTCGCTGTCGACGCCCCGCCACCTGTGGCTAAAGACGTCCTCCTCTACGCCGTTTGGGATGATGGCGATCTTGCTACTGGCTTGCGGGTAGTGGCTCTTGATTAACTCAGCCTCGCGGGGGCTTACTGCGTGTATCGTGTCGGCCGCCTCGACCGCACCCGCCACGTACCTCCTCCAGGGGATCCAGAGGAGTTTCCTCAAGGCGCTGTGTCCCGTGCCGTGGTAGTGCGGCGTAAAGGCAATCCGCACATCTGGGTTTATCCTCCGCGCCGCCGCGGCGGCCCATACCGTGAGAACCGCATGTGCGCTGTGGATGTGCACCGCGTCTGCGTCGTTGAGGAGGTTCCGGAGGAGGTTTCTCAGCTGGTTTCTCTTCTTGGGTATGTGGTAGGCGCCGCTGGGCGCCCAGGCGGGCCGCCGGATCACATGTACGCCGTTTATCTCCTCTTCGCGGGGTTTGTCGGCTTTTGGGTCGCCTGTAACCACTGTTGTTTCGTGTCCTAATGCGGCGAGTCTTTCCGCCGTCGACTTGACCACGTACTCCACCCCACCTACGTCGGGGTAGTAGCGCGGCGTGACTAGGAGTATTCTCATTTATCCTGCTTCTCCCACACCAGTTCTTTGTCCCGTAGGTTTCTGACTGCGGCGTTTTATTGCTTCTTCAGCTGTTGAAGGATTCGACACTTAGATAAACAATTTAGAGGTTAAAGGTTACAAGATATTTTGCCAAATATATTAACTGCAACGTAAGATTTCATTACTTAGTTATGTTATCATAGTGCGGCTTTGTTGCTTTGAGTATAGTAATTTTCGGTGTTAATACTGTCGACACTAAAAGTCTATAGAGTGCTATTGAAATACCAAATATTTTTGGGGATATATTTATCCAATATTTATAAAGAGTTGGATTAAGTTTATACTCAGTATATTGAACCGAATAGCCATATTGTCTAAGTATTTTTGTTATTAAAGTTTCGTTGCCATGAGGTTCTATAGCTATGTCTGAAATGCGGGTGAGACTTTTGGAAAATAACAAGACTGGAAGTTCTGCACCTTCTATGTCTATTTTTGCAATGATTCTGCCGTTGCTTAGCTCTATGAGTTTATCTAGCGTGATTGTGTCTACGCATTCCTTATCTTGACTGGTGCAGGGATCTCCAGTGAGATATCCGCCCTCGCTCCAGCCAATGTTTCTAAATCTAAATTTGCCTTGTTTATACCATACTGCCATATTTAGTGTTATTAGTTTTATGTTTTTTTCATTAATAATTTTACTTAG
>Ga0080008_143185_pt1 | contig 11410 bp, 4 predicted proteins | sample ConCONMetagenome_FD_69211 | JGI IMG/M metagenome (GOLD analysis project Ga0080008, IMG submission 69211) | Hot spring microbial streamer communities from Conch Spring, Yellowstone National Park, USA - CON_C (SPADES assembly) (version 2) | ecosystem: Environmental > Aquatic > Thermal springs > Hot...
AGTAGAAAACCTCTTCCCAAGCAATATAAGGGTCTTGAACCATCCTGAAACAAGATGACGACAACTTGCCCCCAAAAGACCCGGAAAGGGATGAAGAAATTACCGCGGACGGATACCCTGGTTTAAGAGCAAGCAGCCATGCCTAGTGTTAAAGCCTCACAGGGTTAAGGCATATGAGGCTGTAGCGTGTTCACAACGATTAGGCCGGTTCTCGCGGAGTCTCGGAATAGGGAACGGGAGAGCGGCCTTTGTTATTTTTATTTAGGAAAAACATTATCCATTATAACCCCTTGATATACAAATCCCCAATTGTATAAACACACATTTGCTGTAAGAATGTAAGAATTGTTAGAACATGTTCTCGCGTTGTCTCTGAAAAAATGAGCGTGTTCGTAAAGTCATTCTTATCTTCCTACTGCAGAATTTTCTGCGGGGTTTTTAGATGTAAGAATGCCAATATTTGAACTGTGTGCGTAATTATGATTACTGTTAAATATGATTTAAAACATCTGATGGGCAAACCCCCAAGTGGAGGATTAGGCATCTGTGCGTGTTAGGTATGGGAGATAGCACAACACACCTAACACCTGTAGCCGGGTTAAACAGTTTAAAACAGACCCAATAATGATAATCGAAAGAAGGTAATACGCTTAAAAGAAAAATTCTACATGATATCTGAGGCTCAAAGAGCGAGAAAAGAATGTATAACATACTACCTATGACTGATAACCGAGTCGACAAGACGAAGAAAGTAATTCATCAAACAAAGCTACGAGGAAAGTGCGAATACCCATAGTATTCACCGGGCCTCAGCCCCGGGGCACATTAGGCGAGATACATGGTGGAAGCCTAAAAGGTTGGACTTCAAACTCCAGCTACTTAAACTTTGGTGTATTGTAAACGGGGATGTATATTACTATGGGCGTCCTCGGTGCGAGAGCAGGATTAAGCAATAAGCAAATCCGACAATTAATCATAAGAGCTTCATTACGAAGGTTAATGTAAGCTACATGGGTAGATTGCTACTCGAGATTGAGAGAAATAAATACGTTAAGGCAGATTGATCCCACCCTCCGAATTTACTTAGAACTTCAGCTATTGTGCGACCCCAGCTTTACAAATTCTTAATTCTCTATTATGGCTGTTTAGCCTCCCTCACCTTCTTGAAGAGCCTGATCATAGTGTTGGGTTCTTCGGTGTGTATTGGTATTAGCTCTCTTGGCTTCACCCTTTCAATTATGTAGGGGAATTGGTGCGGAAGGTAGTGGCCTGAAAACCTCACTCTATAAGTCTGTACTCCAAAGATTCTCAGCCACGCTCTTAATGCCTCCTCTTCGACCTCCTTTATGGATTCTCTCGGCTCCGGATCTGTCAAGACTAATACCGAGCTGACTAGATCGGGTGCTTCGCCCCATACTTTTAGTCTTCTTAGTATTTTGAGAAGACCCATGGGTTCTATGATAACTGTATATTCCTGAGGCCTCTTGAGCACATCCCTAGTTAAGCTTGTCACCTCTAATCCCACTGGTGTTGGTGCTTCAAGCTCCTCAACAATGTACATATTCTCTAGTGTCTTAGATCCTGTTCTCTCGAGTTCTTTAACCATCCACAGTAATCTCTCGGAACCTATTACAAGACCTCTTTCCATCAATATTGATGAATCGAGTATTGCCATGAACGCTTCTAAATCTAGTGGATCTATCGAGATAGAGACAAAGCCGTACTCCTTGAGTAATAGAGAAATGTGTTCTCTAAAGAATGTCGGCGTCATCAGCATGTGATCAGTGCTAAAGTTCGTTCCCTCAATTAAAGCTACATCAACGCTGTCTAAACCTAGGCTATCAACGCCTTGAAGTAGATCTAAGTGACCAAGTATATTTGTCAAGGGCTCTACTCTCAAGTCACCGCTGTAGAATACTATTGTATCGCTTCCTCTATATAGGAAGGAATATGCTGGATAACAACTATGACTTACAGGTATAGCAATTACTCCATTTTCGTCTTCTACCCTCGGCTGTATTTCTTCAACTTTTGCACCGTAATCGGGCGGAATATATGCTAGCCAGCTACCCGAACTCTTGTACCAAGAACTCAGCGTTTTCTCTAGTATTCCAGTGCTCGGAACCTTTATGTTTATTCCTGGCGGAATAGCGCTGAGTAAACCGACGTGATCGAGATGAAAGTGTGAAATGTACACAGCCGTGGCTTCAGAGAAGACTTCTGCTGGTGGCACTGCCCCGATGCTGCGTAGCTCTTGGGGTCCCGAGGGCTCTATTCTCCCCCCATAGTATTTCCTAAGGGTTGAGAACCTGATTCCGTTATCGAACACTATTTTCTTGTCTCCGTCTTGAATCACAATGCAGTTTCCTCCAATTTCGTAGGATCCGCCGTAAATTTTGATTTTTACTCTGCCATAGCCTTTTTCGATTATTCTTTGCAGGGACAAGTATTTCACACTCCTATTAATCGGTAACGTCTAACTTCAATAGTACTCCACTTCGCTTTATTCACGGGGTCATTTATCGCTAAAAGCCTTGGATTGCCGGTTGAAAACCCATAGACTATATAGAGCCAGTATTTATCGCCATGTCTCTTTGCATACTCATACTCGGGCTCAGTAAGCTCTACTGTTATATCAAGCCCCCAGCGGCCCTTGACCTCAATAAACCTTATCTCTTGAGTCCTAGGATCTACACTCCTTATATCATAGTGCTCAAATTTACTTACATCCTCTGGGATTCTCTGGTTTTTCTTTTCAAATTCCATAGCGTGCTCCATTGCCATTCTTTCCACTTTGTCTGTGGCAATTGGTGGCGGTGGCATGGTCTCTCTAGTATATTCACCTGGTATAATTATTACTCCTAGTAACTCTGTTGATGGTGTTATGAAGTGCGAGGCATCTTTTCCGCCTATCTCTCCCGGAATCCACTCCTTATGAGCAAAACCAAGTCTGTTTTCTATTTCGACTAAGTATCTCACAAAGTTGTTTACAATTATTGTGCGGTATGTATGGAGAATACTTGACCTAACTTTCTCTCTATGTAATTCATTTAATGAAAATTGGTCTACCTCCCCAATAATGTTATGTAGCGTCCCAATTAGGAGTTTCAATAGTGGTAGTCCTCTCAGCACGTTAATCGAGCCGTCAGCCTTAACGACTACACCAGCAACCTCTGAGTAGGCTGGTTTTCTGTCAACGTAAATGACAACTTTGTATAAGTAGAGTTCTTTCAAATTAGTAGCAGCGTCTGTAGGTGCATCCTTGACAATAAGTACTATTGGTGATTTTTCCCTTGTATCTTTGAGTAAATATGTTAGAGCCTTATACATGTCGAGAGATGTTTTCAACCCCGTAAAATATGTTCCCTTTATGAATAACCCCGACTCTTTCTCTTCAACCTCGGTGTTGTTGAGCCGAGCAACCAATATTAGGAGGTCTTTAAGAGTGGACTCAGCTTCTTTACCATAAAGCTTTCCTAGGCCTTTATTGAGTAGATTTTCAACTTTAATCGGCTCTATTCGAGTGAGGCCTAGGCGCTCTGCGTGCTCTTTGAGCCTCACTAACGTTGCAACAACGCTTTCAACATATCTCCTTAACCTTTCCTTTCCACCCGCTATAAACTCTATCCAGGCTTTATACTCGCTATATTGCGGTTTCCCTTTCTCAGAAATTACTGGTAGCTGTAATAGCTCTGAAGCGATTTTATCCTTCGGCATCATATCTATCTCTAACTCCTCACCTATGGGCACTGTTCTCTCAATCCCTGAGACCATCCATGAGAGGAGTTTTCCATATAATACTTCGAGAGTAGCTATATCGCTTTCTACCGTCAAAAGAAGACTATAGCTATGTACGTCTTTTTCTTGACCTATTCTCCAAAGACGCCCTATTCTTTGAACTATTTTGATAGGACTCCACGTAGGTTCATAGTGTACAACTACATTCGTAACTTGCATGTTAAGTCCTTCTGACGCTACATCGGTTGATACGAGAACCAATACTTCTCCCTTTCTAAGCCACTTCTTTACGTCCTCTATGCCGTATTTTCTAGTCTGCTCCCCGTATTTCAGGGGCGGTATGATCTCCTTTGATGTTACCAATGCTATTTTACTAGAGATCTCTGGGAGTCTGCTCCTAATCTCTTCAAAGACGTATTTTGCTGTATCTCTGAACTCTGTGAAGATGACTATTTTATCACCTCTCTCCACGTGTTGGCGAATTATATTAATCAAGGAGTTCAGCCTTGAGTCCCTTTCACCTCCTATCTCCTTAGCGAGCTTATAGAGCCGCTTCAACTCCTCCACATCTTCTTCGTATAAAAGGACGCTACATTCGTCTGCAAATTCTTCTATTATCTCATCTATATCTATCAATCTCTCTGATTCATCTTCGTATAAACCAGAGTCTTCAAAGGAATATCCTAGAATAGTGTCAGCTACTAGCTCCGCCCTCTCGTCTAATTCATGTTCACCGAGTATCTTATCTAGAGAGAGGTTTATTTGCTCGGTTCTCCGCCTAATAATCCTCTCAAGAGTTATCATTGCTGCTCTTGGGCTAGAAGAAGCCCTCTTAGCTATTAATGCCATGAGCAATGGCAATGCCCTTGGTTCTTCGCCGACGAGGTTATAATAGTGTAGAAGTTTTCTATGTAGAAACGCTATGAGCTCTCTGTGAAAGGCCTCCTCTTCATCTGATGCTTTCACTAATCTAGCCTTAAGCTTGCAGTTAGTAAATATCTTTGTCTTTTCATAGATTTCATTCACATCTAGTTTTGTCCGTCTAAAAACTATTGAGCCCAGACATAATCGATAGAACTTTTCATCATCAAGCTCCTGTGTACCTGCCTTTAGGTACGGATCTACGAGCTTCAATCTCTCAATATAGTCTTCTGGCTTTCCCCTATGAGGTGTAGCAGATAACAACAGCAGATTTACACTTGGATTTTCAGCGAGGGATTTTACCAAAACATATCTTTGTGTTTCACGGCCACCAATTTTACCGACTCTGTGTGCCTCGTCAACTACTATTAAATCCCACGTTGTAGTTGTGATCTTTTTCTTATATTCATCTTTCTTGGCCAAGTCTATTGATGCGATGTAAATTTTTTCGGGAAAACCTTGTTCATAGTGTCCCGTAATAGTGTTTCTTTCTAGTTGAACTGCCCTAAGGTTGAATCTCTTAAGCTCTGTTAGCCATTGCTGTATTAGAACTCTCGGTACTAGGATCAGGACTTTCTTTATTCCCTCAGCCTCCATAAGGTATTTGACAACCATTATTGCGCTAATAGTCTTTCCTAAGCCTATTTCATCCCCTATTAGTGCTCTTACAGGCTTTCTAGAAAATAGCTTCGCTAGGAGTTCTAGTTGATGTGCAAATGGGAAGACTTGATCCTCCGAGGTCAGGCTTTCCCTGAGCATAAAGAAGTATGGATGGTATTGAAAACCCTCAACTACGGACTTTACTAGTGCTTTGACTCCTTCACTTAGACTCGACTCTGTATAAGATCTTGAAGGACTTTGCAACTCTGTAGACACCCCAATAACCACCATTTTGATAAGTATTAATAAACCTCGAAAACCAGAAGAGTACCTCGACCTCGTTCATCGAGGCTACAAGTTCTAAAAGTGGTTTTCCAAGGCCTTCATCAACGGTCTGTCTTACGCCGCTGAACACTGTTAACCGACGTATCTTTTCATCAGCATCACTACCGCTGACTGTTAGGAATTCGCCTTTATCTTCATATATCGTTTTAAACCGGTCTAGGGCTAATTTAGTAGTCTCCTTCCCTATTCTCGCCTCGAAATAGGGTTTTACTTCTCTGACCGGTTGACTAAGGTAGATTCTCATTATGTCAATAAAGCGCCTTTGAGTTTTCCCAATTTTCTTTTTTCCAAAAATTATAAATCGTTGTATCTCGTTCATCGGCTTCACCGAGACTGCTACGTGCTTTGATACTTGACTCTGCACTCGGAAAACGCCTTCATCTCGTCCTCGGAGATCGCTGGCATAACAAAGTACTCGCCTTTTTTCGGTATTATACGTATTTGTAGAGTGATCGTTTTTACGAATAGCTGGAATCTGTTTAAGATCGAGAATAAAAGTGTGATTAGATCATCAAACTTTACTCCACGCACACTTAGTGAAATCATTGATTCTCTACCTTCCTCAGCCCCTATTGTTATAATAAATTCACCACTTGAAATTATACAGACTCCCTCTAGTTTCTTTCGTAGAACTTCCAATGGCTTAAGCGATAGTTTAGCTTGGATTGCCACCTCTAGTTCTCTCACACGAGTTCCAGAAGGGGGTAGACCTTCCTCCCAGCCCTTTTTACCAGGAACAATAACAACTACTTCGGCTACATCCAGTAATGTTTCTTCCAGGCCTCTTACTTCAATAGTGTATCTATATGATCCCGGCTCTAGGGGAGCAACTATCCACCAGGTGGTTTTTTCCATGGTAAAGGATTCATCGATTTTGAATCGATCTTTTTCTACTCTTCCAGTTGACGGCTTTAGAACGACTTCCCCTCTATATGGCCCTACAGATTCGATATATATCTCTATGGGAACCTGGTCACCTGGGTTGACCTCGTGCATTTTAACCGGTATTTTTAATTTTATAGCTACTGTTTTAACGATTCTCAATATTGGTGCGGATCTGAGCTGTTCGTAGTCGAATTTATCTAGGTTGTTTATAACGTCTTCCACGGGGACATCCTTTCCATTTATTTTGACTACGTATTCTTCGACTTTGCGCGCTCCGTTCTCTGTGAACTCCCGTCTCTTGAGAGACTTCAGTTGTTCCACAAGAGCTATTTTCCATGGTAGTATCTCAAATTTTTCCATGAGGGATGGCGGCGGGGATCCTTCAACAGATGTTTGAGGGGCATCTTTTTCATATATTCTCTTAAAGTAGATTTTTCCATCTGCTCTAATTCCTATCATAAGGTTTTTAACGCATCCCTTCAAAGCCTCTTTGACAGCATCCACGGGTGCTGCAGGCAGTCTTGGATTAGAGTAGTAGAGGTCAATAATGGTTTCGACGCTCCTAGAGTCATTGTCTTCAGATATGTCTATACCTATACTTTTCAAGTAGTAGTCTAATGTGTCGTAATCTAGCTCAGTCCTTATTTTGTATTCAGTCCCAACGGACAGGCATTTCTCAATCGCCGCAGTAATAGAGTCTTCGCTTATAGAACACTCTACTTCTTTAACGGTATTCGTAAAGTTCTTCGCGTCGTAGTAGGGATATGCTACTTTATTAAACATTGCTAACGTATCTGTCAAAAATTTCTGAAAAACATCATTTTCATACTCCATCAGTTTTCTCTCCAAGATTTCCCTAACGATCTCAGCTTCTCCTCCACCAAACCTGCTGACCATTTTTTCAATTATACCTTCTTTTTTCACTTCATCGCAAGCAACCAATATTTTAGCGTTGTAGCGGGCTCTTTCAACAGATTCATGCTTACTCGGGAATGTAATAAATATTGTGTTTGCATATCGCCTAGTTCCACCACTTTTAACCCTGTATAGGATTTCCTCAAATAGACTTCTCCGTTGGTCCTCTCCCTCTGGAACATTAATACAAGCTAATAAAATATACCTCTTGGTATCAATATCTGTAGCTTCACATCTCTTCAGAGCCTTCGACAACTCTTGATCAAATAGCTTTACAGCTACTTTCGACCTGCCCTTCTTCCCGGTTAAGTCTGTTATAGATCTCGATAAGAGCTTCTCAGCATACTCTCGAACCTTTTCGAGTGCAAGAAGATCATCAACTCTTTTTGCTCTTTCTTCAACATACTTTATTGGTGTCACATATTTCGTGAACCAGAGCCTACCAGTTTTCTCATCTTTTACAACGTAAAGCAAATTCCTACTCATCCACTTTATAGCGTCTATAATATCCTTTGGAAGCAAGTTCTCTTTGCTAAAAGTAACCGGTTCATATATCATGCGTGCTAGATCCTGTTCAGAGGGAAGAGCCTCAATCCTTGGCGGTAGCACCAAGCCCCCGCCATAAACAAAGGTTCTTACCAGGAGAGCCATGGCTACTAGTTTCGCTAGGAGGGGCTTATCATAGTCCTTTGTTCTTCCTTTAATGTCCTCTTCTACAATAAGTTTAAACCCTTCGTAATCGCCCATCAATAACATGTTTCTTATAGAGTCGTTTTCTAAGTCTATGTGCCAGGGCATTATTAGGTCGTAAGTTCTCCTATCACGTAGAGTTGCTCTCAATACTTTTCGACTAACTCTCAGCAAATCCCTCGTCTTCTGCAAACCACTGTGTTTATCCAATATTTCTACTAGGGTGGATATGTAGAGTGGGTGAAATGGATAAGTCTCTGGCAAATTTACTGATTGACTCGTCATTACACCGAAGACTTCCTTGTCTTCATATACCTTACGCATTATCTCATATACATCTCTCGCCTTCCTTACGTCAACTTCTTCAAATAATCTCGTTTTAAGAAGAGCAGGTATATTTCTCGGTGAAATAGGCTCTATGTACTCGCAGTGAACCCTGGCGAGGCCTTTAAATATGTTATCTAAGGACTCTTTTATCACCTTATACGTTGATTCAACTAATAACCCTTCTCCTTTTTTCTCCGCTGGGAGCGATATTATTAGAACCACGTTTTTAGATATCTCGATCGCTTTAGCCAAGACTTCTATAAAAGTTTCAAGGGATGATGAATACTTCTCTAGCACGGGATCGCCGCTCTCACGCAACCTCTTAATGTAATGAGCTATTTCATCTATGAGTATCACTATGGTTCTGTTCTCGAAGATCTTTAAGAGTTTATCAACCGCAGGCGCGGTTCTCTTCTCATCGTATTCCCTAAGAGTCGCGTAGTTTCCAAGCGAGTGTGCTAAATACCCCCAGAGTGTGTAGACCTTGTATACCTTTACATCAAGGGGACTTAACGGTGTTGGCGCAAGCTCGGAGAAGTATCCATCGATAACTACTATTTCAGGTGTTTTTAAAGTACTTATTTCCTCGATGAACTTATTTATGCGTCCTTTAATATTCTCGTTCTCAGGCCTTGCCGTTTTAAGTGTATGAGGAGCTTTGAGAGCATGATGTATTGTTAAAAGTGTGTGGGTCTTACCTCCTCCATAGAGGGCACTGAGAACAAGTATTTTCTTCCCTCTCCCGTCTTTTAAGACTTGTAGGATATTCGTGAGTATATCCATAATTTGTTCCGTTACCAGTGTCCTCTTGAAGAACTCCTCTGGTTTCACGTATATTTCATGCTCTCTACCCGTAACAACACCGCCGAGTGATGGAGCCATTCTCTCATCTAGGGATTCATCGTTGACATCCTCCCTAACTCTATTATTCCCCGTTAACATGTATCTCACCCATTTCTACTTCTTTGTGAATAATCCTAAAGGCATCAAATCATGTAGTCCCAGATTTTTCAATAGCTCGGTGACAGGCGTCTTCTCGGGGTCTTCAGGTCGTAGACTGTGCTCCAGTACTTTGGCTAGGGCTATTGCTTCCTCGTATAGGGCTGGCTCTTTACTCTTTAACTCCTCGGCTTTTCTCTTGAACTCCTCCTTTGGCAGTGTAACCGCGTGGTATTCCAGTAAGTGTAATACATCTATAGCAGAAGTAACTCTCGAACCCACCTTCCTCGCGATCAAAGTGTCGGATATCGCTTCCTTGGCTTCCCTAGCACCCCACCTCGGCTCCATTAAAACATACTTCTCCTCCCCACCCTTCTTCTCTCTCACCACAATGCATTGTTTCTCCAAGTCCTTGAGGTCGCACCCTGTTCCTATCGAGAGAATAACTGCCGAATTCCTATCTAATATTCTCCGTGTCTGTCTAGGCCGCCTCTCAATCAAGACCTTCGATAATAGGTAGAACATTGATGGAGGACTGAACCTAGTTCCCGTGGTACCGAACGTCCTCGCAACGGCCTCTGCTGTAGCTGGGTAAATGTACTTCTCAACGATCTCGCCTACATACGACTTATTATTGCTTGGTTTCACCCCTACTAACCGCTCGTAGCTGGTGAATACTGATAGCACCCTGCCTAGAACCGCCACAAAGAGGTTTATGCCTTCAAACCCCATTTTACGGTACTCGAGAGCGTCTCTCGAGCACTGTTCAACCGCCTTAGCATATACTTCGTCCACGTGGGCGACGCCTTTAACGCCTTTTTTCCAGACGGCAAGTATCGACATGTCTAGCCGTACTTTACCCCTTGCAACAACGCTATCAGCAGACTCCGTGACTATAGCGTGAGTAGTCGCAATTCTCATCCTGGAGTTAAACCAGCCAGCCTCCAGCAACGCCTCCCACGCATCAGGGCTTGTGTGAGCATAGTATGTTATAAGCAACCCGTCGTCTCTGAGCCTGGAAGCCATGGCTTTAAAGGCGTTAGAGAGGAGCGCTTTAAAGTGCTCGAAGCCGTTGCCGCCTTCCACGAAGTACTTCAGTCTCCCTTCGCTCTCGCTTACTTCCTTAAGAGCAAAAGCCTTCCACTGCGTCTCAATTTCATTGCCGAATTCGTCGAAGAAGGCTTCTCTGTGGAATCTAGGAGTGAGCTTCATTAACCCAAACGACTCTACAACATCGCTCAGAGCTCTCTTCAGCCACACGTAGTAGAAGTCGCTGAGCTCGGCATACGCTACATCATCCCTGTAAGGCGGGTCGGTGACTATGAGGTCGAACTTCTTATCTCCAAGCCTGCTCAGCGAGGTAGCGTCATCAAGCAAAACCCTAACACTAGTAGAACTACCAGAAACAGCGTTAACCAGGTATTTCAGTCCATCAATTACATTTGCCAGTGTACCCACATATGTTAAGGGGAGATCCATTAGTGGTTGTACATCGCACCAGCTCCATTGCATTGCTATACCTCTCATGGATAGCGAGTGGGCTACTTTGTTCCACGACCAAGAACCGGGATTCCATATGTTTACCAGTGTATTGTAATCCGTGTGTTTCAGCAAAGCAATCGCTAGGTATGTTGTTACTGCTTCCGCGTATTTGTATGCGTCCTCCTTGCTCCACCCCTGTTTCAGCTTCTCCTCCTCTACTCTCTTACCTGCTTCTCGTACCAGCTTGACTAGTTTCACCAGGGTTAGGAGCTGTCTTGGGTTGAAGAGCTTGTAGAACTTGTCATAGCCCCAAATCCATATGCTTATCGCTCCCGCTGTCCCCATCTGATACCTCCATAGGTTTTCAGTTGGTATGTCTGGGTCTCCCCACATCGCCTTCAGCTTTTCCAGCGCTTTCCAGATTTTTTCATTGTCTTCCCGTGTTGCCGGCTCGAACGCTAGGTCTCTGCCCCTTATCTTAACCTTCACGAGTAGTCTCGGCTTTGCCGGGGCTTGTTTCAGCTCTTCTAGGGTTGTTTCTCCGTTGAGGTATTGCTCCAGCCTCTTG
>Ga0080008_185959_pt1 | contig 11364 bp, 13 predicted proteins | sample ConCONMetagenome_FD_69211 | JGI IMG/M metagenome (GOLD analysis project Ga0080008, IMG submission 69211) | Hot spring microbial streamer communities from Conch Spring, Yellowstone National Park, USA - CON_C (SPADES assembly) (version 2) | ecosystem: Environmental > Aquatic > Thermal springs > Hot...
TCAAGCAAGTGAACCCACACCAAGACCCAACCCCGCTAACGAAGATACCGTTAGCAGGGAAACGCTCCCCTCTAAGCCACCTCAGCAAACTCCCCAGGAGCTTTGGGTGAAGCCGGGAGCTCCAAAGCCTCCCCCGCATGTTTAACCCTAAGAGCTATATTCCTGAGAACAGCGTCAACAACCCTATCTTTAACTTCCCCGGGGTCACAGCTACCAGCTCTGATAACTATGTCACCGACAGCAACAACAGGCTCCTCTAAAGCGTGGACGCCTAGAATTGAGACGTCTAGAACCTCGAGGAACACTGTAACACCATAAATAGATCTAAGCTCCTCAATAGCTCTCCAACAAGCCTCTATAACATCCATATCGTCTAGCAGAGTGCTCGAGTAAACAGTCACAACAAGCATTCCGAAAGGCAACCCCAGGGAGTCGTAACAAAATCGAAATCTAAAGAAAGGCAACCCCAGGTATTATGACCCCTTCCCGTCTCTTTAGCAGGCGGGGCTTCAAGCTTCCAAGTCTAGGGTGTTAGCCCTCCAGGTGGGGGTTATGGTTTCCAGCATCTCGTCTAAGCTCGGGGTACGTTGTGCTTCGTGTGCTCGAAGGTGGAGTTCGAACCCTGCAACCCCCAAGCTCTCGACCCAACCAGAACATCATCACCATCTTGAGTAGCGTAGCCTGGGGGTTTCTAAAGCCTTAACGTTCTGAAGTTATGCGCAAGCCTCCTACCCTGTCCTTTGTTCATAGGGCTCTTATATCCTCTTCTTTAAGCCTCCATCCTAGGGCTCCTGCTATTTCTCTTACGTGCTCTACTTTCTCAGCCTTTGGTATCGCTATCACTCTTGGTCTCGCTATTAGGTAGTTTAATGCTACCTGGACTGGTGTCTTGTTGTATTTAGCTGCTATCTCCTCTAGCTTCCCTACTCTTAGTACGGCTCCTCTCTCTAGTGGTGTGTATGCTTGTATTGTTATACCCTCTCTTACAGCGTATGGTAACATGTCCTCCTCTGTGCCTCTATCTAGGATGCTGTACTTAACCTGGTTTACCACTATATCGTTTTTCTTCAGGGCGCTTCTCGCTCTCTCCAGCTCCTCTAGGGTGAAGTTGCTTACTCCAATGTACCTTGTTAGCCCCTCCTCTGCTAGGGCCTCTAGGTTCCTAGCTTGCTCCTCTATGGGTGCTAGGTCGTCGGGCCAGTGTATTAGTATTAGATCGGCCTCCTTAACCCCGAGCCTCTCTAGTGATAGCTTGGCGGCTTTAACGGCTGAATCCCTACTCCTAAACCTCTGGGGTAGGAGCTTGGTTGTTATGAATAACCTGGTTCTACCAACAGTTCTAACAAGCTCCCCCACAAACCTCTCAGCCCCACCGTTATCGTACATCTCGGCTGTGTCAATGTTGTCAATGCCCAGGCTTACGGCCTCCACGTAGGCTCTGAGAGCCCCCCTGTAATCCCTTATAGCCCACGTCCCAAGACCTATGGCTGATACGTGCTCACCGGTCCTCCCAATAGGCTTCCTATCGCTAGGATCCGCTGGTAGCATCCACACCTCTCCTAGACGTAATGTAGCCAACCTAGTGGTTAAATAGTGGTTTGCCGGACAGGCTTTAATTTAAACTCTACGAGTCTACGGATTCTACTGGTGCTATCGTATGCCTAGAGGGGGCTTAGATGTTAGGAGCATTCTTGAGACGGTGGTGTCCTACATAAGCGAGGATAACGTTTGGAGGGTTAGAAACTCTATAAACCTCATAGCTGCAGAGAACATAATGAGCCCCCTAGCTCTCAAGGCCTACATGAGCGATTTCATGCACAGGTATGCTGAGGGTAAGCCTTTCAAGAGGTACTATCAGGGTGTAAGGTTCATAGATGAGCTTGAGGTTCTAGCTGAGAGGGTTATGGGGGCCCTCCTGGGCACCAACATGGTGGAGCTTAGGCCTATAAGTGGTACTATAGCTAATGCCGCTGTATTCCGAGTCCTAGGGGAGCCTGGGGATAAAGCTGTTATAGCCCCCGTCCAGGCTGGAGCTCACGTAAGCCACACTAAGTTCGGCACACTTGGGGCCCTAGGCATAAGGCAGGTTGATCTACCCTATAACGAGGATGAGATGAACGTTGACGTTGATAAAGCCGTTAAGGTCATAGAGCTTGAGAAGCCTAAGTTCGCAATCCTAGGTGGTAGTGTATACCTATTCCCCCACCCTGTCAGGGAGATAGCTGATGTGGTACACAGCGTGGGTGGGAAGCTTGTCTACGATGCAGCACACGTCCTAGGCCTTATCATAGGTGGTGTTTGGAGGAACCCCCTGGACCACGGAGCTGATGTTATGACAGCTTCAACCCACAAGACATTCCCAGGGCCGCAGGGTGGCATGATAGCGTTTAGGGATGAGGGTGTGTACAAGGCAGTTGGTAAAACGATATTCCCATGGTTTGTAAGTAACCACCACTTACACAGGATACCCGCAACGTTGATAACAGCACTTGAAATGGCCGAGTATGGGGAGGAGTATGCTAGGCAGATAGTAGCTAATGCTAGAACGTTAGCAGAAGAGCTGGCAGCGTACGGGTTCAACGTGCTAGGGGAAAAGCTTGGATACACCAGGAGCCACCAGGTCCTATTAAACGTTAGGAACCTAGGGGGAGGAGCTTGGGCTGCCCAGAGGCTGGAGGAGGCTAACATAATAGTGAACAAGAACCTACTACCAGTAGACCCGCCAGAGGCGGTGAAGGATCCAAGTGGCATAAGACTGGGAGTTCAGGAGGTTACAAGAATTGGGATGAAGCAGTCGGAGATGAAGTATATAGCGGAGCTCATGTACAAGGTGCTAATCGAGAGGAAGGATCCCGCGAAGGTCAGAGAGGAGGTTGTAGAGTTTAGGAGACAGTACACAAGGGTACACTACTGCTTCCCAGAGGAGGAGGCACCGAGGATCGCAACACTACTAGACCTCCTATTATGAAGAGGTGTACCACAATGGATCTAGGTCTTAGGGGGAAGCTAGCTCTAGTTACCGGTGGTAGCTCCGGTTTAGGCTTCGCCTCAGCCTTAGAGCTAGCACTTGAGGGAGCAGATGTCATACTATTCTCTAGGAGTAGGGAGAAGCTTGAAGAGGCTAGGAGGAGGATTAGAGAGGTTGCTAGTGGCGTCAACGTAGACATCTACCCAGGCGATTTGAGGGTGAAGGAGGATGTTGATGGCCTATTCAGCTACATAAATAACAGGTACGGTAAGCTCGATATCCTAGTGTATAGCACGGGAGGCCCCAAGCCCGGGGGGTTCTTCGATATAAGCGATGAGGATTGGGAGGATTCATTTAAACTCCTTGTCATGAGCGCTCTAAGGGTTTCACGTGAAGCAGCTAAGCTTATGATGAAGGGTAGGTGGGGTAGGATAATATTCATAGGCTCGGTAACCCTCATAAGACCCCTAGAGAACCTAGCCACAAGTAATATAGTGAGGATGCCGATAGTAGGCCTCGTTAGAACCTTAGCCCTAGAGCTAGCCAGGTATAACATAACTGTTAACGCAATCCTACCATACGATGTACTAACGGAGAGGGTTAGACGACTAGCGGAAGCCGATGCCAGGAGACTTGGGATAAGCCTTGAGGAAGCGTTGAAGAGGAGAACATCCAAGGTACCACTAGGTAGAATGGGGGATCCAAGAGAGCTAGGAGCTCTAGTAGCATTCCTAGCATCAGAGAGGGCATCATACATAACAGGAGCCCTAATACCATTGGATGGCGGAATGCACCTAAGCTACTAGTTAAAGCGTTTAAAGCCCTAGCTATACCCTTATAGTCTAACGGAGCGGGGGTGCCCGAGCCTGGTCAAAGGGGGCGGGCTTAAGACCCGTTGGCGTAGGCCTGCGTGGGTTCAAATCCCACCCCCCGCACCATGTCACACCAGCTTAGGGGGCATTCCAACTCCTATTATCAGGTTTTAAAGGGCTAGATATTGCTAGTATTCTCGGTGTAAAGTCTGGATGCCCGATGTGCTCGGGTTACTTGCTAGTATGGCTGAGAGATTGCCTGCTGTTAGCAAGCCTGCTCCGAGACCGACGCTTTACAGGAGGCTTGCTATGACAGGGCTTGTCTTGATACTCTACTTCGTTATGGCTAATATCCCTCTCTACGGTATCCCAAGGCAGGCTGCCCCAACGGAGTTCGAGCTACTTAGGATCATTTTCGCTAGTAGTGCCGGTACCCTCATGGAGCTGGGTATAGGCCCTATCGTGACTGCTGGTCTGATACTCCAGATCCTTGTTGGGGCTAAGATCATAGACTTGGATTTAACACAGCCTGAGGCTAGGAGGAAGTTCACCGGTGCCCAGAAGACCCTCGCTATATTCTTCGCCTTTTTCGAGGCGACAGCCTTCGTTATTGGTAAGAGGTACTGGGCTGGAACCGGTGTTGAGCCCACTGTTACCACCATGGTGTTGGTCACTTTGCAGCTAGCGTTCGGAGCCTACATGGTCATATTGTTCGACGAGCTCCTACAGAAGGGTTGGGGTATAGGTAGTGCTGTTAGCCTATTCATACTAGCTGGTGTTGCTCATAGCGTTTTCTGGAGCTTCATGGGCGTAGTGCCGGGTGTTGTCAACTACGGGCTACTACCGGCTTTAGTAAATGAGAGGAGTGCACTACTACTAGCTAGGCCTAACGCGTACCCCGATGTAACAGGGGCTCTTGCAACAACCACCATGATACTCTTCCTTGCATACGTTCAGGCCATGAAAGTCGAGATACCCGTCGCATCACCTAGGTTTAGGGGTATTAGGAGTAGGGTTCCGCTACAGTTCATCTACGTAACAAACATACCCATACTACTTGTGGGAATCCTAGTAGCAGACCTACAGCTAGTACAAGGCATACTAAGGGACTTCCTAGGCCCCACACACTGGTTCTACCAGGCGTACTCGACAGCTCTATACTACATAACCCCCCCGAGGGGGGTCATAGAGGCTTCCCTAGACCCGTTAAGAACGTTAACCTTCGCCATCTCATGGACTGTGATGGCTGTTATCTTCGGCCTACTCTGGGTTGAAATAGCAGGGCTTAATCCCAGAGAGCAAGCTCAACGGCTTGTGAAGGGGGGCCTGGAGATACCAGGGGTTAGGAGGAACCCGCAGGCCGTGGAAGCTGTACTAGGCCAGTACATATACCCGTTGGCGGTGCTAAGTAGCTTGATAGTAGCTGGTATAGTGATAGTAGCAGACATATTCGGAGCCTACGGTACCGGAACTGGGCTACTCCTAGCAGTGGGCATAATAAACCAGTACTACGCGCTGATAATCAGGGAGAGAGCTCTAGAAGCATACCCACTACTCAGAAGGATACTGGGTGAAGAGTAGTGGAGGCTGACAGGAACCCCTTCAAAGTGGTAGTCGTAACAGGGGTTCCAGGTGTCGGTAAGACGACGGTCTTAGAACACCTAGCTAGGATGGCTCAGCAGAGGGGGTTAAAGCTTAAGGTTGTAAACTTCGGCGATTACATGCTGGAAACAGCCTTAAAGGAGGGCATTGTTAGGAGTAGGGATGAGCTTAGAAGGCTACCCTTAAGGAGGCAGCTGGCTCTTCAAACGCTAGCTGCATCGAGGATGGTGGAGGATGCCGGTAGGGAGCTGGGAGAGCGGGATTTCCTAGTTGTCGATACACATGCTCTGGTGAAAACACCTTCAGGCTACCTCCCCGGGCTTCCCTTCAACGTCATTGAGAAGCTTAAGCCTGACATGATCGTTGTTGTTGAAGCCGAACCGGAGGTTGTAGCTGAGAGGCAGGCTAGGGATAGGGGTAGGTTTAGAGCCGACATAGGGGGGGTTGAGGGGGTTAGGGAGTTGATGGGGCAGGCTAGGGTTGCTGCCATAGCTAGTGCTGTGAGGTATGCATCCATGGTGTTGATCGTCAATAACAGGGAGGGGGCTCCTGAGGAGGCCGCAGTAAGGATACTAGAGGCTCTAGGAGGCCTCCAGCCTTGAACCCTACACCGTTGATAGCCATAGTAGTGTCCATAGCATCGCTCTACATCGCTGTAAGCTTGTACAGGGCACTGTACCCCTACGAGGATGTCAGGAGGGCTCTTGAGATTGCATCCGAGTATAGATCGCTTACAGCCTACATTAGGAGTAAGAGGGTTGCTAGGAAGGCTAAGAGTAGGGAGCCTGAGTATAGGAGAGCTAGAAGCTTGATACTTAGAACCATACTAGTCAAATTCCTCCTAATAACCCTATCCTATGTAAGTGTCGCTCTAGCCCTTACAGCCATAATGCCGGTTGTGGAGACACCCTACTACATACCCCTGATCACCTTTAAATTCGACGAGTGCCCCGTCGAAGGGGTTCGTGGGGAGTGTATACTGATGCCTATGCTCTACCTACACTTCATAACGTTCATATACGCAATGCTGCTATTCAGGGAGCTAATGCTCTAGCGTTTCCCCGCTAATGGTACTTCCGTTAGCGGGGTTGAGCCTCGGTGTGGGTTCACTAGCTTCACCCACACCTCATGGGATTATAAAACTGCATCAACCTCCCACATAGGCTCCTCCCGGGAGCTCTTGGATCCTACGGGGTGTTTAGAGTAAGGTTAACCTCCCCCTGGATTTAAGTATGTCAACTTGAGAACTGCTACCCACAAGTCTAGAACCACCTGTTCTAGCTAGAGCCTTTGACGACCCACCCAACACGTTATACCATGTATCTACAGCTACCTACACCTATTTAAATCCATCGTCAGCTCTGTAACAGCCTCCCCAACATGTACCTTACGATATCCTCTAGGCCCCTACGGGAGGCTAGCTCTAACGCTCTCCTAAGGCTACCTTCAGCTATATCCCCAACCCTATACCCCAACCTCTCATAGAACCTAGCCTTAAGGTATGTTGCGAGGTTATCGCTAATTCCTGCTATCACGGCTTCAAGCGTTGACCCCTCCCTGTACTCCTGGTATAAGCTCTTTAGATCAGGGGATACATCTAGCACATCGTAAGCCCTAAGCTCTGCCTCCACCTTAGCCTCCTCAATTCCAGCTCTCTTCGATATATCACCTATCACAGCTTCAGCTAGATCGTGGGAGAGGGCTATGAGCACAGCCCTCCCAGGATCCACGTTGAAGCCAGCCCTCCTAGCTTCCATGGAGAGCTCGTATGCTATGATAGCTGACATGAAGAGGTGCTCTGACACGCTTTCAGCTATAGCAGCGGGAACACCCCTCAGCATCCACCCAGTCCTAGCAAGACTACCTAAGGCTAGGAGAACCTCACCCAACCTCACGTACAACACCCGGGGGTTGAGGGGTGGGTGAGACCTATAGCTAGGTATTACATAGAACCTATGGTGCGGAGCGTAACCATATAAGCTTAGGACAACAGCATAGCGTCTGGAGGGCCATGAAGTTCCAGAGTAGGCTGGTATCCAGGGGTTCAAGGGTTCTAGCCATTCTAGGATCCATCATCAAGGTTATAGAGTTTGACGCGGAGGAGCTCGACGTGGATAAGGCTACCTTAAGCTTTAACAACCCCAGCCACAATACTATCGACTTATTACTGTTGAATAGTAGTGATGTGGAGGTCCTTGTTGGTGGAGCTCCCTGGCTTGAGGAGAGGGAGTTGGAGCTCGAAGGCCTAGGTGTTCTAATCCACATTAGACCTTCAAGTGCACCCAGTCACGGTTTAAGGTTAAGAACTGTATACGAGACTCTACCTAGAATCGTTATAAACTTAGACTCGGGGATTCTAAGAAAGCTGTCGCGTACAACTACCAGGAGTGGCGTTGAGTTCATAGCATTGTATATGGAGGACGGCTCACTCGCATTACTCGAAGGAGATAGGTATAAAGTGTCGATTCCCAGTATAGAGGTGTTAGCTGCGATACACACTCACCCTGAGGGCGCCTGTGGGTTCTCAAGAGCTGATGTTAGAAGTGCTGTGCACGCTTTAACAGATCTAGCTCTCTTCGAGGCCGTGGCAACCCCGACATGTGCCTTTTACATGGCTAGGATCGGGTTCCTGGATGAAAGTGACTTCGAGAGGCTTTTGAACATTGAAGGCAACATAGCTACCCCCATGGAGCTAGCTACGGTGAAGTTTGAGAAGCTATGGTTAGGCAATCCCAACGATTACAGGATGGTATCATATTAACTTATATTAGGCTCAGGCTCCACATGTTTGTTGGAGGGGTCCCGTGGTGGTTGACGGAGATTTTATAGGCTTTCAGGTTCTACCCTTTCTAGCATTCGTAGCCCTGATAATCGTTACACTACTAGCTATGAGCATTAGGGTTATTAGGGAGTATGAGAGGGCTGTTATCTTCAGGCTTGGTAGGCTTCTCGGTGTTAAGGGCCCCGGCTTGTTCTTCCTAATCCCCTTCATAGACTCCATGGTTAAGGTTGATTTAAGGATAGTGGCCGTGGATGTGCCCGAGCAGAGGATAATAACCAAGGATAACGTTACTGTGGGTGTTGACGCTGTAATCTACTACAAGGTCTTTGACCCCGATAAGGCTATCACGAAGATCGAGAACTACCACTATTCTGTATTGATGTATGCTCAGACAACTTTGAGGGACATTGTTGGCCAGGTTGAGTTAGACGATCTCCTAACGAAGAGGGAGGAGATTAATAAAAGGATACAGGAGATCCTAGATCAGGTTACGGACGCGTGGGGTATTAAGGTTACAGCTGTTACCTTGAAGGAGGTTAAGCTACCTGAGGGCATGCTAAGGGCTATGGCTAAGCAGGCTGAGGCTGAGAGGTGGAGGAGGGCTAGGATCATAGAGGCTGAGGGTGAGAGGCAGGCCGCAGCTATAATGGCCGAGGCCGCCATGATGTACGAGAACCACCCCATAGCTGTTAGGCTTAGGGAGCTCCAGACACTAATAGAGATTGCTAGAGAGAGGAACATGGTCATAGTAACCCCCACGATGCTAGGCTCTAACGAGATGATGGGCATGATAGCTGGGATGCTTAGAGCACAGGCTCAACCTCAACCACGTGTTGAAGAGCAGGTTAGAGAGGGTTAGAGCTCCTTGCTTAGAAGGCTTCACCCCATACCCCTCATAGTCTTTCTCGCTCTAGCCCCACTTCTAGCCAGCGAGGCAGGCTCCGAGGATCTAGGGTCACAGTACTGTGGTGTTGTTGAGAAGAGGTATGGGATTGTAGGACGTGAGGGTTCATACGATGGGATAGTGGGGCCTAAGGTTTACGTGATCAGAATAGATGGCGTTATAGGCTCCTGGGCTAAACAGTATCTCGTTAGAGCTCTTAGAGAGGCTGAGTCTAGGAAATACCCGTTAATAGTGGAGCTCAACACCCCAGGTGGTTTAGCTGATGTAGCTACAGATATGGTATCGGAGATTACGAGGAGTAGGGTTCCGGTCATAGGCTATGTTGTTGATAAGTGGGCTGAGAGCGCTGGTACACTAATACTCGTCTCAACACACATAGCAGCAATGCAGCCTGGGACCATAATAGGGTCTCTGCAGCCCGTAACCTACGATCCCACAACTGGTAGGTATGCTCCTGTCAACGAGACCAAGATTATAAACCCGATAATACAGACACTATGCGAGCACGGTGCATCTAAGGGTAGGAATGCTACGGCTCTCGTCAGGTTCGTTTTATACAACGACAATTATGGTGCCTGGGATGCGCTAAAATATAAGGTCGTAGATGTAGTAGCTTATAGTAGGGAGGATTTGATTAGAGAGGTTAACGGGCTCATAGTAGCCCTCTACACTGGTGAGAGGGTTAAACTAGAGCTTGATGGAAGCTACGAGTTCGTAAGCCTAAGCCCCTCAGAGCAGCTTCTAAAAATACTATCGGACCCCCTGCTAGCAGGTGTGCTATTATCCGTTGGCGTCCTAGCACTCATATTCAGCATAGCCTCAGCTAACGTACCAGGGATAGCCCTCGGGCTCCTATTCATAATACTAGGCCTCCTAGGCTCAGGTTTAAACCCGAACATAGCGTCGATAGTGTTGATAGCCCTCGGCGCCATACTAATCTTCATAGAGCTCAACACACCCGGCTTCGGGATAATAGGTGGTACTGGTATAGTAATGCTGGTACTAGGCATAGTACTACTACCGGCAATCCCAGGCCCCGAGGGGTTCTCCATATCAGGTGAGTACCTCAACCAGATCATACTGTACATTTACGCTCTAGGCGTAGGAGCTGGTGTTGCAACAGCATTCCTGGTATACAAGGTGCTCCAGGTCGGAAGGACTAAACCACGTATATGGAGGCTTGAGGGTAGCTTGGGGGAGGCAATAGACGACATAGGCCCCGGCAAGCCCGGCTATGTCATCGTGGAGGGTGAGTACTGGAAGGCTGTAAGCGAAGATGAGATAAAGAAGGGTGAGAGGATAGTGGTAGTCGGCAAGGAAGACCACGTGATCAGGGTGAGGAGAGCTCCTAGAAGCTAGGTACACCTACTCCTAACACTACGCCTAAGCTCTGCTAGTAGATCGTAGATCTGGTTGAGTATATCGAGGACCTGGATGACAACCCTATCCTCACCTCCAGCCATAAGACTAATTCTGCTTTCAAGCAACTCTACCTTAACATAAATCCTATCAATTAAATCCTCTAAACTAGAATTCAAGACATACACCATAGTAGGGAAGGCTGGCGGGGGTTTAAAGCCAGGTAGCTTTCATAGGAGAGCATTAAGCTTATATTCGCTAATCGTTGAACCACATAGGGGGGTGGGGGGTGATGGGGGTTCTAGCTGGAGTCAGGGAGTTAGGGCTGGAGCGTAAGCCTAGAGTCTACGGCTACCACGTCTACGGTAACTTTATCGATTGTGATAACGTTGAGATATTGATGGACGAGGATGCCCTAAGAGATGTGGTTGTAGAGGCAGCCCATGTAGGTAACATGAAGGTTTTAGATGTTAAGGCGTGGAAGATAGGTCTTGGGATAAGCGTTGTAGCCATAGTATTGGAGAGTCATATAACGATACACACGTGGCCTGAGTACAGGTTTGCCACAGTGGACGTCTACAGCTGTGGAACGCACACGAACCCTGTAGCAGCGTTCGAGTACATAAAATCAGTGCTTAGACCTAGAATAGTGGAGGGTGGTGGTTTCGAGAGGTCATTGGAATAGGCTTAAGCCCCAGGGGGTTTGAAGCCCCTGGGGCTTTAAGTTTACACAATTGATTTTACCCGTATGGCATTCCTCCTACTCACTCCCCTTACAGCGCCTTCTAGCATATCTTCACTATAGTCCCATCTGGTACCACTTGGATCCTCTTATTCCTGGCTGTTGCCTCCATTGCCTCCACCTCGCTCCATGGTGTTAGATGGTAGAGTACAGCCTGCTCCGCTCTTGAAACCTGTTTTAAGGCGTCTTCGACCT
>Ga0080008_133976_pt1 | contig 11341 bp, 14 predicted proteins | sample ConCONMetagenome_FD_69211 | JGI IMG/M metagenome (GOLD analysis project Ga0080008, IMG submission 69211) | Hot spring microbial streamer communities from Conch Spring, Yellowstone National Park, USA - CON_C (SPADES assembly) (version 2) | ecosystem: Environmental > Aquatic > Thermal springs > Hot...
TTTTAACCTTTTGTTTGGGAGGTGAGCCATGAAGATAGGTTTTATATGCACGGGCAACTCTGCAAGGAGCCAGATGGCAGAGGCATACGCCAAGTATTTTGCCAAGCTATACGGAAAGCAGGTGGAGATCTACTCCGCCGGTTCCCAACCTGCAGAGAGGGTAAATCCCTACGCCATAAGGGTTATGGAGGAAGAGGGTATAGACATGTCCGCCCACTATCCAAAGTCCATAGAGGATATTCCATACCAAGAGCTTGATGTGGTTATAACCCTCTGCGGAGATGCAAAGGAGACCTGCCCTGTGTTGCCCGGGGCAAGGATGGAACACTGGGGGCTACCGGACCCTGCCAAGTATGAGGGTTCTGAGGAAGAAAAGCTGGAATTTTTCAGAAAGATAAGAGACGAAATCAAAAGGAGGGTGGAGGAGCTTATAAAGGGAGTTTGATAGGTGGAAAAGCTCTTAGCCCTTGGGATTTTTCTTTTAACCCTGTTTTTGGTTATTGCCAAGCCCAAAAATCTTGGCATAGGTTGGTCCGCATGGCTGGGAGCCATCACCTGCTTAGCCTTGGGCTTGGTGTCTTTTTCTGATGTGGTCTACATTGCCCTTTTGGTTTGGGATGCTACCCTTGCTTTTGTCTTTTTGATCTTTATCTCCATCATCTTGGACAAGGCGGGCTTTTTTGAATGGATGGCTCTAAAGTCCATAGGCTACGCTAAGGGCAACGGAATTTTGCTCTTTGTCTCTCTTATGCTTTTGGGGGCATTTATCTCTGCCATCTTTGCCAACGATGGTGCATCCTTGATGCTAACGCCCATAATCTACTCAAAGATCAAACACCTTAACCTGCCCAGTGCCACGATCATGCCCTACATAATGGGCAGTGGCTTTATTGCAGACACCGCAAGCCTTCCCTTGGTGATCTCCAATCTCACCAACATAATCACCGCCCACTTCTTTGGCATAGACTTTTGGAAGTTTGCCCTTTTGATGTTTTTGCCCAACTTTGTTGCTATAATCTCAAGCATCCTTGTCTTGTATCTTTTTTACAGAAAGAGCTTGATAAAGCGATATGATCCGGAGGTGCTTGAAGCCTACCCTCCCAAGTATGCCATAAGGGACCCTGTGGTTTTTGCGATGGGTTGGCTGGTAATACTTTTTATTGGTGTTAGCTTTTTGGTTTTGGAGCTGTTGAAGGTCCAAGTGCCCATCTCGGTGGTGCTCGGCTTTTGTGCCCTCTTGCTCACCCTTGCCACGCTGAAAAATAGGGTTGTGTCAGTTAAAGAAATAGTCCTTCTAACTCCATGGCAGATTGTGTTTTTCTCCATTGGTATGTATGTGGTGGTTTATAGCCTAAAGAAGGTGGGGCTAACCGATAGCTTGGTGTATGCCATAAGGTGGCTCTTTGAAGCTGGAGAGCCCTTTGCCATCGTGGGAACGGGACTGATCTCAGCCTTTCTTTCTGCAACCATGAACAACCTTCCCACGGTGATGATTGTCAATCTGTCGGTAAAAGACGCCCAGCTACCTGAAGGCATCACCCAATTTTTAGCCTTGGCGAACTTGGTGGGAACAAACATAGGACCAAAGCTAACTCCCATAGGCTCTTTGGCTACGCTTCTTTGGCTCCACATTCTGGAATACAAGGGAGTGCGCATATCTTGGGGATATTACATGAAGGTGGGCTTTGTGCTAACGATCCCTGTTTTACTGGCGGTGCTTTTTAGTTTGGTCTTTGTGTATTGGCTCAGTCTAAACCTATAAGCTTTTTTATTTCCAAGAGCATTTCTTTTTGAGGATGCCCTTTGTTCAGTGCATGCTGCAGGGCGATCTGCAAGAGTTTTTCGGGCTTCTGCTTTTCCTTCAAAAGCCCAAGGCGTAAAGATTCCCTCAGGGCTTCCGCCAAATTTTCCACAATGGTCTTCATCACCGCATCAAACCTCCAACGCTCATAAAGCTTTTCCCTCTCCTCCAAAGGCTTACCCATCATTCCGTAAGAAAGGAGCACAATTTTTTCCCAAGTTTTCAGAGTTTTCTCCCACTGGTCCTTCGGGAGGTTTTCAAGCTCAATAAGAATGAGCTCCAATACATACTCCACTAAATAGTCCTTCAACTCCTCTACACTGCCGAACCTTCCACCTTGAATGAGCATTGAACTCAGGTCCTTTTTCATAGAAAGAAAGTTTAAGCTATAATTTTTGCCATGAGGCTCCTTTTCTTGCTTTTGAGCCTTTGGGCTTTGTCCTTTGCACAGGATAATCCTTTAAGGGTTTTTGTTAGCCTTACCCAATCCGCCCAGATAGCACCCGATATATACATTCTTACCTTGAACATCTCTGCGGAGGCAGATAAAGAAGTAAAAGCCCTCTCTATACTGGGAAGGGTAGATAGAGAGCTGAGCCAACTGGGACTTCCTTACTCTGGAGGGAACTATTGGGTGGATAGAAAGTGTTCTATGGAAAAGAACACCCAAAAATGCAAAGGTTTTAGGGCTCAAGCCTTTTATCAGTTCAGATTAAAGGATGTCAAAGACCAAGACCTGATACTTCAAAAGCTTGCCCAAATGGAGGGCATAAGCTTTTCCATCCAGGGGACCCAATGGATCGTTTCCGCAAATGCTCAGGAAGCCAAAAAGCAAGAGTTAATATTTTCTCTCCTTGACAAAGCGTCCGCATTTACCACTGAAATTAGCAAAAAGCTTAAAAGGGAATGCCAAATAGAAAGCATAAGCTACGACGGTCCACTGCTTTACTCACCCATATATGGAGAAGCAAGAGGTATGTCTGCACCTCAACCTACCAAGGACCTGCAAACTATAACCGTTTTTATGAGGCTCTCTTTGGTTTGCAAATAATGTCCTAAATAGTTGGTATGCTCACAATGATGTTTTGTTATATTGCTTTCTATAAACACTATACGAAGGCTTGGGATGTGGTTGATATTTCTGTTGATAAGCTTTGGATATTCTTTAGGGTTGGGCGCCTTTGAAGTATTAAGAGGGGTCTGTCCAGTTCCTCCGGTCGTTGAGTTCAATCCAAAAAGCATGCAGACACGTATATTTTGTCAAAAATGTCCTCCTTTCACCGGTAAGGGTGGTATGGGAGAGCCCTTAAACCGCACCGCAGATTTTGTAATAGAATACACCTTAAAGGTAGGAAACCTTTGGCTTGCTGTGTATCACAGCTATAAATGTGAGTCTCACGCCAGCAATTTTGGAGGGTATATAGTACTCAATGAAAAAGGAAAACTGCTCCGTGCGGAGGGTGGATATCCCGGGCTATGTCAGAACCTATCTGCCAACGACATTCTCTGCCTAACTCACTACATGGCTCAAGGTATCCTAAGCACTTGGATATCCCATTGTGAGATAGACTCTAAATACAAACTCTCATGCAAACGGATATTTGCTACTGACACAGACATTGAAGAAAAGGGCAAAATCCAGTATATAAAAAAACTCTATATCAAAGACAAAGACCACTTTTACTTTGAGGTAAATCAAAAAGGTAAGCTTTATCCCGTTCACTGCAAAAGAGATGGTGATGTTTTTAATTGTAAAGGACTTTAGAAATTAAAGAGGTGATGGTTCTGTGATAAGGATAGATTTGGTAGATGTCAATTTTGGCACTCAGGATGTCGGAATTTCCTTGATAGTGGGCGAAGTTAGCTTGGAAATGGTCCTTCTGTAGGCAAGGTAAAAGATCAGCGCCCTTAAAGTGGTTTCCACGCTCATAAAGACCCAAGGCACGATGGGAGAGGGAAAGAACTTTAAAAAGACATAAGAAGGGATGATCCTGAAAAGCCAAAAGGAGAAAATGTTTATCATGAGGGGTATGTGGGTCTTTCCCATGCCCTTTAGGGCTCCCGAGTATATGCTGGCGTATGCCATCTGGGGCTGAGATAGGGCTACGATCACCAAATAATAGACCGCTAAATCCACCACCTCTGGGTCCCTTACAAAGATGTAGGAAAACTCCCTTGGGAATAGTAGCAGAAATACTCCAGCCAGACCCATTATAAGGGCTGTGAGGTGGGCTATGGTGGATATGCCACGCTGTAAGCCCTTATAGTTTCCCGCACCAAAGTTCTGTCCGGAGACTATCGTGGAGGCGATCATAAACCCAAAGCCAACCATAAAAGACACGCTTTCAATCCGCAGACCCACTTGGTGTGCTGCGAGCGCCTTGTCTCCAAATCTGGCAACCATACCCACAAAGATGTTAAAGGAAAGACTGGTAATAGCCCTTTCAAGGGCGGTGGGACTGCTAATTTTCAGCATCTTCAGAAGAATATCCCTTCTCAGGTCTAATCTTACGGGGAAGGGCTTTCTGTAGGCAATGTATAGGTAGAGGTATGCCAAAAGACCAAGTATTTCTGCAATGACAATTCCCCAACCTGCACCCGCCACCTCCAGCCGGGGCAAGCCAAACTTTCCGTATATGAGAAGATAAGAAAAGATTACGTCTGTCAAGCTTATTAAAAGGTCTATTTTGAAGGGGGTCTTTGTGTCTCCAGAGCCGTTGTAAGCGCCGTAGAAGACCTCTAGGATAAAGCCCACGGTAATAAAAAGAAATATGGGTTTTAGGTATTGGTAGGATACTTCTGCCACCTCCTTTGAGGCACCAAATTGCATCATAATGGCTGTGGTTATGTCTGCACCAAAAAAGGTCAAAGGTAGGGCGATCAAAAAGGCTAAGATCAGTCCCCATAAAAAGGCTGGAGAAGGGTCCTTTCCTGCACCCACTCTTTGGGCTACTAAAACAGAGGTGCCCGTGTATGACAGAGCCGATAGGGAATACACAAACCAAAGCATGCTGTTAGAGTATCCCACTCCCGCGACTGCGGTGGAGGAAATACCTGAGACCAATATAAGGGACACACTAGTTTCTACAGCGTAAAGCAAGTTTGAGAAGATGATGGGTAATGCGAGTTTTGAAACCCTCTTAGCTATGTTTATTCTGTCTTCTGAAGGGTCTATGAGAATTTCACTGCCCATGAAATTCCTTCATTACCTCCAAGGTCTTTTCGTAGCCAAGATAGTAGAGTTCATCCAATTTCCATAAATTGTATGGAGAGTAATTCTCTAGGTCTGGCACTATAACTACATTGCATAGCTCCTTCCTTTTATCTGCGTTGGACCGCACCGCCAAAAGAAAGCTTCTTATTAGCACCGCAAACATGCTCCTTGGCTTTCCAATGGTAGAGGTAGGATTAACATCCACACCCACTATGAAAAGTCCTTTGTTCTGTACGGGCTCCACCGGAAGGTTGTTGGTAATACCTCCATCCAAAAGCAGAAAGTTTTTAAACTTCACCGGTTCAAAGATGCCCGGCAACGCACAGCTTCCAAGTAGAGGTTCATAGAGTTCTCCTTCCGAAAAGTATAGGGTGTTTCCACTAAGGATATCTAAAGCGCATATATGAAACTCCCTTTTTAACTCCTCAATGCGTTCTACCTTTAAGTAGTCCTTTAGAAACCTCTTTGCGTTCATCAGGGAAAAAAATCCCAACTTTGGAAGTTTTGGCTTTATATATCTGAGCCAGTCTTTGGACTTTACGATTTTTAACATATCCTCCGGTGAGTATCCTGCGCAGTAAAAAGCTCCCACCAGAGCACCCGCACTAACACCACTTATGGCTGAGATTTCAAAGCCAAGATCCTCTAAAGCTTTTATAACTCCTATGTGGGCAACGCCCCTAACCGCACCACCCGAGAGAACTAAAGCAATCTTCATGGAAAGAATAAAGTATAAACTCTTGCTTTAAAATAAAAAACCATGTGGAGGCTTTTAGTTATTCCTTTGATACTTTTTGTTGTTTCCTGTGGCAAAAGCACGCCGACATCTGTAGAGAAAAAAGGAACCCCCTGCAAGGTTGTCCGGGTCATAGACGGAGATACTTTTACCTGCACCCTCAAAAATGGGGAGGAAATTAAGGTTAGGCTTATTGGTGTAGATACACCCGAAAGTAGAGTAAATCCAAAGCTTGAGAGGGATGTTCAAAAGAGTGGTTTGCAAAGGGAAGAGATTCTTCACATGGGAAAGATTGCCGCAGAATTTACCAAAAAGCTATTGCCAGAGGGGGAAATTGTTTATTTGGAACAGGATGTGCAAAAAACGGATAGACACGGAAGGGTTTTGGCTTATGTGTGGCTGAAGGATGGCAGGATGCTAAACGAGGTTTTGGTAAGGGAAGGAATGGCACAGGTTTATACCATCCCACCAAATGTTAAGTATCAGGATATTCTTTTGGAAGCCCAAAGGAAAGCAAGGGAAGAGGGTAAGGGCTTTTGGAAGTCAGGCTTTTGAAAGAAAATACAACCTCTGTATTTCCTCCAGAGACAACCCCTCCACCCTCCTTTGGGGATCTATGCTTGCCCTACGCAGAAGCTCTTCCGGGAACTTGTTTTTTAAAGCTTTTCTCCTGAGAGAAAAGAGCTTGGTTAAAAAGGCTTTGTATTCCGTTGGTTCTATTTCAGGGTTTGGCTCCTTTTTTGTTAGCCTTATTACCGCCGACTGAACCTTCGGAGGTGGCAAAAAGAAGCGAGGGGGAACCGTCATAAGGTATTCCGTTTCAAAAAAGGTCTTAACAAAGACGCCAAGCCAAGATAGACCTTTTACCAGCTTCTGTGCCACCTCCTTTTGAACCATAAAAACCGCCAATGTAACGCATCTATGGGAAAGAACTGTTCTCTCAATGATCAAGCTTGCACTGTTGTAGGGCAAATTTCCCAAAAGCTTTAGGGAGTTTCCCAAAAGGCAGTAATCAAACTCGCTCGCATCGGTATGATAGATTTTGAGCCTTGGATCTTGTAGCTTTTTTAGCTCCTCTATCATGTCCTTGTCTATCTCTAAGCAGTGGAGTTCTTTTATTGGTTCCTTTAATATCTCCTTGGTTAAATTGCCCGTGCCGGGACCTATTTCTACTACTACGTCTTCAGCGTTCAGGCGGGCAAACTCTACAATTCTTTTTAAAACTCCCGGAGACACCAAAAGATGCTGTCCGTAGAACTTTTTAAGCCTCAAGTTGCTTCGTGCTCCCAATTGGGATATATTTTAAAGCCATGAGTAGGTTTATTGTGTTTTTGGTAGCTTTCTTTAGTATAGGGCTCACCCTATCCTCCTGTAAAGGAGAAGGAGAGAAGAGCTCCAATCCTGCCGAAACCAAGAGCCTGATCCCTCAGTCTCCCTATGCCATGCTGATCGTGGAAAGTGAAAGCTGTATTTACTGCAGGCAGTTAGACAGAGACCTACAGAGGGACCCTCAACTGAAAAAAGCGGTGGAAGGTATGGATGTTTTAAAGCTCCTTGCGGAGAGCAACGCCAGAGTGAGATACAGGCTTGATGGTAAAGAGGGAGAGAGTACCGAGGAGGATCTGGCAAGGGCTTTGGGCGTTAGGGCATACCCCCACATAATCTTTTACAACTCCCAAGGGGAGATCATCCTAAGGATTCCGGGCTATACACCCCCGAAGACCCTCGCCTGCGTTATAAGGTACGTGAAAGAGGAGTTTTACAAGAAGGAGAACATAAATCAGTTTCTACAGAGGGAAGGTTGCGTTTAAATTGGACACTTACAAAATCTTTCTCCAACCCTTCCCACCCTGTAGTCCCTTTGCTTTCTTATCACTATAAATACTACCTCTCCAAGGATAAGGTCGTAGTTATAAAGCTCTCTGTGTTCCAATAGCCTACACTCAAAGCTTGCGGGGCACTCTTTTACCCTTGGTGGTTTTACTATTGCGGATGGCTCGGGCGTTAACTTGACAACCTCTAACTCGCTAACGTGGGGTGGGTAATCCCGAGAAGTTCGTTCAGCCTTTTTCAAAAGTTTATATTCAAGGAAATTAACCACAAACTCTCCACTATCAAGGATATTACGGGCTGTGTCCTTTCTGCTTCCATCTTCTTTTTTACTTATGGACAGTATTAAAACAGGTGGCTGGTCGCAGACCACGTTAAAAAAGCTGAAGGGTGCCAAATTAATAACACCCTCTTTGCTCAAAGTGGATACCCAAGCGATGGGTCTTGGTGCTACCCAGTCTACAAGAATATCGTAAAGTTCATCTGATGAAAGGTTTTTTACATCAAGCTCCATCGGGTTTTATAACATCTGCCTTAAGGTAATCTCTGAGGACCTCCGGCACTACCACGGAGCCATCCTTTTGCTGATAGTTTTCCAAAATTGCTGCAAGGGTTCTACCCACCGCCAAGCCAGAGCCGTTTAGAGTATGCACAAACCTCTTTTTTCCTTGGCTGTCTTTAAAGCGTGTGTTCATACGCCTTGCTTGAAAGTCCGTGCAGTTGGAACAGGAAGATATTTCCCTGTATTTATTTTGAGAGGGGAACCAGACCTCAATATCGTAAGTCTTTGCAGAGGCAAAGCCGAGATCTCCGGTGCAAAGGGCGACAACTCTGTAGGGCAACCCCAAGAGCTTGAGGATCTCTTCCGCATCTGCAGTTAGCTTTTCCAACTCCTGGTCTGAAGTATCCGGATGGACGATTTTTACCAGCTCCACCTTGTCAAACTGATGCTGACGGATTATACCCCTTATGTCCTTACCGTAAGCCCCCGCCTCCCTTCTGTAGCAGGGGGTGTAGGCAGTTAGGTATATGGGCAAGTCCTTCTCCTCAAGGATGGTATCCCTAAATAAGTTCGTCAGGGGCACCTCCGCGGTGGGTATCAAATACAGACTATCCCTCTCGCAAAAATACAGGTCCTCTTCAAACTTGGGAAGTTGTCCAGTTCCCTCAAGGATCTCGGGCTTTACCAAATGGGGAACCCATACCTCTTTGTAGCCCCTGCTTGTATGAAAATCCAGCATAAAGTTTATCAGGGCCCTCTCTAGCTTTGCCCCCCAACCCCACATAACGGCAAACCGGCTACCAGCGAGACCTGCACCCCTCTCAAAGTCCAAAATACCCAAAGCTTCTCCTATATCATAGTGGGCTTTTGGCTCAAAGTCAAAATCTCTCGGCACACCCCACCTTCTGACCTCCACATTCTCCGTTTCGTCCTTTCCCACTGGCACGCTCTGGTGGGGAATGTTGGGAATAGAGAGCATGACTCTCTTTAGCTGTTCCTCCACCTTGGAAAGCTTATCCTCCAAGCCCTCTATTTTTTCCTTTATCTCTCTTACCTTGCCCTCAAGCTCTGCGGTTTGCTCTCCCTTAGATTTGCGCTTTCCGATCTCTTTGCTTAGAGCGTTTCTTTCTGCCCTGAGGGCTTCCAGCTCTCTGAGTATGGACCTTCTTTCTTCGTCAAGCCTTAGTGCTTCATTTACCAATCTTGGATAGTCTTCCCTTCTCAAACGCAGTCTTTCCTTTACAAACTCTGGGTTTTTTCTCAGAAGCTCTATGTCAAGCATTTATATATATAGAGAATAACACAAACTGAAGCTGTTCTAAAAATCCCTTATAGGGACCGTCCCCCAGCGGATAAGGGGACTAACCTACTCCTTACCCTATCCCACACCCCTTCCACCAACACCGGCTTCAGAGGAGAAGGAAAAAGGAGGGTTACCTTCAGAACTTGCCAACTCGGGATTCCTTTCACTGGCTCCCTCACATCCGCTTGGCTCACTCTGAAGGCTTTGTAGGAGATTGGTTAATAGCTTTTTTGAATTCTCTACACTTCTTAGTTCGCTTTCTAAGGCATTCCTCTTATATTGGTTTGTTTCTTCCTCTAAAAGTTCTCTAAGTTACTTTTCTCTCTCCATACCTTGCTTCTTATCCTTTGAGAAGGAAACTAACCCAGAGTATAATGCAGTAGTCAGGCTTTGGAAAATAAGGGAAAGCCAGCTTGAAGATTTGCAAAAACAAGAAGGTAAAGAGTGGTATGGTAAAATAATCACACTGGGGGAAAAGGACGGATTGAAGATACTTACCCTCTCAGCTCTCTCTATTTGGATGTTCTTAAAAAAGGACTAAAAGAAACAACAGGTTGGGCAGATGAAGAGATAGACAAATACTGGAAAAAGTTTTTAAAGTAGAACTAGGTTGTGAGGCTGTTTTATAAATTACCTATTGGGGAATAATTCTTCAACCTATAACCCTTGTGTATTTTAGAAAGCTTCCACTTATCGGCTGTCAGAAACTACTGAGAATGTGGGTTATATATAGTGTATGATGGTAGTTGGGATAAGAAGCAAAAGTGTGAGCCTTCCTAACAAGGGAGGGCTTTCTCTTAGGGGTCTTTGGGCCCCTTATTGCGAGGAGGTAGGCTAATGGCTTACCTCTTCGTCTATGGCACCCTTAAAAGGGGTGGGTCAAGGCACAGCCTTCTAAAGGGCTGTCCTTTCTTAGGGCATGCCTTGGCAAAGGGCTTTGCCCTTTATGACCTCGGCGCCTACCCTGGGATGGTTCCCGGAGATGGGATAGTGCGTGGGGAGGTCTATGAAATCCCAGAAGGGCTCCTTAGGGAGCTTGACTGGGTGGAAGGAGCTCCTTTCCTTTTTAGGAGGGAGCTCATTGAGGTGGTCCTTGAGGACCACACTCCTTTACGCGCCTACGCCTATCTGTATAACAGAGAGGTGGAGGGTGCGGCTTTGGTGCCTTCTGGTGAATGGAAGGTATAAGGGGAGGTCCCCATGGGGGACCTTTTTAAACCAAAGACAAAGGAGGTATAACCATGGAAATAACCGAAGAAGTTAGTGCAGAACCCTTTAGCCTAAGGCATGGAAAGATAAGATTTGTGTTTGAACTGTATCCACAAATTCATCAAATCCTTTACACACTACCCATTAGTTTTCCACAGGAATGGAGACAAATGCTCTATGTAGAAACAACAACGCCTTATTACACAAAAGAGGAAATCCAAGACTTAGATGAAAATGGAAAACCTAAGACACAAGTTCTACCTTTCACCGGCAATCCGTTTGTTCATCCAAGAGATATGTGGGAATTGGTAAAGAGTCTGAGGGAATTCATAAACGGAGAGAGGGACAAAATCTATATATCCCTCGTGGATAATGTGGATAGGGACCCAATGTGTGAAATTAGCTCATCGCCTAAAGGAGAAAAGGCTTTGGTATATTTAAGAATAGAAGGCAAAACAAAATCCGGCACGATAAAAAGAGGGAGAATAGGCTTTGACTCGCAGGAGCTTAGCTCCTTCTTGAGATATTTAACCCTTCACGCTCAGATGGAAATGGCGATAATAAAGGAAAGGCAAGTAGCCATTTTCAGGAGATGGACGGAGGAGTTCTTTAGCTACGATGTTGCTCCCATGAAGGGTATAATTACACCCCAGATGAGGGCTAATGTCCTAAAAATGCTGTATGAGTATCTACAGGGTAATAGGAACCTAAAGCCTGTTGATTTCAAAGACAAGCTAATATTCTAA
>Ga0080008_145144_pt1 | contig 11261 bp, 16 predicted proteins | sample ConCONMetagenome_FD_69211 | JGI IMG/M metagenome (GOLD analysis project Ga0080008, IMG submission 69211) | Hot spring microbial streamer communities from Conch Spring, Yellowstone National Park, USA - CON_C (SPADES assembly) (version 2) | ecosystem: Environmental > Aquatic > Thermal springs > Hot...
ACTCGCCATCTCTATCGTTCAGATTCGGGCTCCGAGTAAGCCTTGTACAGGGGTTTATAAGCTTTTACTTAGGGAGCTTGTCTCACCCCCTAGGGGCTTTTTAAAGGGGGTCATGTAGCTCCTCCCGGTACCTCTCTACATAGAAATCCCAAGGAGACCTTGGGAAAACCGAAGGTATCTACGGACCACGTTACCTACGTAGAGACCTTAAGTGGAGGTGCCGAAAGGCTTATAAGCTCGGTTTCGCTTTCCCAAGGAAACCTTGGGAAAAAGTAGGGAGTTTTTCTAATGGTATAGAACGCAGGGGTATATAAGGTTTTCTGCGAGGTGTTCTCCCGTATTTATACCCGGTTACCGGCCTCGCCCCAGTGGCTGGGTGAGCTGGGGAGCTAGTAAGTGGGCCTGGTGCGGCGGCCGGGATTTGAACCCGGGATCTCCGGCGTGGCAGGCCGGCGTCCTAGTCCAGGCTAGACGACCGCCGCTCTCTACTAGGAATTAGTCACTCCTAGCGTTTTTAAGTATTAGTGCTTCACTTCTAAGTGGTTTTCCTCGTGAAGTAGTAGTGTAAAGTAGTATGGCTGTATGTAGTGTTTATTGAGTGTGCCGCCGCCGGGATTTGAACCCGGGTCACGGGCTCGAAAGGCCCGCATACTTGACCGGGCTATACTACGGCGGCGTCTGTAGAGGACTTAGTCTTTAAACGACTTATAAGTTTGTCTGCTAGTGTTTTGAGAGGCTATTTTAATAGTTATTACCGTGTTGAGGTTAATGTGGTACGAAACTACTTATTTACTAATATTAGTCTAAACGATTATAGTGAATACGTGGAGGTAAATATGCCCGAGCTCAGATCAGGCCTTGTCTTTGCAGCCGGCTACGATGATAAATTGAGAAGAGTGGTGTTTGCGCAGTTAAAAGACTATATTAAAAAGGACAGGGAGTTTGGAAAACAAGTACCAGTGTATATTGCGAGGTTAAATAGAGCTCTCTACACTCTACTTGTAGAGGAGTTAAAGCTGGATAAATTTGACGTGGCTAGAATTACTATTAGTTACGACGTGGACGAAGTCAATAAATCAATTGTGTGGAAGTGGGATACGCTTAAAGTAGAGATCTACAAGAGAGTGCCGCCTGAAAACTACGCAGATATTATGAAGAAATTTATAGAAAGGGCACCGGCACTGGCTGTTGAACTAGTCAGATTTAATATTAACAAGCTAGGAGAAACGTTCGACGGTGACATAATATACTCAATTAAAATAAGTGAGAGAGAAGTAGGGGTTCTCGAGGTTTTACCAATAGATGAAAACACAGTAATCCTTAAGAAGCAGCTGTACTTGAACCCACAACAGCTGTATTTGAAAAAGTAAAGTTACCATTAAATGGCAAGTCTCTAGAAGAAGTATTAGTTGAGCAGTTAAGTAAAATAATGGAAGTGGCGAGGTACGTAGATACAAAGGAGGCTTTACAGGTCATAAACGCCATTAGGAGTAGGCTCCAGATAGCTCCTATTGAGAAACCAATTGAAGAAGCGGAAGAGGGCACTGAAGAAGAGTAGTGTACTTCAACCAGGCTGAATCACTTAACCCCTTAATTTTACTTTTAGCTCATACCTCAACTCCACCTCGATTTAGCACGTCTGCTTTACTATCCTTTAATCCTTAAGTATTAATTAGCCTAGAAATTTAGGGTATTGTGTGTCGTGGTGTATATTTTAGAGAACTCTTGGGGGTAATTTTCTAGTAGATCCTCCCTCTCCCAGAAACAGCTATGCAATTGGGGGAGGGAAAGTTTATAAGTTTCCAGGGTAGAATTTTTACCGGGAGGGGTGCTTATGGAGGTTCAGGTAATTAAAAAGGTTGTTGGTAGACACGTATACGGGGAGCTTTACGGTTGCGATCCAGCGCTACTTATGGATGAGGAGTATCTAGCAAACGTAGTAAAAGAAGCCGTTAGAGTGGGGGGGTTTACTCTCTTAGATGTAAAGACGTGGAAAATATGGCCAGGTGTGAGCGCAGTTGCAATTATACTAGAGAGCCACATTGCTATACACACGTGGCCCGAACACTCATTTGCTACAGTTGACGTGTATACTTGTGGAGTTAAAGGAGATCCCTTTAAGGTCTTCAACTATATAGCTGAGAAGCTCGGAGCTGAGAAATACACAGTAAAATTCACGTCTAGAGATTACGAAGAGCCAGTATAACCCTCTAGCAGTTGCGTGGAGGCAGCGTCACCGTGTCGCGATAAATAGATCTTACAGCCTCCGGCCCTGGTCTTATTCTAAATGACGAGATCAAGTGTAGACGTAGTAGTTATTGGCGGCGGCCCCGCCGGGTTACTAGTTGCTTCCAAGATCAGGAATCTGGAAGTCCTAGTCTTCGAGGAGCACTCTCAAGTAGGACTACCTAAACACTGCGCCGGTATAGTGGGCTGTGCTACGGCTAGAATTATTAGTAAGGAGCTTTCTCCGAGAATAATTGACCACAAGTATAACCAGGTGTATTTTATTGCGCCCGCATTTAGAGTCAACCTCATATTTGATCGAGACGTAGCTTTTCACGTAAATAGGCCACTACTTGAGAGTATACTTGCTACAAGAGTAGAGTCTCTTGGACACAGGATAATATATAACAGCAGAGCGGTTCCGAAATCATTAGGCACCGTCTACGCGCGTAGAGAGGTCTATAAATACAGGTACTTAGTGGCGGCTGATGGCGCTTACAGTATTTCTAGAAAAACACTTCTAAGTAGCAAATTCGAGTTCTTAGTAGGACTGCAAATGCGCGTTAAGACTAGAGATCTTGACGAGAGGACCCTCTATATCATCTACACAGATATAGTGCCCGACTTCTTTGCGTGGATTATACCACTGGGAGGTGAAGCATTAATAGGTACGGCTTCTCGTGGTGTTTTAAACGTCGACAAGGCTCTCTCTTACATTCAGAAATTACTAGGAGTCTCTCAACAAACTATCCTTGAAAAATTTGGAGGCTTAATACCAGTGCATAAACCACTTAGAAGACCCGTAATTTATGGTAGTGTAGTGTTTCATGGTGATAGCGTACCGCTCACTAAGCCGTACACGGGCGGTGGACTGTACTACATATTTAAACTGTCACCCCTCTTGGCGAGATTACTAGAGAGTAACAGGCTCGAGGACTACAACGCCATATATACTAGGGCTTTCTACTCAAAGAACTTACTAGAGAGACTTGGTGTACAGTTTCTCAGAAAACTAAGCATGTACTATTTACCAGCTGAAATCACGCGCAGGCTTCACTCCCTTAGTCTAGTTAGGGAGGAGGATTTCGACGATCACTATAGACTAGTACTGAAGACACTTAGTGTACTACCGCTACTAGGTGGCGAAATCTTTTTAAGCACGCTTAAAGCACTTCAAAATACTCTCTACTAGAGTGCTAATAGCACGCATGACTTCGTCTGAAATGCTTACTCCTATATCCAGGTTCTTGGGGTATATGCCCACTACGCGGATTTCTCTCACAGGAGAGGAACTTCTAATTAAGTCTAGTACTAATTTGAGTGGAATATTGTGTGTTGTTAATAGGCTAACACCGTCAAGAATCTCTAGATCACCAGCATATACAAGGTCGCCAGGGCCTCCACCACTAAAGAGTGCAGCGTCGAATATTAAAAGCCTCTCTGGGCTTCTCTCTATAATTATATCCAGGCAGTTTTCAACGCCATATTCACACTTAACGCACTCTACTCCGCTCTGGTTTAACATATCACACAAAAAGAGGCCAGCTTGGTCATCGCTTCGAAGAGGGGAGCCCACACCTAAAATTAATGTCTTCTCGCCGAAAAAATCACAGGGTATCAATATTTACACGCTACCTCGGGGTATTACTAGCTCTTATCAACAGGTCCTCCCACACAGCGTCAACGTATTCTTGTAACTGCTTTACTAGTTCTCTATTCTCTGGTCTTAGTAAGTGCCTTAATCTACCTTGAATTTCGAGGAATTTCTCTACTGGTTGTTTAAGTGGCGGATTTCTAGCTATTACTAGGCTTCTATCTGTTAATAGATAGCCCGTCTCTGGACTCCACTCCCAGAGCGGGAAGTAGCATGTGTCTACAGCTCTTCTCAATACTTCAACTGCTAGAGCCTCCTCTACTCTCCAGCCTCTATCACAACTAGCAAATGAGTGTATAAAGGCGGGCCCGTTTACCTCTATGCCTTTTCTAGCCTTCTTTATGAAGTCAACCCAGTGGGCGGGTGTAGCTGTAGCTACATACGGTATTTTGTGTGCCACCATGATCTCTGCAATAGGCTTTTTGTGCTGAATTTTACCTGGAAGTACCTTACCCACAGGCGTCGTAGTTGTCCATGCAAATTTAGGAGTTCCACCAGATCTCTGGATACCAGTGTTCATGTAGGCTTCGTTGTCGTAGAGTATGTAGAGAACGTCGTCCCCTCTCTCAGCCATACCACTGAGTGCCTGGAATCCTATATCATACGTACCGCCATCACCGGCAAATACTACCACGTCCACGTGATCGTATTTTAGCCTACCAGTTTTCTTGAGCGCATTAATAGCAGCGTAAATACCACTAGCAGTGGCAGCGGCGTTCTCAAACGCGTTGTGAATCCATGGCACAGCCCAGCTAGTCCATGGATATATACTAGTAGACACCTCGAGACACCCGGTTGGCGTGACCACTATAGTTGGTCCTCTAAACGCGAAACTTGCTAATTTCACTACTAAGGGAGCTGTACACCCGGCACACATTCTGTGCCCTGGTAACATCGCGCTCCTCCTCTGCTCGGCAAGCTGTCTTAGATTAAGTAGCAGTGGCAGCGGCTCTTTCTGCCCTGGCTCAAATATCCAGACTTTGTACTGGGGTATATCTGATCGAGCGCTCGTCATTCTCTCACCCCTAAACACCTCATTGTTTTCTCCTCAGGGACATAGCCTTTCTTCAAGTCCTCTCTAAGTTCTTCAATTAACTTCTGCACTAATTCTGGTGGAAAGTCTCTACCTCCAAGTCCATATATGTAGTTTACTACTATAGGTCTCTCCTTTACATTGTAGAGACTCGAAATAACGTCTAAGTAGAGAGCTCCGAGTGCCCCCGGACTTGCTGCTCTGTCTAGCACAGCAACTAGTTTCACATTTCGAAGTAGCTCAGCTACGCGTTTACGTGGAAATGGTCTAAACGACCTTATTCTGAGAACACCTATTTTAATACCTCTTTCTCTCGCTTTTTTCACGACATTGCGTACTGCCCCAGCACTACTACCCATAACAACAATGGCTATTTCAGCGTCGTCAATTGCATATGTGTCTACTAGTCCATCACCATACCTTCTGCCTGTCAGCTCATACCACTTCTCATTGACTTCGCTTATCACTCTTTCAGCGTGCTTCATGGCTTCTACTTGCTGGACTTTAATCTCGAAGTAGTAATCGTAGAAAGCCAACATGCCCATGCTTAATGGCCTAGCAGGGTCTAGTGCATACTCTACTTCCTCGTCAAAGTAGTCGACTTTTACTTTGACGGGTTTTCGAGGACCTCCGAGAAATTCGTACACAGCTTCATCTGGTAATACGTAAAGATTCTCCATAGTGTGACTTAAGAAGAACCCGTCCAAGTGGACAGAAACTGGGAGTTGCACTGCTGGGTGTTCAGCTATTTTGAAAGCCTGTATCGTAGTATCATAAGCTTCCTGGACATTCTCGACGAAGAGCATTATCCAGCCTGAATCTCTCATTAAATAGGCATCGCTGTGATCATTGTGTATATTTATAGGCGCGGAGAGTGCTCTGTTCGCCACGGTCATTACGATTGGTAGACGTAAACCAGAAGCTATATAAACTGTCTCGACCATTAATGCTAGTCCCTGACTACACGTTGATGTAAAAGCACGCGCTCCTACAGCGGCGGCCCCTATACAGGCACTCATAGCAGAGTGCTCAGATTCTACGTGTATGAACTCTGTGTGTACTTCACCGTTAGCAACAAACTCAGAGAACTTCTCGACAATAATAGTCTGAGGTGTTATTGGGTAGGCCGCAACTACGTCTACGTAGCTCTGTTTAATAGCATATGCCACTGCTTCGTTGCCATTAAGTGCTAGCATAATTTGCTTCTCTTTAGGATATTTAGGTGAAGCCTCAAGAGCGCTCATATTCTACTCACCCCCGAGCTCTGGAACCATAGATATGGCTTTAACTGGGCACTCGTGTGCACATATGCCACAGCCTTTACAGTAGTTGTAGTTTACTTCTACTTTAGACCCATCCCATATTATTGCGGGCTCAGGACAGTAAAGCCAGCATATTAAGCACTTTGTACACTTCTTCTGATCTATTACTGGCCTAATTGCTCTCCAATCGCCTGTTTTAATATCCGTTGACAGTCTAAATCCTACACCTCCCATTGGTATTTCTCTCCAAGACTTAAGACTCACGTCTTTACACCTCTATAGTCTCGTTCATTGCGCGCTCAATTAAAATAATATTCTTTTCTGCTATAGGTCCGCTGAATCTATCCATAACGGTCTTTTTGACATCTTCAAATCTCACTACGTGTTTAAGCCTGAGTAGTCCTCCTATCATAGCTGTATTGGTAGTTTTGGTTTTCAGGATTTCGAGAGCTAGTTTAGAAGCTGGTACTAGGAGTACTCTAAAATCTCCACGCTTAACTCCCAGCTTTTCAAGCACTGTATTAACGTCGCCTGTATAGTTAGTTATTATTACTCCGCCAGGCTTAAGCCCCTCAATTATTTTCGGTGATAAGAGCGTGTAGTCTAGTACGATGACAATGTCTGGCTCGTAGATCATGCCGTGAATCTCTATAGGCTCGTCGCTTATTCTCGTAAAGCTCAATATCGGCGCACCGGATCTCTCGGGTCCAAAAGCTGGGAAGCTTTGCGCGTACTTCCCTCCATATACAGCAGCTAAGGCAACTATGTTACTGGCAGTCCATACTCCTTGACCCCCTCTACCATGCCATCGAATCTCAATAATCACTTCAAGACACACCTCTCTGAGACTCTAAGTCTCTCTAAACCTTTTTATTTTTAACTAGCAACTTTACCTCCAGCTATGTAGAATTATGTAGAGAGACAACTAGTTTTTTTACTTTGAACTGTTTCTAAGTTTTAGTGGTGTGAAATTTGAGTGCTCTTGATTTAACAAGTTCGCCGGTGTTTGTCCGGGAGTATGGAAAAGTCAGAGTTTGCGTGATTATAGATAGATGTAAAGAGTGTGGGCTCTGCATAGCTGTTTGTCCGGTGAAAGTACTCGTGAAATCTAATGTCCTAAATAGGTATGGCTACCATCCACCAGATCCGCTTAATATTGAAAAGTGTATTGGCTGTAGACTCTGCGAGTATAACTGCCCCGATTTCGCAATATTTGTTGAAAAGGTGGGGTAGTGTGAAAAAGACTTTCACGTCAGGTAATATAGCAGTAGCTGAGGGGGCTATTACAGCGGGCTTGAAGTTCTACGCTGGTTACCCAATAACTCCTAGCTCGGAGATAATGGAGTACCTCGCGGAGAAACTACCTAAATTAGGCGGTGTCGTCATTCAAATGGAAGACGAAATTGCCTCTATAAACGCAGTTGTAGGTGCCTCCTGGGCTGGTGTTAAAGCGATGACGGCTACGTCGGGTCCTGGCTTCTCTTTAATAGCGGAGGCTATGGGATTAGCAGTCATAACAGAGACCCCAATTGTAGTTGTTAACGTTATGAGAGCAGGACCCAGTACAGGAGTGCCCACTAAAACTTCTCAATCCGATGTACTGCAGGCAAGGTGGCTTGCGCACGGCGACTACATAATACCCTGTTATGCCCCGTGGAGCGTTCAAGAAGCTTACGACCTCACGATTAAAGCGTTTAATACAGCAGAGCTTTTAAGAACCCCTGTAGTGCTTCTCAGCGACGCTGTAATAGCCCACTTGTGGGAACCCCTCACAATTTACGATGAGGGAGAGGTGACTATTATCAACAGGAAAGTGCCTAAAACCGAGGAGAAGGTTCTGCCCTATAAACCAGACCCTGATTTAGTGCCTCCTATGCCTGTGTTTGGAAGAGGCTTCAAGACCCTCGTGGAGTCTCTTATTCATGATGAAAGAGGCTATTACGCACCACGAGATGATAGTTACAAAGCCCTGCTAATGCGCCTGCACTTAAAGATTCTAAAGAGACTGGACTACATATTTGACTACGAGGCGTATTACTGCGATGAAGAGTGCGAGTACGCAGTAGTATCCTATGGCTCTACTGCTAGAGTGGCATATCTAGCCACGCTAGAATTACGTAAACGCGGGTATAAAGTCTGTATGTTGAGATTAAAGACTCTGTGGCCATTAGACACAGAGAGGCTGAGAAAAGCTTGTAGGGCTAGCAAAATTATTGTTGTTGAAAACAATATAGGCAAGATATACATGGATATCGACAGGATCTATAGGGATCGAGAGGTGTATTCGGCCCCGCTATTAAGTCTAGAACTACCCTCATTAAGAGAAGCTGTGGAGGTGGTCAGTACATGGCTGTGAAGTCGCTGGAGACTATACACCCGCTAGATAGGTACTTGAGACTAGATAGAATTCCAACAATGTACTGTCCCGGCTGTGGTATTGGAATAGCGCTGGGAGCTGTGTTTAGAGCGCTCGACAGAAGAATTAGAGAGGGAGTCATAGATCCCCATAAAGTTGTCTGGGTTGGAGGCATAGGATGTAGTAGTAGGGCGACGCTGTATGTAAACTATGATGCGGCTCACGTTATACATGGAAGAGCCATAGCCTTCGCTACAGGTGTTGTGCTATCAAACCCGGAGCTCAGAGTCGTAGTTATAGGTGGTGATGGGGATATTGCTGGAATTGGCGGTAATCACTTAATACACGCTGCGAAGAGAAATATTGATATGGTAGTTGTAATGATTACTAATTTTGTGTATGCGATGACGGGAGGTCAAGTAGCACCGACTACGCCTGTGGGAGCTAAGACTACTACTACTCCATACGGGAATCCAGAACCCCCATTAAACGTTATAAAGCTAGTGGCATCGTTAAATGCCAACTACGTAGCCAGAGCTAGTATTACAACACCTCACTATATTGAGAACTTCTTCTACAAGGCGCTGGGCATGAAGGGATTTAGGTTTATAGAAATAGTAAGCACGTGTCCGGAAGTACATGGGCGTCACATAGGTTTAAGAGACCCCGTTGAAATGTACAATGCTTTAAAGAAGAGAGTAAAGTATAAACAAAAGGTTAGTATCGAAGAGGCGGATATTAGCTGGGAAGAGGGCATAGTAATAGGGGAATTTGTAGAGCGCAATGAGCCATCTTACCTAGAACTACTCGGAAAGGTGTATACTAAGTGAAGTGGGAGATATTAATTGCGGGTCGCGGAGGACAGGGAGTGCTACTACTTGGAAGGATAATTGGCCTCTCTGCAACTAAGTATGGAAATTACTATGCTACTCTAGCAGAGAGCTATGCAGCTGAAACGCGCGGCGGGGAGAGTAGAGTAGATTTAGTTGTCTCCACGTCTCCCGACGACGCTAAATGTGTTAGAGCTGAAAACGCGAATGTAGCTATAATTATGTACCCCTTTAATATCAACAAGTACAAGTCACTACTAAGCAAAGACGCGTTAGTAATAATAGACGCGGAGTACGTTGATCCAGAGCCGTTTAAAGAGTATAGACTAATAGCTCTCAGATTTAGTGAAATAGCAGAGAAGAACATTGGGACTCGTAGAGTGGCAAACATAGTCATCTTAGGCAAACTAATGCGTGAGACAGGTATGCTTAAACTAGAACAAGTAAAGTTAGCACTAGAAGAGCTAATACCAAAGAATTGGCTTAACGAGAATATTAAAGCCCTAGAACTGGGATATAGCATTCCCTGAATTGGCGGTTAAAGAATAAAAAGCCAACAATAATTAGAGTTTCCACTTGAAAGGGCCGGTAGCTCAGCCTGGAAGAGCGCCGCCCTCGCACGGCGGAGGTCCCGGGTTCAAATCCCGGCCGGTCCACACACTTCAATCTGATTACTCCATAATACCTAGTTTTAAATACACTAATTTTAGTCTGCTGGTAGGATTTCAAACTCCCCGTTCTTGTAGATGACGACTTTGATATCTCGGTCAAGGATGGGCTTTTCACACCAACTCTGTAGCGTAGTTGGGAGTAAATATAAGTAAAGTCTCCTTTAAGCTTAATTTCTAGTTCATCTGCTTCGCGCAGAATTATTGCAGGGATCTCGACGAGCCTCGTTCCTGAATTGATCACGAATACAGCTCTAGAGAGGAGTTCTCGATAAATAATGAGAGTTTTCTCAGCGAGTAGTATTTTTCTCTTAGCTGACCTCTCAAGGGCAGATACAGTTGTCCTAGAGACTCCTAGTATTTCTGCGACTTCTCGCTGAGTCAACTCTTGAGCTCTCAGCTTCAATACAGTATACTCCCTCCGTGAAGAGTCCATAGTAGTTTTTCTTAGATGTCGACTTATACCTCTTCATAGCAGAATCCACGAGTATACAGGTAATTAACACTACATGTGATCACATGTATGAATAGTATTGCTGCTTATCACTAGGTGTAACGGGCACCCACTCATTGAAACCTGAAACTATTGCTAAGTACGTGTTAATGAGCTTGTAAAGTGTTTTAATGAAGTAAGGTTTACCGTGTTTTTCGATCTCTTCACTGAAGACCTCCGTGTTTATGACTATTACTTGTGGGTCGCTAATTACAGGCTTAACAGCTATTTTGCAGTCAACACATAGTAGTAGGGCTTTCAAGAGAATACTGTGAAGCAGTCTTACTTTCTCACTTGTACTTAGTTTTTCTAATTCTCTCCTGTGTTCAGGTGAGATAATAACTCCTAGTATAAGTACAATTCTATCTCTCTTATCACTTGGGTTAATAATGGAGAACTTAATACTCGGAATACCAGGAGTCGAGACATTAAGCCCCCATGTTATTCCCGGGAGACTTAAATTCTCCATACTACTAACACTGTATGATTCTTCTAGTAGCCACTTCGTAATAAGTTCTTTGACATCCACTCACTAACACCCACTAGATTAATGTAGCAATATGCATATTTCTCTTTTTCCACTCTAGCTAGGGTTTCCCCGAGGTGATTATCTGTGAATAGCTGTAATTAGTTGTGAATACGTTGTTCTTGCCTCGGGGTTCCCCGCATTGGGTCGGGTTTTCACCCCCTCACTTGCGGGGCTATCAGGGCTCCACGTAACCCGCGAGCCCCTCATCTG
>Ga0080008_139304_pt1 | contig 11240 bp, 14 predicted proteins | sample ConCONMetagenome_FD_69211 | JGI IMG/M metagenome (GOLD analysis project Ga0080008, IMG submission 69211) | Hot spring microbial streamer communities from Conch Spring, Yellowstone National Park, USA - CON_C (SPADES assembly) (version 2) | ecosystem: Environmental > Aquatic > Thermal springs > Hot...
GTGTGGTAGGCCGGCCGTCTGTACCTTCATCGCTCGTCCTCCACCCTAGTTCGAGCCCTCCCCGCGGTAGTCTCAACACGTCTGGGAAATACGTCTCGGCGTTTACGCCGTGGGTTGGGATATATGGAGCATGCCCCTCTTCTATGTGTATCCACGTACCGTCCGGCGCGTAGGGCTCCCTGTCTTGCACGCGTCCTCAACAACTGCCTTGTAGGTGTCGGCTTTTCTTTTTGTCTGCCTCCACGTCTCTACAACTGTTACATGTCTGGCCGCTACTGTTTCCATCTATCCTGCACGTATTTATCCTTCAACAGCTTGTAGGCTGCGTATTCCCGCCCGACGTAGAAGGCGTGGTCAGGCAGGAGCTTCTGCGCCTCCCTCCTCACGTTTACCTCGTCTAGTTCTATCTGCCGTAGCAAGACGCCGCGGGGGCCGTAGTGGTACAGCATATCGGCAAGTACGAAGTTGCCGTGCGGGTCGTACACGTCGCGGTTATAGACCTCTGGCCTAACGGCGGATGCCGCTGTCTCAAGTTGTTTCTTCTGGATAAAAGCGGGCGTGGCTATCAAGATGCCTCCCCTATCGAGACCGCAGGGCCACTCCTCTATCACGTCGCAAGGCGTCGTTAAGTACTCGCCTCCGGGGTCTCGCTGTAGGGCTAGGTAGCTGTAAACGACGTCGCGGCTCTCCACGCCGTAGGTCAGTATATAGTCCACAGCCTTGGCCCTGAGGGCTTCCAGGTCTGTGTCGTAGAGGATGTGGAGTCCTCCGTAAGGCAATCTCTTGTTGGGTTTCTCCAGCGCCACTTCCCGCCGGGGCCGCACCGCCTCTCTGGCTGGCCTATAACGTGTCTCTACGGCTTTTCTAAGCTCCTCCTCCCCCCGCCACCTGAGGTCGACCAGATCGACGTTGAGCGTCTTTACATATTCACAGGGTATCCGCATGGCGTCGTTACATACACCCCGCAGAGCCTCCACTATCAGCTCGCCTGCCCCGTTTAGGTCGGGGCCGTATACAACTACCGTGTCGACGTGGTTGTGGGTCTCGTAGAGCGCCTTTACCACGAAGTTAACCGAGTCGGCGGAGTACGCAGTGCCCACAAAGGCGACTTTGTTGAGGATGGTTCTGTCTATTCTGTCTTGGCTGAGCCAGAGGAGTATCAGCAAGATATTTGACATTAGGAGAAAAAGGAAGGGGGTTATCTATATGAGCGGTCTGAGTAGTTAGCCGTGAACCTCTTTGGGGCTAGTTGCGACACTATGTACCGGAAGGCAGATACGGGGTCGGAGTGTTCGCCGCATGTATACACGTCCACCGTCGCGTAGTTATACGTGGGCCATGTGTGGATGGCGATGTGGCTCTCCAGCACCAACGCGATGACCGACACGCCCTCCTTGTCGCCCCCCTTGAACTTCCAGGAGTTCACCTCCACCAGGTGCATATTTGCTATATGCGTAGCCTCAATCACGATCTTCCTCAGTCTTTCTTCGTCTCGGAGGAGCGATTCGTCCACCCCGTATAATTCGCCGTAGACGTGTTTGCCGACCACGGGGGTTTTGAGCTGGGTTGTTGCTTGCATTTCGTGCGCGCCGTAGATACCCCTATATAAACTTATCTGCTGAAAAATATATCGGCTAGTACCGCGAGGGGCGCTGGCTGAGGAAACGCGGCAGGTAGAGCGGCCTAGAGGGGTATCCCCTCACCTCTTCCTTAATCTTCTTAACGAGCTCCGCTGGGGTCATCTTGTATTGACCGCCTCCCCGTTCTCTGACCGACAGCGTGCCCTCGCCCGCCTCTTTGGCACCCACGACGCATATATACGGCACCCAGGCGGTTTCAGCCTCCCTAACTCTCCTAGATAGGGTCTCGTCTCTGTCGTCTATATCCACGCGGATGCCCTCCGCCTCTAGCTTGTCGGCGACCTCGACGGCGTATTTCAAGTTGTCCTTGGTGATGGGTATTATGCGCACCTGCACCGGCGAGAGCCAGGTGGGGAGCCGCGGAGTCTTGCCCTCCTTCTCCGCCTTGGCCATCGTATCGAATACGGCGTATAGGTACCTCTCGACGCTACCTAAAATGGCCGTGTGTATGATGACGGGGTACCTAGTCTGGTTGTTCTCGTCTATGTACTTTATGCCGAAGCGCTGGGCGTTGCCCACATCTATCTGGAACGTGGCCACCTCCCTGGGCCTCCCCAACTCATCGATTATGTGGAACTCCACGTTGAGCATCCAGTAGTACTTCTGTCCTGGCAGAACCCTCACCAATATGGGCTTGCCCTCCCTCCTGGCGAGCTCCACCAGGTACTGCCTATGGCTCTTGTAGAAGTCCTCGGTGACGTTATACAGCGAAACGTAGGTCCTGCCGAGCTTCCCTATTTCTCTGAAGATGACTTCGTGGAGCTTATAAGTCACGTTGATGGCCTCCGGGAGATCCCTCGTGAATATGTGGAGATCCGGCATGTAGAACCTCCGGAGCCTGAAGAGGAGCACCGTCTCGCCCGGCTGTTCGTGCCGGTAAGAGTCCGCTATCTCCAACATGCCGAAGGGCAGGTGCCGGTAGCTCACCACCCAGTCCTTAGCCATCGCGAACTGTTGGAAGCATGCCGCGTAGCGGAGTATCAGGTCAGTATCTGACTCAACCACGTAAAGTCTCTCGCCGAACAGCTTTGCGTGGGTCTCGATGGCTGATTCGGCGAGTTTAAACATGTTAGTCCCCCTGATCTTGAACACAGGTATTCCGAGGGACTTGGCGGCCGTGTACGCGTAGTCCTCCACAAGCTCCATCATCACCGTGGCCTCAGGCGCGTAGCGCATATGGCCCACATCCGACATTTGTTCCCACTCGAAGCCGAACTTCCTGAGGTATTCCAAATACCTAGGCTCGGCCCCTCCGCCCAGCTCCTTCTTAAACACCTCCTTCTCCACCAAGATCCGCAGATCCTCGTAGCCGCCGTAGTCGAACTTGGCCGGGTCGTACTCCTCGCCCGCAGGCGTGAGCACCACGTAGAAGTCGCGCCTCTCCTCCCCCCTCCTTTCCTGCCTCGCCTGCTCCGGCTTGAAGGTCCTGCTGAGCTCCGAGAGGGGGTGCCCCAGACACCTGAGCTCAAACGCCTTGTAATACCCAAAAGGCGCCTTGTGGACATCGCCGCCGAACTCGGACCTCACGACCTCGTATAGCCGGTTCACCACCTCCCTCGCCGTGTAGGGCCTGGCGAGCTCGTTAGAAAGGTGGGCGTAGGGATATATGACTATGGAAGACGCCTTGACCCTCCTGGCGACGTCTACGACGTCGCGCGCCACCTGGCGCAAGAAATCTTCATCTGCCGCGTCGCCCCTCTCGACAGTGACGAAAACCACCAAGGCGTTCTCGGCGCGGCCCGGAGTCGGCTCGTCTTTGATATCAAGCGCCGGGTCTTTCACCTCCCAGCTGAAGCGCTCGGCGTGTATGTACAAAACGCGCATGGGCGGAGTTTGACCTGCCTATAAATATTATTCCACGTAGATGCCGTTTCTCCTTAAGCGCTTTAAAATACCCTCATCGTCCTCTGGATACAGAGACGCGTACTTCTTGATCTTGTTGTAGTCAAGTCTTATGTCGTGCTCAAGCACGAGCCTGGCGACTTCGTTTATAAACTCCTCGGCCTCCTTCGTCGCTATCTTGGCCTTAAGCACCAGAAGCTCCTCAAGACCTATGGCCCTCGTCTTCACGCCGCCTAGATCAACCTCCCTGAGGCCTGAGAAAAAGTCAAGGGGGATGTAGATGTCGAGGATGTTCTCCAACAAGTCAACCCTCACGGCGTCTCCCCCAACAATTAACTCGTAGTATATCGTGCCGTGGTCCGAGGTCCCCATGTCCCAGTCGTTTTCCTTAGCTATCTCCTCAAAAAGCTCGTAGTCCAGCACGGTGGACTTGTTGAGGATAAAGAGATCGACATCTCTGGAGTCGTATTTGATATTATATACCAGCGGAAGAACCGCGCTACCGACGAGGACGTGGTCCACCCCTCGTTTGTTAAGCTCCTCAGAAACCCGCCGCAGGGCGTGTTTGTATTTGTCAAGTTGCATGTCCCCCACATGGGTCGTCTTAATAACAGTTGAGGGCTCTATCTACATAGAATATATATATCTATCTTTTGAGTGTAGTCAGTAACACTTATTAACCCCAGTTAAACGATAGTATCATGTTACTTAATGATGTAATCGACCAGCTGGTTAACATAGAAAGATGCTTGAAAAAAGACAAAACACTGTTTATACGTATTGACATAAATTCACCTATTGTAAATGGAAAAATAGTTGATGATTTTAGAATAAGAGCCCACGCCTTCACGTTGCGCCTAGCTCCAAACGCAGATCGACATCTCTGGAGTCGTATTTGATATTATATACCAGCGGAAGAACCGCGCTACCGACGAGGACGTGGTCCACCCCTCGTTTGTTAAGCTCCTCAGAAACCCGCCGCAGGGCGTGTTTGTATTTGTCAAGTTGCATGTCCCCCACATGCGTCATGTTAATAACAGTTGAGGGCTCTATCTACATAGAATATATATATCTATCTTTTGAGTGTAGTCAGTAACACTTATTAACCCCAGTTAAACGATAGTACATGTTACTTAATGATGTAATCGACCAGCTGGTTAACATAGAAAGATGCTTGAAAAAAGACAAAACACTGTTTATACGTATTGACATAAATTCACCTATTGTCAATGGAAAAATAGTTGATGATTTTAGAATAAGAGCCCACGCCTTCACGTTGCGCCTAGTTTCAGACGCAGGAGCCCGCGCCGTAGTCCTTGCGCACCAGGGCAGACCTGGACAAGACGACTTCACGTCGCTGGAGTTGCACAAGCCCTACCTCGAGAAGCATCTGGAGAGACCCGTTAAATTTGTCGATGACGTAGCAGGTCCTGAGGCGAGGAGGCAGATAAAGGAACTACGCGGCGGGGAGATACTCCTGCTGGAAAACGTGAGGATGCTGTCTGAGGAGGTGATAGAGAGGGTGCCGGAGGCGCATGCCGAGACCTTCCTAGTCCGCAAGCTGGCGCCGCTTGGGGACTACTTCGTCTTCGACGGATTTGCGGTGGCCCACCGGTCCCAGCCCAGCGTCGTGGGGTTCCCACTGGTGATGCCGTCGTGTATGGGCCCCGTCTTTGAGAAGGAGCTCCGGGCCTTGAGCACTGTGTTTGAGAAACGGGGGAAGGGGGTGACGCTTGTGGCTGGTGGCGCTAAGATCCCCGACACGTTGAAGGCCATGGAGCAACTCGTAAAAAACGGCCTTGTGGAGAAGGCGGCGGTGGGGGGCTTGGTAGGCTTCGTCTTTGCTGTGGCGAAATACGGCATAGTGAGCGCCCCCTTGAAACAGGTGATAGAGAAGGGTGGTTACTTGCCGTATATAGAAAGGGCGCAGCAGATACTGAGTAAGTACGGGTCGCAGGTACAAACGCCGATAGACTTCGCCGTAAATCAAAACGGCAGAATCGACGTAGATGTGTACTCGCTGACGCAGGCGCCGCTCGACATCGGGAGGTCCACTGTTCTGCTGTTTAGAGAGGTTATTGAACAGAGCGAGATCGTTATCTTCAGCGGGCCCATGGGCTACATAGAAGACGACAAGTTTGCAGCGGGCACCACGGAGTTGCTCAGATCAGCCGCGAACAAACGACTCATACTCGGCGGCGGACACACCATACTCGCGGCCGAGAAGGCCGGCGTCATAGACAAGGCCTACCACGTGTCGACAGGCGGACGCGCCTTCATCCAGACGATAGGAGGCGAGGAGATGCCCGCGGTGAAAGTGTTATTAACATCTGCGAAGAAGTTCTGGACATGATAAGGGTAGGCGTAGTAGGATACGGCACCATCGGCAAGCGCATCGCCGACGCGGTGGCGGCCCAAGATGACATGAAGGTAGTGGGGGTGCTGAAGACGACGCCGGATTACGAGGCCAAGGTGGCCCTGGCGCGCGGCTACGCGGTCTACACGTTGCCGGACAAGTTCGACAAGTTCAAGAAGGCGGGGATAGAGCCCGCGGGCACCATAGAGGACTTGATGAAAATCTCAGACATCATAATCGACGCGACGCCGGAGGACGTGGGGCGCGAGAACAAGGAGAGGCACTACCAGAGGTTTGACAAACCTGTAATTTTCCAAGGCGGCGAGGATGCCGACGTCGCCGAGGTCAGCTTCAACGCCCTCGCCAACTACGAAGAGGCCAGGGGGAGACGCTACGTGAGGGTCGTCAGTTGCAATACCACGGGCATAACCAGAGTCCTCTCGGCGCTTCTGCTAAACGGCATGGGGGTGAAAAAGGCCAGGATATTCCTCGCGAGAAGGGGGGCCGACCCGAAGGAGCATAAGAAGGGGCCTATAAACGACGTGGTGCCCAACCCAGCGACTGTGCCCAGCCACCACGGCCCAGACGTCCAGACCATACTCAGGGACATAGACATAGTGACGATGGCGGTGGCGGTGCCGGTCACCATCATGCACATGCACATGGCATACCTAGAGCTGGACTCCACATATACGAGAGACGCCGTGTTAGAGGCCTTCGCCAAGACCCCACGCATCTACCTGGCAGACGTCGGCGCCGGCTTCCAGAGCCTCGCGCAGATAATTGAGTACGCCAGAGACCTCGGCAGGCCTAGGGCGGACTTCCCCGAGGTTGCACTTTTCCGAGACTCTGTAACTGTTAGGGGCAACGAGCTTTATTTGATGTACGGCGTCCACCAAGAAAGCATAGTCGTTCCGGAGAACGTAGACGCCATAAGGGCAATCTTCGGGACGTTGCCCAAGTGGACGTCTATCGAGAAGACCGACAATACACTTAAATTATTCACAGACGGTAAGGTGTATGCCTGACGAGCCATACTACGAGCTGGCTTATAGATTCCGCCGCATATTAGTGCCCGTATCACCTATGAACCCCGCGAGATTAAGGGAGTTGTTAAACGTCGCGGCGGACTTCGGCGAGAGATACGGCGCCGACATAGTCTTTCTCTATGTTGCATCAAGCGAAAACGAACCTGTCACAGAGCAGCTGAAAAACGCCGTAGAGGAATACATGGGTAGAAAAGGCGTTAAACACGTCTTCAAGGTGAGGAAGCTTGGAGAGGGGGAGACCGTGGCTTCTGAAATAGTAAAGGAGATGTCTGAAAACAGTTATGACATGGTGATTCTGCTCTCACGCGGCTACTACGGCGCTTCTGCCTTGCTGTATAACAGCACGTCAGTAGCCGTGGCGCTTGCCGCCAACACCTCAGTCCTGATACTGCGATAAAAGGCTTTAGTTTACGGACACCTCGTAGAGTAGGGCCACTACACCGCTGTAACGGGCTGTACCAACTCACCCCAAGAAATGGAGACCGAGGGCTCGAGGTATATCTGAGGCGCATAGTACCTCCTAAGCTCAACTGTGCCACAGGCACCTGCCTGCACAGTGTGGGCTTCAGAGGCGTATCCAAACGGAGTAGAGTGCCGATAAGCTTCGTGAGGCTAAGTTATTTTTTAGACTGGCTGGTGAGGTGTGTGAAGATCGGCGCTGCGGTATCGCCTTATCAACACTTCGGTTTTTGTAAGTGTGATATGCCGGACGAGCCGGGGGCCTACCACCTGCTTTTTTACGAAGAGGACCTCGACGTAGCGAGAGAAATTGGGCTAGACGTCTTTCGGACTGGGGTAGAGTGGGCGTTGATAGAGCCGGCGGAGGGCCGCTATGACAAGGAAGCCCTCCGGCTTTTTCGCGACTACCTCTCTTCCGTAAGGCGGAGGGGGCTTAGGAGCTGGGTTACTCTCCACCATTTCACAAACCCGAGGTGGGTCTGGAAATACGGCGGCTGGGAGTCTAGGGAGGTGGGGAGGCGTTTTCTCGCATATGTGGAATACGTGGCGAGGGAACTCGGTGATTTGATAGACGTGGTGCTGGTCTTCAACGAGCCGAATATGTACACGTTTTTAGCTTACGTAAAGGGCGATCTGCCCCCCTTTGGGTTTCTGTCGCTGAGACACATGCAGAGGGCGTCGCAGGTAATAGACGAGGCGATACTGGCCGCAAGAGACATGTTGAAGTCGTATGGACTGCAGGTCTCGTTCACCTACTCATTTACTAGATTTGAAACGAAGAACATATTGATTAGGCCAGTGCTCTATTTTCTAAATAGGCAAAATTCGAAATATATGTATATGTTTAAGGAGATGGACTACACCGCGGTGAATTTCTACATGGTGGGGAGATATGACGACTTTGCGCTTAGGTTTGTGCTGAGGCCGCGGGGTCTGCTGGAGGTGAAGGCGCCGACACCGCTGGCCGTGACGGAGTTCGGAATAGCGACGAGAAACGAGGAGCTGAGATACCGATATCTATGCGCTATGGCCTCCGTGTTGAAGGAGGCGAATGTGACAGCAGCCATCTGGTGGAGTTTTCTGCATGGATACGAGTGGGGGCTGGGCTACCAGTCCTTCTTCGCCCTTGTGGACGTGCTGGGGACGAGGCGGGTTGTCACGCCGCTGGCCAAGGTGTTCAGGACCACGCTGGAAAACCCGCCGCGTTGTGTTCTAGACGAGGTGGATCTCGGCCTGGAGTGGCGTTGGCTTACATGAAGTCGTCCAGCGAAGAGGAGGCGCTGAAGGGGGTCTCGAGTATACGCTTAATTACGGCGTGGCGCCTCTCGTCGACATCCCACGACTTGTAGTTGAGCAACGCATTTAGCGGAGTTCCGTATTTTCTCAGAAGCTCCTCGGCGCGTTTAGGGCCGACGCCGGGGAGCGACGCCAGGAGCGCAATCTGGAGACTCTTGATATCAGCCCTCTTCTTAACAGTGGGGGTCTTGACGCCGCTTTTTGTCTCCTTTTTAGCGGCTAGACAGAGGAGAGCCCCGGTCTGCGCCTTGTCCTCGGTGTAGAGGACCCCTATCTCCATCCCGTGGAGAGCAAGTTGTGCGCCTAAGACGGCGTTGGGCGAGATTTTTCTAAACCGGAGTTCTTCCCACAAATTGCCCTCAACCACCATGACGGGCCTCAGCCCGGCTCCTCGGAGGCGCGCGGCCTGGTCGAAGAGTCGCCCGTCTATAATCGAGTTTACGAAGTCCCGTGCGCTCTTCCTCTCGAAGACGAATCTGCCGGCTACGTAGTCGCCCGCCTCCAGCTTCGTCTTTACGACCCCGCAACCCGATTCCTTGATGTGGCGTGTAACCTCCTCTGCGTGTTCCCTAGTATCGACGAGGACTACTGGTTGCACTTACTGAAGAGTTTCGTGTTTGGCTTTCCACTCCGTTACGTCTTCCTTCCTCCCTATGACCACCCACGCTATGGTTTTCGAGAGAGGTCTCGTCTCCGCGATTATGACCTTGTCGCCCGGCTTCACCTCTATGCACTCAGGTACCCTAACTCTCATCTTCCTGCGGCGGCGCTCGTAACGGTTATACTTAGATATGTACTGAACCCACTCGTGTGTCACTACGGCGGCTTTATGCATCCTCACCTTCTCCACCGTGACCTCCAACAGCTTGAGCCTCACCTTAAGATGCCCATGCCAGGGGCACAGAGGGTCGTCGCACACGGCGGCTGGAGGCAAGACGTAGGGGATGCCGATGTCTCTCACACGGATCTTCCCGTGCGGCAGAGCAATGACGTCACCGGTTTTAGGCCTTGACTGGAGCTTTACGACCGCCATATCACTTCGCGGCTATGTGTAATGAGGATCTTGTTGCCTTAAGGCCGGGCTCGCCGTGTTGCACGACCTTTGTAGTGAGGGCGAATTCGCCGAGGTAGTGCCCTATGTGCCAAGGCGATATGAACACAGGTATATACGTAATCCCGTTGTAGACCTGGATCGTGAGGCCCACCATCTCAGGGAGTATTATCATGTCTCTGCTGTGGGTCTTAATCGTCACCTTCTTCCCCTGGGCGGCCAAACGTTTCGCCTTCCTGATTTTCTCCAACAGCTTTCTATGTTCAGGCTTCAAGCCTCGTTTCAAACTCCTCCTCTGGCGTGCTGGGAGGAGTTTAATAAACTCGTCCATCGACATATTCAGCAACTCCTCCAGGGTTTTTCCTCGGTATCTAAAGGTGCCCCACTCCTCCGGCGGGATGACAGCAGGCGTAATCCACCCCTGTTTCCCCTTCTGCGCCTCTTGTCCCTTTGAAGACATTGATGCGGCTTATTAATACTGTTTAAAAGCTTTTATCCGACATCATGCGCTGCCACTAGGCGACGGCACGCGCCAGAGCCGCCATGACCTCTTTGGCGCTTGAAAAATTATAAATAACCGTCGCTGTGGTTGTCATGCAAGTCGATTACGACGTGGTAATAATAGGTGCAGGCATCGCCGGACTCTCGGCGGCGCTTTACGCCGCGAGGCAACGGCTCAAGACTCTGGTAATAAGCAAAGACTTGGGGGGACAGCTCAACATGACGACTCTTATCGAGAACTACCCCGCCATCGCCAAGATTTCGGGGCCTGAGCTCGCCAAGCGCGTGGAGCAACAGGCAAGAACGTTCGGCGCCGAGATCATATTCGACGAGGTGAAGACGGTTGAGAAGGAGGACAACGTGTTTGTGGTCAAGACTGAGGGGGGCGACGAGTACAGAAGCCTCGCCGTGATCCTCGCCTTTGGGAAGACCCCCAAGGAGCTCAACGTCCCTGGCGAGGCCAAGTTCAAAAACAGGGGCGTGTCTTACTGCACCATATGCGACGCGCCGTTTTTCAGGGGGCAAGACATCGCGTTGGTGAGCTGGGGCGACTTGGCTAGGGAGCCCGTGACTATCCTCTCCTCGGTGGCTAATAAGTTCTACTGGATATTCCCATCGGACAAGCCGATCCACGACGAGGAGTTCCTCGAACAAGCCAGGAGACTTGGAAAGGCCGTGTTTATCCCCAACAGCGAGGTGGTGGAGATCAAGGGCGATACTAAGGTCAAGGCCGTGGCTGTGAAGAACAAGAAGACTGGAGAGGTGCAGGAGCTCCCCGTCGCGGCGGTGTTTGTTGAGGTTGGCTACGTGACCAAGAGCGGCTTCGTGCGCCACCTGGTGGACTTGAACGAACGCGGCGAGATCATTGCAGACTGGGAGGGGAAAACCAAAACGCCAGGCGTCTTCGCCGCGGGGGACATAGTGGCGTATCCCTACAAACAAGCAGTCATATCAGCGGCGATGGGGGTGGCGGCCGCCCTATCCGCAACGGCGTATGTAATGAAAATGAAGGGGAAGCCGGTCGCATCCCTCGTGGACTGGAAAGC
>Ga0080008_134012_pt1 | contig 11228 bp, 11 predicted proteins | sample ConCONMetagenome_FD_69211 | JGI IMG/M metagenome (GOLD analysis project Ga0080008, IMG submission 69211) | Hot spring microbial streamer communities from Conch Spring, Yellowstone National Park, USA - CON_C (SPADES assembly) (version 2) | ecosystem: Environmental > Aquatic > Thermal springs > Hot...
GCAGAGGTGGCAGTGAATAAGGCGTCTAAGAAGCTAATCCCTTCGTAGGTGGATATGGGCAGATAGAGCAGCAAAGTCCCGATGGCTATTAACACCAGGTAAGAGAGAAGTATTATTCTGTGGGGCGTCATCAAGAAAGGATTATAATTTATAATACACACACACGTTGGGTGAGAAATTACCCCCATATCTGAGACTTCCTGAAAAAGCTATAGCCTATAGCGTAGCCATAAAGGTAAGCGGTTAAAAACCTTTATCTATGAATTTACACCCTCTACCACCTGCCTTATGCCCTTACATATTCGTAACCCCTGTATCCCCTATCTCCCATAAGCCCAAATCTATCCACTAAAAACCTAAGCCACTTACTCTTCCTATACCTTATCCTCAAAGACCTCACTTCATGATAGCTCGCAGGATGAAACCACAGACAACTCCTTCGCCATCGCAAACTACCATAACCAAAACGCCATAATACATCAAAAGGCTTTACGAGAAAATCGCTTTATCCTTTGTGTCCTTGCACTATAAGCTCTACCTTTTTTCCAAGCAACAGTTTAACAAACAAAATGCTAAGAATTCCCCTGTTTCTGTATTCTTTCAAAAGCCTATACACTTTTTGGGTTCCTGCTTTTCGGAAAAGATGATAGGACTTGATATTAGGGTCAATCAAGGATTTAGCCAGTGTGAAGACTGGAGTGTTTGTGATATAGGATAGGATGAACAAAGCACAGAGTTGTAGGTCAGAGACTTTTGGAGGTCTGCCTGCCTTTTTTTTCTCTTGATCAACTCCAAGATCAACTCCAAGATATGAAATTAGGAACTTTAGGACCATCTGGTATAGATTGTAGAGGTAATTTTCCATGTTGCTACCTCCTTGGTGGGGTTTGGGGGTATTATAATCTCTTTCCCTGCCAAGACCTTTTTCTTAAGGGATTTCCAGCTTTTCTGAATTTCTAACTCGAGGTTTTGACGTAAACTATAATAAACACTTATGAGCTGGCTAAAGCCCTCAGATATAGTGGAAAAACTTTCAAGCCATATCACAAGTACATTTGTCTTTCCCGTCAAGGTAAGAGGAATAGTCATTTTTCAGAAGGGATACTACAAACTTACTGACGGAGAAGCAGGGATTACCTTGAATGTTCCGCCTTCCATGGAGTTGCCAGTGGGTGCAGAAGTTGAAATTGAAGGAGTTATATGTGCAAACCCTTTTGTTAAGGGAGATGTGGCTATGATATATCCTGCTATAAATGTAAATTCGTATAAGGTGCTGGACGAGGACAAAGAAAGAGAGTTTCAAAAGAAGCTAACTGAAGTGGAAGCCCTTTTGAGAAAAAGAAATCACTACGGGTTTTGGGACACATTCACAAAGCTTTTAGGAGAAAGAGGACGGATAAAAATAGGGCTTATTCATGGGAACTCTGCCCAAGTATGGCAGGACTTCATTAGTGGCTTCAGAAGTGCTGCCGGAAAGTATGCGGACAGGGTAGAGTTTGTGAGGTTTGAAACTTCTCTTTCTGACGAGGAGTTGGCGAAGACTATAAAAGAGGTGGCAAAATCTGGAGTTTCTGCTATCTTTTTGTTAAGAGGCGGTGGCTCTCAAGAGGAGTTGGCAAGGATTGGTGGGTTTGAAAGCATAAAGGCAATAATCCACTCAAACATTCCCTTTTATACTGCTATCGGGCACTCTTTTGATAGGATGGTGTCTTTGATAGAGAAAGTAGCCGATGGGCATTTTGCCACTCCCTCCATAGCAGGGCAGGAACTCGGCAAGCTTGTTTATACAGTTTCTGAACTTGAAAGTCCAAGAGGTAAAGTAAAGGAAAAGCCGTCAAAGATTTCCAAGGTAGTCATTACAATGGCATTAGAACTTTTGCTTATTCTGCTCCTCTTGTTTTTGGGACTTAAGCTGTTGCCAAAATTCTTTGCAAGACTTTTTGAAGGTGGCTAAAAAGGCATAGTCTTCCTATGAGAGGGTAATGCCTACTCTCTTTTTAAGGAAGGAACAAAATAAGAATACTAAAACCCCTCCCTTAGCCTAAATTTATCTTCATGCTGGTAAGACTAAAACTCTACAGGGACCACGATTTTGTAATAAAGGAGTTCGTTGTTCCCACAGAGCCCGAGCAAACCCTCTTGGATGTCCTCTTTTACATCAAAGAGGAGTATGACCCAACCATCTCCTTTAGAAGTATGTGCAGGGCTGGTATATGCGGAACGTGTGGAGTAAAGGCAAACCAAAAGCCCATCCTTGCATGCAAAACCGCCATAAAAGACCTGGGAGAGGAGGTTTTGGTGGAGCCCCTTGACAACATGCGCCCTGTTAAGGATTTGGTGGTGGAGCATAGTATCCTAATAGAGCGTATCAAAAAGCTAAAGGTATGGTATGAACCCCTCCAAGAGAACCTTCAAAGGCTTGAGATGAGCCCATTTCTTTTAAAGAGTTTTGATTGTGTTGCCTGTGGTTTGTGTGATAGCAGTTGTCCCATCTTTGTTAGCAACTCAGACTTTGGAGGTCCAATGGCTTTCTCCCGAGTCTATAAGCTACTCCAAGACAGAAGGCACTCAAAGGCAGAGGAAAGGATCCTTCTTATCAAAGACTCCCACATCAACCTTTGCACCCACTGTAAAAACTGTTCCCTAATCTGCCCGGTGGGTGTAATGCCGGAGACGTTGATCAAGCTGGAAGAGGCAGAGCTTTTAAAGAGAGGAATGCTCTCCCAAGGTGGCATGGCTGATTTTGGCTTTTTCTGAAGTAATGAACCTGCCAAACCTTGTATCACTCACCCGCTTACTGCTCAGCCCCCTTATGCTATTTTTGGAATTTCCCCAAGCTGTCGCATTGTTTATACTCCTTGCCCTAACGGATGCCTTGGATGGTTTTTTGGCAAGAAGGCTAAAACAGGAGACAAACTTGGGAAAGGTCTTGGACCCTCTGGCGGATAAAACTTTACTGCTGTTAGCCCTCTATGTTTTCACTTATAGATTTCAGATGATAGAGCCAGCCCTCCTGTTTTCTTTGCTATTTAGAGACCTTTTTATACTCCTTGGTGGAGGGCACATATACTTGACTAAAGGGTTTGTCCCTAAGGCAAGAATGTTGGGCAAGATTACCACCGCTTATGTATCTCTTGCCGTTCCCCTGTATGCCCTCTTTAAGTTAGAACCCTTTCTCTATCCTGCCTATGTTTTTATCTTTCTATCCTTCTTGGACTATCTTTTGTTCTATATGAAAACCCTATCAAAAGTTAAACTTTCCCCTGAACCTTAATCTAACTTCCTTTGAGCTGTCTGAGTTTATCCTTCCTCCCACCGAAGTTCCACTCGTTATTCTCACACTGCCTCCCACATAGCTCTCCCTTGGGTTTTTCAGAGTGCTCCGCTGATACTCTAAGGAAAACCTATCTGTTATGTCCGTAGAAATTCTTGCGGAAATTCCCGCTTCGCCGAAGCTATCGAGTTGAGGCGTTACGGATACACTTAGCTCAGTGCCCAAGGTTTTTTCCACACCTTTTATGACGCTCCCTATCTGTGGGATCTGAGCAGCTAAAATATCTCCCAGAGATATAATTCCCTGAGATTCTCCTCCACCCAACACAAGGTCTGTTATTACTTTTCTTGTTTCTCTTGGTGGTTCAGAGCTAAGTAAAACCTTAGGATACTCGGGATCCCCCTTTAGGTCTATGAGGATCACATAATCGGGCAGGGGCGATGCTATGGTTAGGTCTATGTTTTTACTCTTTTTGTCAAACTCAAAAGAGCCGGATTTTACATAGAATTTATTGTTGAAATACTTTAGCTCTCCCCCAGAAAGTGAAAGTCTAAACTTATACTCAATATCCTCCAGTTTGCCCTTCGCATAACCCTCCAAAGAGCTGTATATGTATCCCTCAGGCAGATACACCCTTAGAGGTTCATAGGAAGAAACCTTTAGGTCTAGTGTAATCGGAGTTTCTCCTCTTTTTGCCTGTTTTGCCTTTGGGAAACTCCGCACTTCCACAGTGCCCGCTATGCTTAGGTCAGAGGATATTTTAACCTTTTTGTAGTCTGTGGTTATAGCACCCTTTCCCCTCAAAAATAAGCTACCCCTTAAATTTTCGTCCCTATAGACCACAGGAACCCTGTTTGCGTTGAACTTTATCTGCAACTCTTTGTCTGTCCCCTCTGCTTGGGCAATCAAAAAAGAATTGCGTCCAAAAAATCTCATAGAACCTTTAAAGATCTTTCCGTCTCCGTGAAAGTAAGCTTCCCCCCTCATTGGAACACCTACATACCTAGACCTAATCTCTATTGGCTCCTTTGATAAAAAGACTAAATTGACGCCCTTTTTGTCTATGTTCAGATAATAGTATAGATTGCCTACAAGTGAAGTTTGGGTTCTACTTCTGAAGAGTGCAGATGTTTTCTCTAAGTTTATTTGACCTTCTGAATTGAGATTAAAGCCTTCGACTTTGCTGTAAGAAATTTTGGCGTTGCCCTCTGCATAGCGGTATATTTTTACGTTTGGTATCTCAAAGCCCTCTTTTTTTAAGTCATAGAAGCCTTCCGCTTGCGATAGCCTTAACAACTCTTCTGAGTTTAACTTCACACTTCCACCACTAAAGAAGATTTTGCCCTCCTCCAAGCGTAGCCCTCCTACCCTTACCTTTATGGGACCTTTCTGGAGGTCAAATCCCTTAACGTTTGCTCTTAGCGTTTTTCCTTCGTAATCAAACCTAGCGTTTATGGGTATTGTCATATCTTTGAACTTTGCACTTCCCACAAGCTCGCCCTTGCATGTGGTCTTTGAACAGCTTTGGAGCCTATAAGAGAGCGCCAAAAAACTTCCCTTTAGCTCCCCTTCCCACCTACCCTCCGTGCTAAAGGTATAATCTGAAAGGGAAAAAATGCCCGAACCCTTGAGCTTTTCTTCCAAACGGTAGGTTAAAGAGAGCTTTTGACCCTTTATACTTCCTACCAGGAGGCCGTTTTCAAACTCAAGGTCGTCCAGCTTTATGTTTTTCAATACGCCTTTAAACTCTCCCTCGGGCTTTCCTTCAAGGAGTTTTATTTTAAATTCCAAGCTTGCAAGCGCCTGTGCTTTCTCTTGACTTAATTTACCTTCCAACCTGCCCTCTGCTTGCACCTTTTTATTAAGAACCTCAAAAGAGACCTGCCCCACAAGGTCTGAAAGCTCTATGCCCCTTTCCTGAAAACTAAAGCCCGTAAAGGTTAAAACACCCTTTATACTTTCATCTTTTATATTTCCCGAGGCGCTCAGTTTAAAACCCTTGCCCCCTCCTCTGACCAGAACATTCTGCCCTTTAAGGTTAAGATTAAAGTCAGACCTTTCTATGAACCTATCGTATACGTAAAGGTCCAAAAGATAGCCCTTCCCCGAGCTCTCTGGAGTTCCCGCCACATAAGAAAAATAGCCCTCATAAAAGACCCGTGCCTTCACATTTCCCTTCTGATAGGGTAGTCCTTTCACCTTTAGCTGACCCCAAAGGTCATTCCCGTAGAACCTACCCTTTAGCTCAAGCACATCGGAGGCAAAGGAAACTTCCCCCATTGGCTTTTCCTCGTAATCAAGCTCTAAGCTCAGGTTTGCGGTGTTTATCCGGATGTCTTGAAAAATCAGGTCTTTAACCTTTCCCTCTAAGCTTAAGGTTTTTTCGTTGAGGTCTGTGAATATTCTGCCCGCAAAGGAACCCCTCAAGCCCTGCTTTACAGCAAAAAGTTTTTCATCAAAGGCGAGCTCGGAAAGGTAAAGCTGTAATACTTTTCTATTCAGGTCGTACTCAAGCCTTCCGTTGAGTTTCTCACTCTCAAAGCTGGTGGAAAACAGATTTTCCTTCCTCCATCTGTAGCGGTATTCTCCTTTCGCTGCTACCCCGCCAAAGTGTTTTTCTTTTATCACAAAGTCTTCCGTTTGCAACTGCATATCTACTTTAATGGTTTTATAGTCCAACCAGCCTTTAGCTTCAACCTTTATGGGTTCAATGGAAAAGTTTTCGGTGGTTATCTTATCCACATATCCCACCGCTTCAAAGGATCCCTCTTTACCCTTCCAACGACCCTTTAGCTCAAAGAAATAATTCTCTCCTGCAACCTTTGAAGAAAGAACTTCCAAAGTGGGACCCTTTAGTTGGGCGTCCTCAACAAAAACTTCTATCCTTGTGATTTTCTGTCCATGTATATAATAGGCAACTGTTGGCTCTTCAGCCCAGATCTTATTGCCCTCCTTGTGGGCTTTCCCTACAAAAAGGGTTATGCTCTCTGAATAGGGAAGTGAATTTATTGAAATGTAAGCCCTTTGTAGGTGTATGTTTATCTTATTCAACCTCCTTGCAAGGGCGCTAAAATCGTATTCAGAAGGCTTTTCTGCTATTTTTGAAGAGACGTTTATCAGCGAAAACTCCTTCAACTTCAAAGTATCTTTATAAAGATGGCAAACCCCTCCACCCTGAAAAAGAACGTTTCACCTCTGAAGTTAGGCAAAAGAACCCAAAACTCTCCTATCTCAAGGCTTCTTTCCTTGAGGTTTATTCTTGGCTCTTTTATCTCAAACTCAATGCTATGCAAAAGCAGAAAAGGTTTAACAAAGACAAAATAGATAAAAAGAAGGACTAAAACCAAATAACCAACATACCTCATGCAAGCCCATACATACGTAGGTTTTCTTTTATCTTTTCTACGAGCTCAATGGGTGTGTGGATGGGATAATCAAGCTCTTCAAGGACCTCTTGGGCAGGTCTGCCACTTAGCCAAACCTTTCCAAGCTTCTCCTTTAGATGTTGTGCAGATTGAACAGGAAAATCCTTCTCCTCAAGCCTTCTAAGGAGGATTTTAGCCCAGACCACATCCAAGGCTCCTGCAGTTCTCCTTGAAAATTCCAAACAAAGACCTGTATGGTCCTTTTGGTCCTTTACTGATCTGTAGGCAAGCTTGGCTATGCTACCGGCGATATGTATGTTGAGGTCTTTGCCTTCACTTTTAAAGAGTTCCTCTAAACCATCAATTGCAGGTTCAGACCGTAGGATGTTTTTTACCGTTTGTAGAGTTATCCTCAGCCCTTGGGCGATCTCCTGTTCGGATTTGAGGTATTCCTCCTTCAGCACTACGGTGTAGGAAGCTAAAAGCAGGGATGATAGCCAACCAGTTGCCCGTGTTTGGACCAATTTCCGCGTGCCACCTAACAGTTCGAGGGACTTGAGAAAAACTCTAAGAGTTAAAGTTTCAATGTGCCCTTCCAGTTCAAAAGCCATTTTGACTCCTTTCTAGTTCAAAATCGGGGTGACGGGACTTGAACCCGTGACCTCTGGCCCCCCATGCCAGCGCGCTTCCTCCTGCGCCACACCCCGTCATCTATTAATTTTAGCACTTAAGTTGGAAGTGTTCAAATAGTACAGAAGCTTTTTGCTGGGCTTGAACTTGACGCCAACTTTTTTGCTTGTCTTTTTTATACTCCATGTGCCAAAGCCCGAGAGCTTAACTTTCTCACCTTTACTTAAGCTCAGGACAATTTCCTCAAGGATAAAGTTCAATACCTTTTCGGTCAAAGCCTTAGAAAAATCATGATCCTTCTCGTGGCACCTTTGAATTATATCCCTTTTAGTCATCTTACAGCTTCATATGCTTTTTCAAAAGTTCTCCAAGAGTAAAACCGCTCTGTCCTCCTTCGCTGACTATGTCTTCCACCCTGGTTTCCTCCTTTGCACTTAGCGTCACCTTTGAGTGTGGAACTATGTCGATGATGCGCACCTCAACTTCATCTCCGACCTTTATATCCTTTATATTATCCACCTCAGAAAGGGGCAACAGCCCTTCCACTCCTTCGGGAAACTCCAAAAATGCCCCAAAGGGATGCATAGAAACCACCTTTAGTCTAACCCTATCTCCCACTTTATACTTTTTGAGGAAGAGTTCCCAAGGATTCTCCTGCAGTTGCTTTAGCCCTAGCTTTACAAATTTACCCTCCAAACCAAGGACCGCAAACTCTCTCTCTTCTCCTATTTTGAGAACATCCTCTATCCTCCCCGGTCTTCCCCAAGAGAGGTCGCTCCTGTGAATGATCCCCTTCACGTCACCCAAATCCACTATGGCTGACGCTTTTTCAAACCTTTGGACAATTCCCTTAACTTTGCTTCCCACAGGATGCTTTTTAATATACTCCTCCCAGGGCTTTGGAAGGGTTTCCTTTATGCTAAGGATGAGCCTTTGGGCTTTTGGGTTGAACTCAAGGACCTTTACATTAACATTTTCCCACTTCTTTGGCATACTACCATCATACGAAACCTCATCCTTCGGCACAAAGCCCTCTAAACCTTCAAAGAGTTCCACTATAACTCCCTTCTCTGTTATATCCACCACCTTACCAGACATAACCTTGCCTTCGCTTATAACTTCCTTCGCCTTCTCCCACGGGTTGGGCTTTAGCTCCCTAAGGCTTACAAAGATAAACTCCTTCTCCTTGGATATTCTTTTAACCTTGACCTTTAGTCTTTCGCCTACCTCTGTGTAGTTGTAGGGATTCTTGTCCCTACCCCAGGAGAGTTCCTCCTTTGGCAAGAATGCCCTTAGCACATCTTTTATCAGCAGTGTAACCCCTTTCTCTGGGTCTATTTTGATAACCCTACCCTCTATTACATCTCCCACCTTCAACTGCTTGAGGATCCTCTCCTTCTTTCTCTTTTTGATTAGTTCTATAAAATCCTTTTCGCTTAGAACAATCTTCAAACCTTCCTTTGTGTCTGAAAGTTCCTTTATCTTTGCCACTACCCTTGAATTCTTTCTCAACCCACGCCGAGCTTCAGATTTGGGCAGGATTGCCTTTAGACCACTGATGTTAACCACATATGCGTCATCCAAAATCTCCTCTACTCTACCCCTTACGAACTTACCTTTTTCTTGGGCGGACTTTAGAAAGCCATAAAGCCTCTCCTTGAGATACCTTTGGAAAGACAGAACAGGCACACCCGCTGAAAATTTAACCAAGATGCCCTTTATTTCGTCCCCCTCCTTGGCTTGTGGCGGCAGTTCTTCTCTGGGCATTATTGCCTCTACCTTGTAGCCTACATCAATGTACGCAGTTCTATCGTCTATTTTGACGATCCTTCCCCTTACCACCTCCCCCTTCCTTAAAATTCTGTTTGGTAAAAGCTTTTCCTCTAATAGGTTTTCAAACTTCTCCATTTCACTCATGGGAAAATTATTATAAGCAATTTTTTCAAATCAACCTATCCAAAAGAACGGTAAGAAAGTATATGACGCTCACATATCCATTTACTGTAAAGAATGCTTTGTTTATCTTAGAAAGGTCGTGCTCCTTTATTAGACTGTGTTCATACACAAGAAATAGAGCGAGTACCAAAAGTCCCAAAAGGTAAGTGGGACCTAAGAAATCCACCACGAAGAGTAGGGCTAAGAGGGAAAGAAAGGTTACAGCATGAAAGAGTCTGGAGATCTTTAGGGCTCCCCCGATGCCATACTTTACTGGGATGGATTTTAGATTGTATGTCCTGTCAAACTCGTAGTCTTGTAGGGCATACAGCACATCAAACCCCGCCACCCAAAAAGCCATACCCACACCCAAAAGCAGGGCAGTTTTTGATATGCTTTCGTTAAAAGCAACATCTACTGCAAGAGGGATCAAAAAGTAAACCAAGCCAAGCACCAGGTGTGGATAGTAGGTGATCCGCTTGGCGTAAGGATAAAACCAAAGAAGAAAAACCACCAAAGGAGCCAACAGGAAGGTAAGCAGGTTTATCATAAGGCAGGAAAGGAGGAAGATGCCCCCAGATATTAGAACAAGTTTTTTGATGTCTTCTTGAGAGATCTCACCCCTTGCGTGAACCCAATCCTTTGTTCTTGGATTTAGCTGGTCTATGGGAAGGTCAATGAGCCTGTTGAGGGACATACCCAAAGTCCTTGCGGACACAAAGGCAACCAGCACCCAAAAGAGCTTCCAAAGGGATGGGAACTCTTCTACCAGCAGGACTATGCCCGCCAGCAAGAAAGGAAGGGCAAAGATGGTGTGTTCAAACTTTGTAAGTTCTGCGTAAGCCTTTAGCCTCATATATCAAAGATAACCTCCGCCAAATAGCCGTCCTCCAACTTTTCTACCTTGAGCCTGTGATAGGTGGCTGCCTTTATGACCAGCTTTGAGGGGTGCCTTTCTGGGTCAAAGGTACCGCCCTTTAGCATCAGTTTAACACCATCCTCTTTAAACTCCACCCTTTCACAGTGGTTTATTATCAATTTTTCCTTTTCGTGCAAGACCAAAAGCTGGTTTATGACGTCTGCCAAGAGGTAGGGTAGTTCTCCTTTAACCTCCAACTCCACTTTTTTGTCTTTGCTAACCTTTTCTATGTCTGTGATCTCGTTAAAGGTGGCAAGGATGGCTTTGCAGAATAGTTCCTCCAAGCCCTTTGCCCTTACCCTTATGCCTGCGTCCGCGATAATGTCATCTATGATTTCATAAAAGCTCATATCCCAAGCACATCAAACATGCTGTAAAAGCCGGGCGGTTTTCCTTTGATCCACCGGCAAGCTTCCAAGGTTCCCTTGGCAAAGATGTCTCTGGAGACCGCCCTGTGGGTAAGCTCTATCCTCTCTCCAAAGCCCAAAAGATACAGAGTATGCTCTCCTACCACATCTCCACCCCTCAGAGACATAACGCCTATTTCCTCGCCCTTTGGGTCTGTGCCTTCCCTTCCAAACTTTCCCACCTGTGAGGGGTCTTTGCCCAAGGCGTTAGCTACTATCTCCAGAAGCCTTAGGGCGGTTCCGCTTGGTGCGTCCTTTTTAAATCGGTGGTGGATCTCTAAAATTTCCACGTCAAAACCCTTGTCCTTTAGGGCTTTAACCGCTATCTCTGCCAACCTAAAGAGAAGATTAACTCCCAAGCTCATGTTGGGAGAGAGAAGAATGGGGGCATACGTTGAAAGCCCTTTTAGCTCCTCCACCTGCTGTGGGCTAAAGCCCGTGGTGCCTATGACCACTCCTTTACCCGCATAGGCAGACAACTTGGCATGGGCTAAAGCAGACAGAGTATTTCCCGTAAAATCCACCACCACATCTCCAAGGGGCAAAACGTCCTCCAAGTTAGAAGTAAGCGGTACAGACTTGAACTCTTCCATACCCACCGCTTCTCCTAAGCTCTGCCCTCTGACGCAGTCGGGGTGCTCAACGCCCGCAACTACCTGCAGGTCTGAATACTCAAGGGAGGTCTTTAGGATCGCCCT
>Ga0080008_140264_pt1 | contig 11218 bp, 15 predicted proteins | sample ConCONMetagenome_FD_69211 | JGI IMG/M metagenome (GOLD analysis project Ga0080008, IMG submission 69211) | Hot spring microbial streamer communities from Conch Spring, Yellowstone National Park, USA - CON_C (SPADES assembly) (version 2) | ecosystem: Environmental > Aquatic > Thermal springs > Hot...
ACCCACATGGGAGAGGGTATCAAACCCCTCCACAAATTCACTCATTATCTTCAAAACTCTCCAGGTATCCCCCTGTTTTATCTTTAGCTCTTCTATGAGCCTTAGTTGTTCACTGTTCATTCAGGTCCTTTACCATACCCTCTAGCTTTAAAAGGTCTCCCTCTTGAGGTTTGTTTATGTTGTGGGAGTATCTAACCTTTAGTACATTCTTCCTTGCGTACTTCTTTTTTGCGTGGCGGGAGGTTTTGACCTTTATCTTCTTCTTTTGCTTAACCGCTTTATCCTTTGAAGACTTTACAGATGCCTTTTTCTGCTGGGTTGCAGCCAAAGAAGGTTCAGGTAATGTGATGGTGGAAAAGATAAAAAGGCTTAAGAATACAAAAATTAACTTCTTCATATTCCACCTCCTTTGCCTCACAGGGAGGCGGTTAAATTATAGCACATCTTCCTCCAAAAGGCTTATTGGTTTCCTACCCGCAAAGCCCTCGTTCAGCTCATGCCAGTACATTATGGTATCTTCGTCCTCTTTCCAGCAGAGCCAGATGTATCTGTTTTTATGAAAGCTCAAAAAATCCACCAGTATGGGGTCTATACCCTTTATCACTCCGCCCAGTGCCTCTATCTTTCTAAAGAGGGAGTCTATTAGCGCTTCCAGGTCCTTTATGTGTGATTCTAGATACATCCTTTCAAGGGGGTCCTGCTCCTCCTGAAGTCTTTCATAAGCTTCCGTTAGCTCCATTCTCTTGGTGTTTATCTCTTCCACTATAGGCTTGATTACAACTAAGGTCTCTCTTGCAGTGTCTAAGTCAAAAACCTTCATCTGCATGTTTATTAATTTATGGGTAGTATTACCGTTGAGCAACAGTTTGAAGATACAACAGGCTCCAAACCTATCTCTTTAGCATGGGTCAAAATACCTTCTGCGGGGAAGGTTATACCATTGACGCCCGCGTAAAGGGCATAGAGGTCCATCTTTATCCTCTATGGCAGGTGGTGATTAATCCCAGCTCCTTTTTGAGATAAGCGATGGCTTCAAAGAAAGGGTAAAGCTCTACCACTCCGTCCCTGTTGGAACCGCCAGATATTAATACGTCCTCAATACTCTTAGCTTTTAGCTCCTCTCCAACCCTTTTTAGCTCCTCTGGTGTGGTGGCGGGGATCATGTGCCAGAGAATTTTTGATGCACAGTGGTCGCACATAAGCTCGCAGTTTTTACCCGTTATGGAAACATCCACAAACTTTGGACTAGTGGCTACGTAAAAGTCCTCCACTTGGTAATGCTTAAAGCCAGGGCTATAAAAATAAACCTTCTTCCCGAAGTTCTCTTCCCTTACCTTGAAACCTTCAAAGAGCTCCTCTAAAAGTTCTTGATCAAGAGGGGAAGAGATCCCTTCAAGGTTTTGAATTATCCACACTTTATACCCTTTTCGTTGGCTATCTTTGTTAGGGCATCCACAGCTGCCTGTCCCTTAAGAAGTAGATTGATTTCTTCGGGGTTGGTGGGCTTTATCTTGGCGATCCAACCTTGACCGTAAGGGCTATCGTTTACTAAGGCAGGGTTGGTCTTGAGGGCTTCGTTTATCTCCACTATTTCACCCGTTAGAGGTGTAGGCACGGGTCCTACCCACTTACCGCTCTCTATGGTGGCTACACTTTTACGCCTTTCTATCACCCTGCCGGGCTTCTTGGGAGTGTATGAAACGAGCCTTCCAGCCATTGCGGCCGCTATGGACGTTAGCCCTATGGTAAAGGTGTCGTCTCCGTTGTCCCTTGCCCATGTGAAGGCATTGGCTTCTGGGTTCACATCGTAAAGCAGGTCCTCGGGTATGTTGCACCCATTGACTACTGCCATGCTATATCCTCCTTTATAAGATTTTCAAAAGGTGATTACTTTATCCGCCTCCATCGCCCTGAGGACAAACTCGCTGGCAGGCACAATACCGTCCAGCTCTGGAATCAGCTCCTCCGGTTTGTAGCCCAAAGCGTCTATAGCCTGCACGCAGGAGTAAAACTTAACTCCCCCCTGCTTGGCATCCTTCATAAAGTCATAAACAGTTTTCAACTTCTTTCCGTTGACACTCAAACAGTTTGGCTCTGCAGGATGAATCCTCTCCGCCACGCCCTTTTTCAGGAGCCTTGTTCCGTCCATGTTGAAGAACAACGCAGCGATGTAAAAAGGTGATGCACATCTCCAGGGAGTTCTGGGTCCGCTGGTCATAAGGATCACCACCTTCACGACTCTATAGCCCTCCCTGCCTCCTCTTCTGATGGAACGCCCACAAAGGCAAGCTTTCCGTCTATGATGGTGGAAGGGACAGCCCTAATTAAGAGCTTCTTTGCCCACATTCTACCCATACTCCTTTTGGAGTTTTTGCCAGAGGGCGTCCGCGTCGGAGCATGTGGCACACCACTGAGAAACCAAAAGGATCACATGTTTGTCCTTTGCCGCCATCACGTGTACCTCATGCAGATTATATCCCATTCATCTATGTATCTCCTCATCGTTTGAGTTTCTATCTCGTAGTACAGGTCCAGCGGGATTATACAGCCGTTATATTCCCACTCCTCTTCCATTTTCTTGCCTCAAGCTAACCCGAGCCTTCTTAGCACGGGCAGAGGGTCCGAGAGGTTATCCTTCAGCCTAACGTCGTCGGCACTGTATCCAAAAGCCAAGCCCAAAAGCTGAGTGAAGTATGCGGCGGGTACATCCACATCTGGCACACCCTTCATCATGAGCCTGTGTCTGTACATCTCCAAAGACGCGTGGCAGAGGGGACATTCGGTGGCTATAATGTCTGCACCGTTTCTCTTGGCGGTCTGCAGGATCATCATAACAAACCTCTCGGACACTTGCTCGTCAGACAGAGAGTGTGGTCCTCCACAGCACTGGGTATGCATGGGCTCAAACTCTACGCTGGTAGCACCCGCAGCCTCCAAAAGGGCGTTCATGTAGTAAGGATGTTCGTCGTCATCGGCAGTTTCCCTTCTCCTTGGTCTTGCCTCTTCACTTTGACCGCCCGCGTGGGCATATGTCCTAGCATAGAAGTGAGGTCTTGTATAAAGACATCCGTAATAGTTGGCAACCTTTAGCCCTCTGAGGGGTCTTCTGGTCTTTTCCTTTACCTTCTGAGGTCCTGCCTCGTGATAGAACCACTCTAAGATGTGGTAGGTCTCAGGAATTCTGTCCAAGGGGTCCACACCGCCTTCTTTTAGGAGGCTATTCACCCTTTCAAAGATCTTGCTGTCCGTTTGCAAGAAGTATTCTGCCCTCTGCAGGGAGAAGGAACATCCGTTGCAGGGTGCCACGATCACGTCGTGCCCTTGCTTTCTTGCCAAAGACATGTTCCGAGCGTTCAAAAGCAAGGTGCCCATAAAGGTCACATTCTTGGACTCCATTGCACCACAGCAGTTGTAATCCTCCAGATAATCCAACTCCAGACCTAGCTCCCTTGCCACTATTCTGGTGGATACATCATAAGCCCTCGCAGCACCCTCTAAGGAACAACCTGGATAATAGGCAACCCTTTTACCAATAACACCCATCTTTATACCTCCTTAAGTTAGTGCTCCTTCTTCTTGCATAACTTTTCTTAGAACTTGCTTGAACCTGTTCCAATTCTTGGTCCTTGGATGGAAGAGCATGTGCTTGGCGTTCAGGACCAAAAAGCTAATGTTCATGGACTTTATGGGCTTCATTACCAACTGCTTTAGCCACTCGGGTGTTTCTCCAAGGAAGGGTATGGGCTTTTTCAGGATGGGGTCCTTTACCACCTTGTAGCCTTGCTTTTCAATCCAGCCAAAGAGCAGTTCTCCGTCTTCTATCCTTCCATACTCAAGGACCGATTCAGTAAAGAATTTGTCAAACTTCTTGGAAGGATACTCGTCTATGAGTCCCTTCTTTGCCATGGTTTTGAGGGTAGCCTTCAATACCTCCTCCACCAGCACACCCTTTGGACATCTGTGAGTGCATTTATGACAGGACACACACCTCCACATTACATCCGCCCGTTTTTGAAGCTCATCAATGAGCCCGAGCCTTGCCAAGTGTATAAAGTGCCTTGGGTTGTATCGTTCATCCCAGTAGTTATGTACAGGACAGGAGGCGGTGCAGTATGAACACTGGTAGCATTGGATCATAGTCTTTCCTTCGGGAAGGCTCATAACCTCCTTGGCAAAGTCTAGGTCATAATCGTTGATCACACGAGGGAGGATGATCAGGTTCCAGTCTCCCGATACATCCACCCCATCAATAACTAGCCTTTCCTTCCTTACAATTCTTTCTGGCTCTATTAAGCTTCTTTCGTGTATTGCCATGGCTAAACCTCCAGTTCAATGTCTTGTGGTCTTTGAACACCTAAAAGTCTCCTTGCCATGACCCCCGCCGGCGGGAAAAACCCCTTGGCGCTATGCATAGTGGATAGCGTCATGTAATCCACATAGGTGGCGTAGATCATGGCAAGGAAGATATCTACAAAAAGATAGCCCTTTACCTTTATACCAAAATCAAGGAGCTTGTCTTGTATCTGCTTGTAGATCTGTTCAAACTCCTCGTAGGTTTCTCCGTACATGTGCCTCTTTGGGGGCTCTTCCTTGAGGAAGACCACCGCTCCGCTCTCGCTTTCGGGGTCCCATATCCAGCCAGTCCACAGCACATAATCCTCTGGGAACGTAAAGTGCAAAAGCTCAGACGCCAAGTCCCTCGCTGCTTTTCTATCCACACCCTTTATGTACTTTACAAAATTTTCTACCCTTTCTTCCCAGCTCTTAGCCTTTCCATAAAGCAGGTCGCTTATAGCCCTTTTTAGATTTTCCACGCCCGTCTCTTCTATGAGCCTCTGTCTCTTTCTCCTTACAGAGAATACCTTTTCTAAGATGCGGTCCAGGTCTTCCTTGCTCAAAGAGGCAAGGTTTTCTTTACTCAAGCTCTTTTGGAAAAGGAGGGACTTGGCGAGGAGATCCTTGTAAAACTCTTGGACGAACTCCTCGCCCTCTCCGAGGATCTTTATGAGATAATCCCTAACCAAAAAGTCGTCTAAAACTGCGAGCTTCTTCATACCGTTACCTTTGCACCCACGAAGGCTGCAGCTTCTGCACCAGCCGCTTCACCTTCGGAGAGGGAGGACTCTATGTCTATGGGTCCTTTGCAGGCACCTGCTATGAATATACCGGGTTTGTTGGAGATGATGTTAGAGCCAGACTCTTCGGAGGGAACCAAAAACTTGCTGTCTGGGTCCTGGGCAAGTCCCAGTATTTTAGCTACCTTCTTTGTGCCTGCGGATGGTTCCATACCAAGCACAAGGACTACCAAGTCCATGGGCACTTCGGAAGGTCTTTGAACAATAGTGTCTTCGTGCTTTACCCTTAGCCTGCCGTCTGCAGGGCTGTAGGTTATCTCCGCTATCCTACCCCTTACGTACCTTACGCCATACTGCTCTTGGGGTGCCCAATAAAAAGGATACTCCCAAGTTCCATAGGTTCTAACATCCATGTAGTAGCAGAAGACATCCACATCGGGATAGTGCTGTTTTATTTCCATAGCCTGCAGACCGGACAGAGCGCAGCCATACCTACAGCAGTGCATATTGGTTACACCCAGCTGTCTGTCCCGAGAACCTACACAGAAGACAAAGGCTACCCTTTTGGGCAGTTGTCCGTTGGAAGGTCTGTAAAGCCTTCCTTCCTTGGAGAACATTTGTTCAAGCTCCAGGTTGGTGATCACGTCCGGATACAGCCCATAGCCTAACTCTCCCTTTCTCCTTGGGTCAAAGTGCTCAAAACCCGTTGCAACCACTATGGCACCCACCTCGTGGGTCTCACCGTTGGAGAGGGTGACCTTGTAGCTCCCGGGCTCTCCCTCACAGGCGGAAAGCTCCGTCTTTAGTTTGACCTGCACGTTGGGGTTGCTTTCCACTTCCTTGATGTAGGGACCGAGTACCTGCTCTGGCTTTAGCTTTCTGGGTATGAGGGTGTGATAGTTGTTCAGGACAGGGTTTCCACCAAGCTTGTCCTCCTTTTCCACCAGGATAGTTGGGATGCCTAGCCTTCCAAGGATCCTTGCCGCTCCCAAACCGGCAGGTCCTCCACCAATTACCAGCACACTCTTTGCCATAATCAAACCTCCTGTAAAGTGTTTATTAAAGGGGGCAAAAGCCCCCAAAAAAGCTTAGGACTTGAACAGTGGCATGTTGGCAGTGGCAGATGCCTTGGGCTTTCCTGTGGAGGTTTTGCTATATGGTTCATAGAGGTCGTATTCCTTGAAGAATTCCATCAGCTCGTCATACTTGCCAGCCTTTTCAAGCTCGGAGATGTATTTAACGGTGTCTTCCCATTCCTTCTTGAGCTCTCTCCAGTTGGTGATGCCCATCTTCTCAAGAAGTGGCTCATAATGGGAGCAGTTCCAGTAGAGCTGGACAACCTTGAATGGATGGGCTCCACAGGCGAGTGCAGCGAACATTACATCGGACATCACCGCCACAGGGTAATACATGCCGTGTGCCTTTCCGATCCACTGGTTCTTTTCAAAGGTGGTGGTGCATCCTGTATCGTGAGTAACGATCAAGTCCGCTTTTACTTCCTCTGCGATCACTTTGAGCTTCCTTTGGATAGCCATAGACCTAGTGAATTCCCTTTCGGTTAGAATGTGCCTAAAGCCAAAGCCACAGCAGTCATACCACGTGGAGTAATCTACCACCTGGGCACCCAGTGCCTTTACCAACGCGGTGGATGCGGCAGGTCTTTGTCCGTTGTAGACCTCTGGGTCGTAAGGGTAATCGTCAGCGATCATCTTGTAGGTATGGCAGGCACAGTGTATGGCAACCCTAACATTGGAGACATCTATACCCTTTGCCTTGCCTTCCTTTTCGTAGAGCTCTTTGATCCTGTATCTCATAGCGTGGACCCACTCGGAGTAGTGAACTATCTCTTGAGGTATAACGATCCTTCCGTCCTCTGTTAGCCTTCCGAGCTTTTTGAGGATGGGCTTTACTGCATCCCTGAGCTCTTTGTTCATTATGAGCTGTTCCCTGGTTTCCTTGTAAGAACCAAAGGATGTTCCGCAGTGAATGAGAGGATAGTATCCAGTTTTCCAAGCTTGGTGCATGTTCCTGAGCCAAACTGCCGCCAAGGCGACGGGGTTGGAAGTTCCAGAACCGTGATAGTTCCACGCGGTGCAGGAAGTTTGGTGAGGCTCGTTAAGATAGTCAAGCCCAAACTTGTTCATAAACCAGAACACGGAGGCAGGATATCCGGGTATGTTTCCACACTGTCCGCAGGATTTGTGGTGCCAAAGTTTGTTGGTGGGGATGAGCTTGATTCTTCCAGTCCTTGTATAGACGGGTATGGGCTGATGCTCCTCTGTGATCCTGTATATGAGGATCTCGCCCTTAGCCTCCAGCTCTTCCATCATTTCAAAGATATGGTCGTAGTGGGCGTCATACTCCTTCACTGGGAAGGGTGGCTCTTCGGGGTACCTGAGAATACCCCCTGGGCTAACGTAGCCCCACTTAGACTCTAACTTGGCGTGCGCCATGGTAAAACCTCCTTAAGTTTTTCGGGCTTCAAACCCTTTTGTAAGCTTACTCTTCCTCTCTGTAGAGTTCTTGGTACCTCTCTTCGTTCTCCTCCACAATGTCCATTATGACGTTGTAAAGGTTCGGGTCCAACTTCTCTAACATTTCAAAGATACCCGTCTCTCTCCAGATGGTGTACATCTCTATGGCAGTTTCCAAGGATACTTCCCAAGCGGTCTTCACAGATTTGCCCACATCAAAGGGAATGGCAAGCCTCTTTGCCCTGAGGTTTTCCATGTTGTCCGCCATCTTGGGACCCCAGTCGGGGAAGAAGTCGGGCTGTAGCATGTCTGCGGATAGCTGGTTTCCGGTGGTCATAACCTTAAGCAGAACCCTTCCGTAAGGTTTTAGAAGATCCTTTGTTGCCTCAAAGGCATTGCGGACAGCCACTTCTCTCATTATTGCTACAAGCCCACCGGGATTATTCACAAAGGGACATCTTATCCAACAGGTGAAACATTGGGAGCAAGCCCAGATGTATTCGTGCATCATATCGTAGAGGACTTCCACATCGTTCTCCAAAAACCTCTGGACGATCTCCCGTGGGGAGTAGTCAAAGAACCTGTTGGATGGGCAGGACGCAGTGCAAACACCGCAGTTCAGACAGCCAAAGATGTATTCCTTAAACCTAAAGTCCGATCTTACCTCCTCCACAATCCTGACCTTTTCTTCCCATGGGACCATTTTGGTTTTTTCGGAGATGGGCAGGTTGTATCCATAATTGTGTCCATCCATGTTATTACCTCCTACCTCTTACAATTAATAAACATAGAAATATGAGCTTTCTCATAAAAAGCAATTAGATTTTTCTTAATAAGCATATAAGGATAAGCTTATATAGGCGGGTAAAAAGAGGAAGGGTTAAAGGGTAATGACCGCATACTCACCGCTCATTAGCTTTTCCAAGAAGGCTGCACCGCCTATAATACCGTCGCACAGTTCGGGGTTCACATCCTCTTTCTTATACTCCTCTGTAAGGTCCAAAGAAGGCACGCAAAGGTAGATCTTCACGCCAGCGTCCTTTGCCATCTTTATAAAGTCATAGACGGTTTGTTCCACACCCGGCCTTACCTTTACCTTTTTGGCGTTATCCCTCATTAGCAAAAATCCAGCCTCGGAGGTTATGACCATCTCCACCTCGTAGTCCATGCTGGCGGCGGCAGTTGCCAGGAAAAAAGGGGCACCCGCTTGGGGGTTGATAAGCTCTCCAGTAGATGGCTCTATCCTAACAAAAAATGGTACAGTAAGGATATAGAAAAGTACCTTTTCGTAAGCCACTTATAACCCTCACCTATACAAAGATTATCATCGGTTTTTCTGCTTCCAAAACATAGTTAAAAAATGTGGCTGCACCAGCCGGTGGCTCAAGTCCATCTATAAGGTCCTCATACTTGTAGCCAAATAGCTCCATGCTCATCTGGCAGGGTATGAGCTTTACATCTGCCTCCTTGCAGGCTTCTAAGAGCTCTGGAATATCTGCCACACCGTGCTCTTTTATGGTCTTTTTCATCATGTAAGTCATAAGGTCTGTCATACCGGGGATTATGCCCATTATTTGAGGAGGTCCGGGGAATATGGAGGATATGAAGTTGGTTATAGAGTTTTGCATGGATGGTGGAAAGGCCATAGGCATGGCTGGGTTTCCGATGGGGGCAATCTTTAGCTGGTTCATCTTCTGCTTGTGGATAATGTTTAGCCCATAAAAGGTGAAAAATATGGCAGTTTCTACTCCAAGGGATGCGGCGGTGGAGGCGAGGATCAAGGGTGGATAAGCCATGTCAAGGGTGCCCTTTGTGGCTATTATGGCTAATCTTTCAGCCATAGGGCTCCCTCCTCACTTTTTCCTCACATAGAATATGATCTTGCCACCCTCCTCCACCACTTCCAAGAGTTGGTGTCCTGTTCTGTTGCAAAAGGCGGGTATGTCTGCCTTTGCACCAGGGTCAGTGGCTATTATTTCCAACACCTGCCCGGATTGGAGCTCCTCCAATGCCTTTTTGGTCTTTAGCACGGGAAGAGGGCAGTTAAGTCCAGAAGTATCCAAAGTTTTGTCTGGAGTTATCGTGGCCATCTTCACACCTCCTACAAAAAGTTTTGTAATAGTATTATATTAATTCACCAATTTGGAAGGGTTATTAGAATTTTCTAATGGAGTTATAAGAAAAGGTTATAAACATGCCCTTGAAAAGCTTTTATCAGTTTATGAAGGAAAAGTCTTTGGAGTATTATAGCCAATGCAAAAACATAGGACAGGACTTTTTTACTGCACCAGAGTTAGACAGAGCCTTTGGTTATGCGGTGGGAGAGCTCGCCAGTGAGCTTTTGAAGGATTATCCACAGCCAGTCCTTCTGGAGCTGGGTGCGGGAACGGGGACACTCGCTTACGATATTCTGAGCTTTCTAAAGCACTACAGTCCCGAGTTTTTTGAAAGACTGCGTTATTTTATATACGACTTTAGCCAGGGTTTAAAAGAAAGACAAAAGAGGCTTCTAAGGGACTTTGAGGATAAAGTCTTTTGGGTGGATGAGGTGCCAGAGTTCTCTGGTCTGGTGCTTTCCAACGAATTCTTTGATTGTCTTCCGGTTAGTATAGTTAAAGGTGGGAAGGAACTCTATTTGGAAGATGGAAAGGAGGTTTGGTTGCCTTTGGAAGATTTGGAGGTTAAGGAGTATATGGAAAGGCTTGGAATGAAGGAGGAGGATGTTGCCTACGAGGTGTGCTTGGATTGTGTAAAGTTTTTGGGGGAACTCGCAGGGAAGCTCAGGGAAGGCTACATTTTAACCATAGATTACGGTTATTTGGAATTCCCAAAGACTGGCACAGTGGTGGGCTACAAGGGGCATAAACTCGTAAAGGATATATACTCCAGCGAGCCCTTTGACATAACCGCAAGCGTCAACTTCAGGGCACTGATGGAATACGGCAAGGACTTTGGGCTTGAGGTGGTGTTTTTTAAAAACCAAAGGGACTTTTTGCTCTCCTCAAAGGTGTTCGTTGAAGAACTCTCTGCGGTAACAGAAGACCAAAGCCCGCAAGCTTTGGAGAGGTTATCAAGGCTTAAAACCATGCTCATAAGCATGGGAGAAAGGTTCAAAGTTCTTCTTCAGAGAAAAGGTAGCTGAGAACCTCCTGAAGGCTCTTTTTATAGGCGGGAAAACCCTCCAGCTCCGGGCTAAGGCTTATCCTTTTGTAGCCCTTTTTAGACTTCCAACCCTCCAACAGGACAAAGTCAAAGCCAGAAAAGTATCTTTGAACTAAATCCTCCAGTTCTTCCTCCGTGCGTTCGTAGAGGGTGATCCTTCCCGGAGATACTATGCATACCTTTGGAACTATTTGAAAGAGCCGGTGGGTATCACTGCCCTCTTTGTCTGTTAGGGCGTGCCCTTTTGGGTCATGCTTCAAATAGGCTACCTTGTAGCCCATCTCCGTGAGTTTTTTGGCAACCTGCTCTATAAGGGTTGTCTTTCCGCTGTTATGATATCCCACAAAGAATACCAGCTTGAGTTTTTTGCCCATTGGGTATAATTTATTTATCGTAAGGAGGGTGTAGCTCAGTTGGTAGAGCAGTGGACTGTGGATCCACGGGTCGCGGGTTCGAGTCCCGTCACCCTCCCCACCATCAAAGGAGGCGCCCATGGAAGTCCTTTCT
>Ga0080008_130755_pt1 | contig 11210 bp, 10 predicted proteins | sample ConCONMetagenome_FD_69211 | JGI IMG/M metagenome (GOLD analysis project Ga0080008, IMG submission 69211) | Hot spring microbial streamer communities from Conch Spring, Yellowstone National Park, USA - CON_C (SPADES assembly) (version 2) | ecosystem: Environmental > Aquatic > Thermal springs > Hot...
TTCCAAGCGCTATCGGCCTTTTCAACGCCACATCTACCACCGCTGTGCAGTAGTGGCATCTTGCGGCATATGAAGACGCCGCGGCGTAGAAAGAAGACGCCAGCTCCCGCCAAAGCCCAGCCTTTACAAAGTTCTGAAATAGGCGTAGGCTCTCCTCAGCCTTTCCGGCGACCAGATCTACGCGGAGCGGCGGGCCCTCGGCGATGTACAACTCCTCCACCGCCTTTACGGGCTCGGAGGAGAGATATACGCCGCGCTTAGCCACCAAGTAGCGGCCTTGGCATTTTTCAGAAAACGTAAGCATGCCTCCCGCAAGTTCAATACAGCCCTTTTCCAGAGGCAGAGAAGGAAATCTCCGAGTCAAGACGTACATATACCAAATGTGTCATCTTGCCAAAAACCCCATCAGCTAAAATAAGGCGACACCTACGGCAAGTGCTGTCAGCTTTATACCTGCCGTAGGTGATAGTGTAGTCGCTCCTCGCGCCGTCTACCTCCGCCGTTATTTCAATCCTCAGAAACTTCTTGCCGCCCCTGCCCTCCTCAAGCACAGCCCCTCCCTCCACCACCCTCACCACTCGCCTTTTGCCGTTTACTCTAACCTCCTCCTCGAGGCCCCTCAGCGTTATGGAGCCCCTCGTCTTCCCCTCCTCCACCGCCGCCACGGCCTTTCTGTACACGTCTTCGCCCGCGTTCCAAGCCCTCTGAAGCTACTCTACAAACTCCACCGCAAGTCTCCTCTGTTCCGCAGAGCCGTACATAGACAGCCAAGCGGCGTAGGCCAAGCCCTCCCTGAGGATTCTTACATACCCCGCCTCCCCGCCCTCGGGCATCTTGACGGCGAAGTGTCTGCCCTCCACAAGGCCCATGTCCCTAAGTCTCTGCGCCTCCCGCTCTATGGAGGCGGGGTTGGTTGATCGATATCTGACCTCAAGCGCGCCCTCTGCCAGCCGCACCCCGTCCTCGGCGGCCTAGCTCGGGATTAGACGTCTCGGAGACGTGGAGGACGTTACGCGGCGTCCGCCACCACGCCTTTCTCCACACCGAGACAAAAGCCGCTTTGTCCGCCACAGGCTGTGGGCGCGGCCGCCTCCAGGGCCTCTTCGCCATTTGCTCCAATTGTGCCGCCCTTGGAGCTCTATCAGCACCTCAGCTCGATTTTTCCCTCCTCCACGCCTAGCAACGCCGCCAGGAAGCGCCTTACAGCATCCTTACCCACAATGAACCACTTGTCGAGCACAGTCCCCACAGCGTAGAACTCTCCTGCATCCACCACAATGACTTCATCCTCCCACGCCCCGCCCACGAGCAAGAAACAACGCCTCGCCGCCCTCACCCCCGGAACCCCCAACGCCTCCACCCGACCCATGCACCTGGGAAAATCCGACTTTAAAAGTTTTTCTCAAAACCACTATAATTATAAGTATTAATGTATTAAGATAAAGATTCCAATGCTACGGAGTTTAAGATGGCGTATTTCCCTACCAAAAAATGTTAGTCCTTAAAAACGCGGTTTAAGTTGGCGTAGATCTTGTGTTGCATTTATACAGTCCATCTACCCTCTACGGAGCTCGGCTAGTGATGCGTATGTATCTTTTGCTCAACTCTACGACTGTTGGACATGCCCTATTCGGGATTTGTTGGAGGTCAGGCAGGGCCGGCCGCGGGATTCGGGCTATCAGTAAAAGGCGGATTTGGATCTGGCCCGGGGTGAGACGCCGTAGCGTTTGAGCAACCTCTGTCGACCCCGGCCGGTCTAAACGCCTACAGGTGAGCATTTCTCGTACCCAGCCAGGGCCTCCTCTAGAGTTGCGTTGCGGCATATGTACTTCCTCCCCTTCGCCACCACAGTCACCACGGGCACGACCACGTCCTCCACATCCTCCCGCCTCGCGGGCGTCCAGAACCTTCCGTTGAAAACAGACACGACGCTGGGATTGTCCACGTAGACCCGGGCCTCCACCACTGGATCAGCCTCCCGACGGGTCTTCATAGGCCTAGCACGGCCCGGCCCCGCCGTTTTTCAGCAGGTAGCACCTCCCCCCGACGAGCAGATCGGCGCGGTGCATCTCCACCAGCGCGGGGACCTCCAGCTTGGCCAACGCGGCGAATAGCGGTTTGGCGTATTCCTCATGCAGTAGGTCTACCCCGTCTATGAACAGAGGCGCGCCTATGCGCTTGGCGGCTACCGCGGCGGTTGCGGCTTGCGCCAGCTTGAGCACGGCCTCGGAGACGGCATCTTCCTCGTACTCTTCGCCGTCCTCCCCGCGGAAGACTGCGGCGGACTGTTGCGTGTAGGAGTCGCCCCAGAGCTCCAGCTGGAAGCCCGCCGGCCCCAGAACATCGTTCACAAAATCTAAGGCCTCCTCCAACGCGTCGTAGGCCGGCAGAACCTCCTCCACAAAGCGAGAGAAGCTGTAGACGCCGTCTGCCTCTGTGCCGAAAAGCCTCACGCCGTCTTTCACCCATATCAGCGGGATGTCGGCGATGCCTGTACACACGTCGCCTTCCATCGCCCTTTCGCGCCGTCCGTCTCTTACGGCCGCGCGGCCCCAGGCCAGCTCCACGGCGTATTTATCCACCTCGATCACACCCCGCTCAGCCCGCGACCGATAAGCGCTTCGGCCCCCTCCTCTCCACCGCGCCCCTCCCCAGAAGCCGCGACACCGCGGGGAGCGCTCTAGCCACCGCGGTCTTCCCAGCGCCGTGAGGGCAGTACAGAGACACAATGCCAGAGAGGTGGTATTCGACCTCCCCAACCAGCCCGACGTCTTTTAGCACAAGGCGTATATCCAAGTCATTAAGCTGTTTAAAAGCAACTAAACGCCCTTGCATAAAAGAGATGCACACTACGTGTTGAACACGGCGTTACCTTCATGAAATAATGTATCACAAACTTTATCAATATCTTCATGATGGGGGTTGATGGCGTTTGACACAGACGATCTTTTCTGGTTGTTTAACGGCGAGCTTCTAGAAAGGGTTAGGGGTAGCGGGGCGTCTGTGGTGGTGTTGGTGGGACCTGGGAGAAGCGGAAAGACCTTCTTCAAGGACAGATACCTCAGCGCCTACACAGTTCGTGAGACGTCTGTGGCGGAGCCGGGGGCTCCCGGCGTCTATGTGTTAGAGTCGGAGGAGGCGATGCATTACGGCCTGAGCCCCTCTGACTGCGGCAGAGGTTGCGTGAAGGTGGTTTACCACATCCCGTGGGAAGAGGCGGAGAAATACGCCGAGAGCGATAACGTGAGGAGGGCGGTGACAGCGTTGAGGAAATACGTGGGGAAGGAGGTGCGGTACGTCCCGCCTGGCTTGGTTAGAGAGCTTCTGGAGCTGGCGGAGATGCGGGGATGGGAGGCGGCCGAGAAGGAGGTCCAAGTCCGCGTGGAGACGTATAGGAGGGCTCTGGAGATTCTGCATAGCGCTTCCGGCTGGCACGGCGTAGTGAAAGAGGTTGTGAAGGAGACAGTGAAGGAGGCGGTGTCTCTTTTAACGAGTCCTGTGGGAACTGTCGCCTTGGCCGGCGTAACCGCGTTTCTAAAGAGCGCCTTGAAGAGGATAGACGCACGCCTAGTTGCGCTACCTGCGATTTTGGAAAAGCTGGCGGTGCGTCACGGTTTTGGTTGTGAGGTGTTTTCTGAGCTGGGGTGGCTCATTGCCTACAGAATAGCCGCTGAGGGAGACGGCAATGTTGAGGACGTGTGTAGGGGACTGGCGGCGCTGTCGGGCAGAGGGGTCAACAAGCTATGGGACCATTTGGTCTCCGCGGCGAGACATGTGGAGCTGGTGGAGCTGGGGAGGCTTGAACGCGGCGGGCTCTATCCCAACGTGATGGCGAGGGGGGACCACCTCATGATCAATACAGGCGCCGAGGTGCACCGCCTAGTGGCGGCGGGTTCCTTCGCAGACACGGCGAGAGAAGTGGCGAAGAGGCTGAGAAGGAAGCGGCTGGCCGTGGTGGTGGGGCCCAGGGGCGTGGGCAAGTCCGCCCTGGCCGCCTACGTCCTCTGGAAAATGCTGAAGACAGGCGAGATGGGGTTAATTGTCAGGATAAAGACGGCGGTAGAGAAAGAGAGGGTCTCCTTTCTGGAGAACTTTGTGGATATTTGGCGGAAATACAAGGATTACCTAGGGGAGCTTCTGCTTCTATACGACGCGACGCCTGCCGAGTGGTACTACGAGAGGGGGAGCCCCAAGGTGCCTGGCGGCGTGGCCGACACGGTGAAGAATCTGTTGAGCCTTGCCAGGCGTGTGTCTATGTTGTTTATACTTCCTAGTGATCTCTACCACACGCTTGATCTGGAGACCAGAGCCGCGCTGGAGTCTCACAAGGTTATGCTGAGACCCGACGTGAAGTTTCTCAGAGAGGTGATTAAGGCTACTAGTGATGAGTGCCTAGACGGTAGCTCACTGGACCGGCTGGCCAGCTCAGTGGCCCAGCTGGATGAGGGCCATGCGTTGGTGGCTAGGCTTGTGGGCGAGGAGTTGAAACGCCGAAACTGCGCCGACACCTGGCAACTTGTGGAGGAGGTGGAGAGATTGTCCCGGGAGCCTACGGCGGCAAGCGGGCCCGTGAAGAAGGCACATTTCTTCATAGCCGGGTTCATAAACAGGTATTTCGACGTGGTGCAGGAGGTGGATGGGAAAAAGTATTTCAGACGGGAAGCGGCGGAGACCTTAGCTGAGCTCTTCGCAGTTAGGCGCCCCTTTGTACGCAAGGTCAGTCCCGGCCTCCCCATACTTACGCCAGGCATCGCCGAAATTATGCTGGAGCGTCTCGGCATAGCTGACGAAAGGTTGAGATGGCTCTCCTACAGACACCACGACCTGATAGAGACGACTATAGAGATATTACTAAGCAAGATCGGGCAGAGCGAAGAATTTGCTCCATGGAGATCAGTTAGGATACCAAGAATAAAAACTCCCGATGACATGACACGGTACTTTCTCGATAAGTACGGTGCATCGTTTATCCAACAATTAGAAAGGGACAGCCGTTGTTGGCAAAAAGTTGCCTTTATAACCGGTCTCATATTAATCGGACATGCTAATTTGCCTAGGTGGGAGGAGTTGGCAAAATGGCTGGGTGAAGACTTCGTTGGGGTCGGGGAGTGCAACGTAGATTATTTATTGGCGTTAGATAATGTAATACCACCGCTCGTCGCTGAACTTATGCGTTATTCTTACAGTTTACAAAGGGTACCTGATCATAAAATCATTTCACCGCTTGTAGCCTTTACCAAAACGTACGAGAGAAGGGCTCTTGAGGAGTTACTCGACAGAGCTAGAAAAAGAGATAAGCTTACACTGTTGGAGGCTTGTTATGCTTTGGGTTTGGCCGTGCTTTCTGCAGAAAGCGATGTAGATGAGAAATCGGCAACCACTGCGCTTTATGTTGCAACCCTTGCCCTTCATTACGTGAGTATCCAGGTTTCTCCATTGCCTATTCTAGTCTCTTTAGCATCGCTGGGAGAAAAGGCTCCGCACAGCTATGTCGTTCTGCTATCCGCGGCATCGGAGTTATTACCGCTTGATAAGGATACCGTATATTACATCTTAAACTCGTTAGCCCATCTTAAGACTGCGTTGAAGTGGAAAAATTTCGTTTGGCCATTTGTGTATATAGTAGAAACATATTCTAGCATACTTAAAAAGCATGGAGAGCACATAAGGGGAAAGATTATGAAGATTTTAAAAGAGATGTGTGACATAAGCCATGAAGTACGCCATAGAGAGCTCAATACTATCACTAGAGCATATATACTTATACCTATACTACTATACAACTTAGAGCCACATACTCTTGGGTTTGAATGGAAAAAATATTGCAATTTTGATGACCCAGTAGGGGAAACCATGCAGATCATCGAGAAGCTTGCCTATATGATTGAGAGCCCGCCAAGCGATAAAATACTGGAGGAGTGGGCCGCGGCTAGAAGCATGACCGGAAATATCTCTGTTGTGCTTCAGATCTTACTAAATGAGTTGAGAAGTGCGTTATTCCGATACTTGTATAGAGGTGCTGCATGGGGCTAGTAGATTCTAACAAGATACTTAATATTATCATACAATGTTATTACAGTTTGGTTTGTGTTAAGATATTAAGATAGAGAATAATTAATATACTTAATTTAATATTTTAATGATATTTATATAAACATATCCCGTGCCTAAAATGAGTAACCGTTCATAAATGTAAACTTGTTTTAAACTGAAAGCAGGTACACGAATATAACGTCGCAGATCACAGAGACCTAGTGATATAAAATTATATAACAACTGTGACAATCATTGTATGTCTAATGTTATCAGCATGCAAAGTGATATCAATGTTTTTAAAGTAGCTTGGGGCGTGGTTTGTGGAGGTTGGAGAGCTTGTCTGCGCCGTCTCTCGGAGGGTGGAGGATGAGGTGGGGGGCTTGCGCCGCGGCGTGGTTGTCTTCGTCCCGCCGGGCTCCACCCGCTTCGAAGTGGTGAAGCGCCTGCGGGACCTCATAAACGTGGCCTACGCCTACAGGGAGGAGGCCGGCGTCTCCAACTACCGAGACGTTGAACAGCTCGCAGAGACCGTGGCTGAGGAGTCTAAGAGGGCCGGGGGTGGGCAGGTCTACCGCGTGGCTGCGGTGCCTCGAAGCACCCTAGACGCCATCCTGCTGGCCGAGAGACTTAGAGAGACGGAGAGGGAGAATCTACAGGTGAAGATTCTCTACCTGCCTAAGTACTACGCCGAGACGGCGGAGGAGCTGGAGGAGGAGTTGCGGGCCCTCGCCGAGGTGGAGCACAGCAGACTTAAGGCTGTGGCAAGAGGCGAATACCGCGGCATCTCGCCCAAACCTCTGCGGAGCTGGGATAAGGAGAAACTGAGAAGACTTCTAGAGGCCAAGAAGACGCTGGAAGAGCTGAGCCCAGGCAAGCTGGGGCTCAGAGACGTGCTTGCAGAGGCCTTCGGAAAGGCCCTCAAGGCGGCGCCGGGGGCCGCCGTGACCCTTGCCCTAGGCGACCTCCTGGGCTACGCGTTCGGCGGCTTTGTCGCCGAAGGGCTGAGGAGGCTGGCGGAGAGACTGGCGGAGAAAACCGGCCTGGAGTTCATAGAGAAGCTGGCCGACTCGGTGCTGGAGGGCTGGGGGCGGGATGGGGTTAGGGATAAGGTGGCTACCGGCGTCGCTAAGTTGCTGAGGAGGGCGGAGAAGGCGGCGGAGGTTCTAAAAGACGACGAGGTGACCGACGTCCTTGAGACCTTCCTCGACCAGCTGGCGCTGGAGTGGGGGATGGACGCTGAATCCTTCACCATCTTCGTGAAAAATCTCGTCAACATCAAAAGAGGACGCATAGCCACCGAAGACGACCTGGAGGAGCTCAAGAAGAGACTTGTGGAAAGGCTTGAGAAGATCTACAGAGAGATTGAGGGGAGGCTGGCGCCTCTGGGGGTTGTTGCCGGCGCGTATCACGTGCCGGAGCAACTGGGCGTGTATTTCGGCGACGGTGAGATATATGTGGGGAATGTCTTGGCGAGGGACCGCGCAGTCTACGTGGAGCACCCCGCCGAGGAGGCTCTGGCAGAAAAGCTAAGCCAGCGCCAGCTAGTGGTGGTGCGCGGCCCCAAGGGAGAAGGAAAGTCAGTACTCACGAGGGCGGTCTTGGCGAAGAAGATCGTAGGCGACCGCGCAGTAGTGGTGGAGGCGACGGGAGGGGATGATGTGGCTAAGTTGAAGCAGGTGATAGACGTGATTAGAGGGGCGGGTAGGGAGCCCGTCCTCTACTTCGACCCCTCCAAGCCTGGGCACTACCCGCAGAAGCCTTGGGAGGAGGCTCGGTATATGCCGCATATCGACGTAGAGGAGCTCGTCCTCCTGGAGGTCGTGGGGGCTGTTGCGCGCGACAAGGAGGTGGCTGGGGTGGTTGTGTTAAGCGACGACATGTACGCGCTTGTGAGAGATAGGCTGGGGGCGCATGTTCCTGTGAAGGTCTCCAGCGGCGATGCCCGCTTTCTGCAGAGGCTGGTGGAGAGCTACAGCGGTTGTCCGGGCGAGGCGGCGGCTGAGGTGGCTAAAGAAGTAGGGAAATACGGCGACAACAGAGCTTTGGCGGCGGCGTTGGCGGGAGACTGGCTGAAGAGGGAGGGCTGCCGGCGGGGGGCCGTGGCTGAGGCGTTGAGGAGGGCACAGGGCAGGGCTGTGGACTTCGCCCTGGACTACATCTGGTACGCGGTGCTGGGAGGCAGTAGGGAGAAGGCGAACGTCTACGCCCCGCTGATCGTGCTTAGAGGGCTGATGGGGCCTATACCTGTGAAACTCGCTGAGGAGATCTTGATAGATCTTAGAAAGAGTCGTGACGAAGTCAGAGATAGCGAAGTGGTGAGGTGGTTTGCGAGGCAGCACCACGATACGCTGGAGGAGGCGATAAAAAAGGCGGCGCTCTCCCCCGTAAATAGGGAGAAGATAGAGCCTAGGGAGCTTCGTCAAGCGCTAGTCGGCGGCTTTGACGAATTGATGAAGTGCGGTTTAATTATGAAAGTTGAAGAGATAGCGATAGACTGGGACAGAATTATTGATTTGATAAGGAGCGGCCTCGCTGGTGATATGTCGCAACTTAGCGAGGAGGAGAAACGTAGGTGTGCAAAGAGGGCTGCTCTTGTCCTCGGACACGCCTTGGCTTTGCATCTGTGGTTGCCTAGGCGGGAGGATCTGCCTGAGGAGAGAAGAGCTGTGTTAGGCGAGGCGCTTAAGCCCTGCGTGGTGGATGACTACATGACAGCAGACGGCATAGTTGCGCTTCTCGCCGTATTACCCGTGGCGCTTATGTACAGAAAAGCGGGGCTTCTCTACTTGGAGGGAGCGCCGGCGGTGGCGGCGAAGAAGTTGCGAGAAGCCGCTAGCATACTCTCGCCGCTAGTCTCAGCCGCCAGCATAATCGGTATCGAGACCTTGAAGGCGTTGGTAGATAGCTGGAGAAAGAGGGGGTTAACGCTACCTGAGGCCTTCTACGCCTTGGGTTTGGCGGCGTTGGCCGCCGGAGCTGAGGTGGATGAGGAGGCGGCCGATCTGTTGCTTTATGCGGTGCCTTATGCGGTGCAGGAGGTGATCCATCCGGCGACCGTGTTGCCGGTCTTGGCGGCGTTGAGGCCTCTGGGCGAAAAGGCGCCGCACAGATACGTTGATGTGCTGGCCACCGCCTCAGAGCTTATTCTGCTGAAACCAGGAACCGTGTGGTACATCTACGTCGCCTTGCAACAGCTCAGGATCCGCCTCCTAGAGACGAGGCGCATTTGGCCTTTAGTAAATGCTGTTATCGTCTACTCAAACCTGCTAAGAAAACACCCGGCGCACATAGAGGATCACCAGGTGGACGCGGTGGCTGATATGTGCCGGCTGTACGGCGAAGTTAGAAAGCGCAACGCCGCGGCGGCGCCGGGTAGCGGCCTCTCTGCACATCGTCTCTTTGACGCTGTGGCTAGGGCTTATGTGCTGGCTGTGGCTTTGGAACGTGACGGCTTGGCACGACATGTGCAACGGCACTGCGGCTTAGGCGACATCATAAAGGAGGCCGAGGCCGTGAGGAGTGTGTTGGACGAGGCGGCGGCCCATCCAGACGAGCTGAAAAAATTATGGAAAACGAAGACTTCGCCGAGTGGGTAACAGCGCGCAACATCGCAGACGACCCCGGGGAAGTGGTCAAAACTGTGAGGAGTTGGCTCACGTATGAGTTGGCCCTCTACAAGCTGGACCACGCCATTGACGAAAAAGGTGAGCTAGACGAGAAGAAGCTGGAAGAGGTGGCAAAAGAGTTCGAAAAGGCGGCCGAGATGAGCAGAAAGCTGGATTGGAGAAACTACTTCACCGCTCGCAGTTTTGTTGTACGGGCCCGCGTCCTCGCCGCAAGGAGCTGGGAAGAGCTTCTCGAGAAAGCTAAAGGCTTCTGGGAGCTGTGGAGGGAAGCGGAGGAATACCGTAAACCGACCGCCATATACTTAGCGAAGGCGGCTGGCACACTCGGCGAGTGTCTAATCTATCTGGCGGCTTCCGGCAACAAGGAGAGGGCAGAAAAGTTGTTGAAAGAGTGGCGGCAGTTGCTAGACCACCGTCCGGAGGTCTCCGTGGTTACTCGGCTTATGCTTAGGCTTTTCGGCGTAGGGGATGGTGCGAAACTGGATGAGGTTGTGAATGCGTTTGAGCCACAGCTTTCACCGAAGTTTTGGCCGGCTTTATCGATGCTAGCTAGCCGCCTGCAGAGGGACAAAGCCAGTGAAGAATGCGCTGAATTATTCGACGCCCAACCACCCGAGGCCGAACTTTGCAATATCATCGTGGCGGCCGCCGCAGGCAATCGAATAGCCGCCGGGAGGTTGAGATCGGTTATAGAGAAAGTAGTGCCTGAGGCGCGTCTCTTGCTGGATAGGGTGGACGGGAAAACCCTAGTGGAAGTCCTGGCGCCTATGTACTCTTCAGCACGGCTTGCCTTCATGTTGCTGGCGGCCGTGGAGGGTAGGGCCGACGCGGTAAGGCTACACGGCCTGTGGGGCTATGTTACATCTGTGGACAACGTGAATCAGCCACTTTTCCGCGTTGTCTACGAGAACTGCGGCAAATTAGATAGCGAGGATTGTAGGCTGGCTCTGTTGAAGCTGTATTACTACCACTACTAGAGGCGCCTTCCGCGGCTGAGCTTTTCTGCGGCCTGGGCGGCGGTCTCGAGTCCTCTTGCGTTTTGCCGCAACGGTATAGCCGCCTCTCCAGCTCCGGCGTCCTTGTGACTGCCTTCGCAACCTCCTCAGCGATTCTGTGGTACACCTCCAACCGCTTCTCGCGGCAGGCCTCGGCTAGCGTGTACGCCGCGGACGGCCGCTACGGGCAGATATGCGGATGCCGAGAGGTTCTTCGCCGTGATAAAGGCCCTCACGGGGAGAGGGCCGAGGTTACGCCGGAGGAGCGACGGCGCCATAGAGGTCGTATGCGGCAGGGAGCAACTAGATGGCTTCGCCCGCTTCGCCAAGTTCGCAGTGGCCATAGTGAAATGGCTCAGGGAGACGGGCCAGTGAGCCTCTTCCCTAGAGACCGAAGCTTACAGGTCTATCCTGCGGGTCTGGTCATTTACGCTTTGTGTCCTGATGTTTAGAAGACTAGTGGTATTTCTTTTCTTGTTTGGGCGATTGCTTCGGTGGGTGGTTTGAATAGTGCCTCTATGTTTTTCTCTACGAGGAATGCGTATTTGTACTC
>Ga0080008_141430_pt1 | contig 11207 bp, 14 predicted proteins | sample ConCONMetagenome_FD_69211 | JGI IMG/M metagenome (GOLD analysis project Ga0080008, IMG submission 69211) | Hot spring microbial streamer communities from Conch Spring, Yellowstone National Park, USA - CON_C (SPADES assembly) (version 2) | ecosystem: Environmental > Aquatic > Thermal springs > Hot...
CACTCCTAATCTGGTTCTCAGTTCCTCTTTTTACCTTTATCACTACTGACATTTAGCCTCTCCTCCAACGCTATCCTCCTACTCCTCTCTTGCTCTAACTCCCGCTGAAGATTCGCTACCTTCATCCTCTCCTGATTCAACTGCTCCACTACCTCATTATACCTCCTCGCTAACTCCTCCAACTGCCTCCTCAAGTCCTGCTCCCGTACTAACGCACCCCTATACTCCTCCTCAATCTTCGCAACATTTGCAAGCTTCTTCTCCAACTCCATCTTCTCAACCACTAAAACACCAATCTTCATCACCAAATCATCAATCGACAAAATCGGCTCACCCATAACACCCACCTCCTACCCCTCTACCTTATAGCGTTCCCCCATCTATCACATTAATGAACTCCAACCCATCACCAGTCGGCTTAACAGCAACCAAATACCCTGCATACCCCATATACGAAGACGGCGTATCCGTAAGCGCAATAAACGCCGAAACCTCAGGACTAATATTCGCCCACTTGACACCAGCTGCCTGCGTACTATCCGCCACTAATACCTGCCCATCCGCACCAACCGGCAACGCTACATAAGTCCCATTCCCCGTCCCAACCAAAATCTGTCCCTTCGCTGTAAAAGCATGCCTCAAAAGATTATTCTCACTATCTGCCAAGTCTTTAACATCAAGCGGATCAGTCCCTCCCGCATGATGAGAAGACGCATGAGGTCCCATTGCAGTCGCCAACTGCTTCCTTTTGTCACCCTTCGTCTCTCCTGCATCAAAATAATAGAAAACGTTTTCATCAGTCACAAAAGCACAGTCACCATCCGTTACCTCTTCAAATTCCCATTCAACACCATTCCAAGTCGCAATATAATAGTCCTTCCCAGCCCAAGCACCTATTGCGCCCGGCGCAATCCAATACCTATCACCAACGTTCGGATTCTCAGGCGGCTCTGTCAAATCCTTGTCTAAAACAGCTTCATGATAAGTCAACCCCCTCGCTACCAAAGTATCTACATAAGACTTAGTCGCCGCATCATTCGGACCAACAGGACCTGCAAGATTAACAATCCTCCTATTATTAACATTAACGTTAACAGTATTCTGCCCATTAATAATGTTCCACAAATCAGACCCCGTAAGCGCCGTAATATTACCAGATAACCTACCCACCACTGTATTCGCACCCAATGACAAAGCTACAGGCACTTCCGCCGTATTCGCTACCAAAATCGAATAATTAGAACTAAAATACTTCTGCGTAACAATCCTTATAGCATAACTGCCTACCCCAGTCCCTATCGCCAACTCTCCAGTATCCGTCCTAAACCCAAACTCACCTACATCAAGCTGAGTCGTAATCGGCGCCGTCCCTCTCCTAACTTGTATCTTAACTGGCATACCTTACACCCCCTTTCATCATTTTCCTTTATAAACTTCCACCATCTATCCTATCCATATACAAATCAGCCTTCACCACCCTCCAACTCCATCCATCATAACTCTTTAACACAAACCGACCCCCAGAGACGTCAATCCATAACAACCCAGGCACAGGGCTCTCAGGTGGAGTCGTCCCAATATAAACAACTGCCCATCCACTACTAACCCCACCTTCCCCACTCACTACTCCACGAACTCCATAACCTTTCCTAACAATCCACATAAACTACCTTACCACACCTCCAATACCCTCACTTCCTGCCCTTCGCCATACAAATAAAAACTCACATTAACAAGCTCAGGAATAAACTGAAACACCATTATATCATAGGGCAACAGCGGAAACCCATTTGAAGCTTGCACACTCTCATCCGCACCTACATATATAGGAGCCAAAGAATTATTCATAACAAACATCCGACTCGTCCTCTTATCCCTCGGCTGTATCTTCGTTGCCCCATTCAATAACAAAGCATAACTCGCTAAAATCTGCCGAATAAAAATACCCCTCAATACCGCATCACGCCAACTCACATAACTATACGACATCCGAAACCCCTACTACCAATACTTCATCCTGTCCTCTCCTTCTCTCCACCTTTGACCAAACTGCCACACCCGCAAACTATACTCATAATTTATCTCACATGCTGACCTCCACTGCCTACATCCACTTGCCGTCCTCCATACACATACATTACCCCTCCTACACTGCCTATAACATTCTTCCCATACCCAACTCTTCGCCCTCTCACATTCTCTTAACACCCAATCCCCACCATTGTACCTCTGATACACTACCCATAACCTCTTGACCGGACTTGACTTCAATAACACTCCCACATAATAAGCAAACGCCTCAAAATGCTGCACACTATACGCCTTATCGTAGTCAGGAAACATCGGTCTTAACATCCTGTCCAAAAACTTCGGCGTAAGCTGAAAATATCCCACACTACCATGCCCATCCATTGACATGACCCACCTGCAATTCGTCTCCTTCTTTGCCACCGCTACATTGTACCACCACGGAAACTCCTCCCCTAAATAATACTGCGACACCCTCTTCACAGGACCTACAAGACTATCACACCTATCCGACGCTAACCCTACACTCACCCATAACAAAATAACTAAAACTGCAACCACCCTCTCCATACACTAATTACCCTAACGCAATTATCAATGCATACGCCATCAATAACGCTAACGCATACACTTTGTCCCACGGGTCCTTCCACTCAATACACCCCAACCGGGTAAGTCTTACAACATACCACACCGCCGTCGCTAACCCACATAACCCTATCTTCCTGCCTACCATCGCCATAAACTCAGTCGGACTAAACACAAACCACAACCCTATAAGCAAACCAACTACTGCTAACACTAACTCTACATATCCTTTCTGGAACTGCCTCTTAAATGCTGACAGCAACCTCTCCATACCTCACACCTCCTGCTCGTTTTTCTTCCTTCTCCTAAATGCTATCCCAAACATCTGAATCATACTCCCATCCTCAAGCGTCTTCGGTCTCCACCCTATATACATCTCCCACTTCTTCCCTCTGTAGCTAAAAAACGGCAAAATCAAATTCCAACGCCTCTTACTATGCCATACCCTCCACTCACACGGATAATTCCCAGTCCCAATCCAGTATCTGTCAAAATTATGAAACGGATTCCTCACAAAATACCAATACAAATAAGCCCCTATCCTACCATACCTCTCAAAACACCAATCCGGCGGCACAGGATCATCATAGTTTCCCAACGGATTCCACTTGCTATTCCAAACCTTCAATAACTTATCTTTCAAACTCAACTACTATCACCCCCTCTTCCAAACTCACTAAATTCAACATAACCCACCACACCTTCTCATCCTAAACCCTAAACAGACGTCCACCTACCCCCTCATCAATACAACCTCCTAATCCTAATAAAACCTTCACCAGTAGGGCTCTCTGCTACTAAAGTTCCCATACTCATCCAATACGTCGTCCAATCGTTCCAAGACGTAAACAAAACAACACTCGCCATACTACCAAAAGGAGAATGATATCCTCTCTGTATATATAAAACCATCTTACATGCCTGAAACGTAGAAATAAACGCCTTAGTATAACCTCTTAACCCTATCCAATGCAAATAAAAACCAGATGCCGTCCCCGACCCACCGCCAAAATTTACACCATCAGGAACACTAAACCCTCCCCACGTAAAAGCGTTAGTATAAACAGTATTGTTAGGATACAAATACAACCTCCCCTCCCCAATAGTATTAACAGGAAATACAATGTCCATCTCATACCACCCACCTGCATTCGCAATACGAAGCGGTTTAGCCAAACTTACATTAGTATTCCAAGTATAAACCACTTCCTCACCTACCTGCAAAAAATAATCTGAAGTCAAATCATCACCATTTATCCTCCTAAACGTATATACATTACTCTTCACATAACTCGCACTCAAATCCAAAACTCCATACCCATCCAAAGGCACTATCACATTCGGGGCTGGTGTCAGACTTGCATGAAAACCATCTACAGTGTCAGCTCTCACAGCATCCCATACTATTATTTGCACATCACTCAATACCAAACTAAAATCACCCTTCTGCACCACTATATCAAATAACTGCCCATAACTATAGTCATTACTGTCAAGCCAAAACACTACAGACCCGTCTAACGCTGAACTCACTTGCGGAGGCGTCCTATTGCCTTGACTACTTGTCCTCGTCGGATAAACAACCGCTGGCATACTCGACCCTGCTAAATAAACATAAACACTCGCACCCTCTACTGCATTACCTGCCAAATCTTGCACTACCATATAATACCTGAACCTCATCTCTCACCCTCTCTACCTACTATACTACATCACTATCCTTCAAACTTAATCACTATCTCCCTCAACTCTTCTAAACTTGCCGCATTCTCTATCACCTGCTCCATCTGCTCATTCCATTGTCTTATCGCTTCTCTCCTTTGCAATTGCTCCTCATACCTCTGCTTTAACATTTCAACCTCTTCAACATCACCCCGTATCTGAGCTTCCGCTATTTTCGTGACTATATAATCAGTCGGAACAAGTAAAGATGCTACATAATTCTTCAGCTCTAAAAATTTCCTCTGTTTTTCTTCATCAACCTTCTCCTCTTCTGTCTTTAACCTAATTCGCCCATTATCAAGCACAACATCATCAGGACTCTCTACTTCAACCTCAATCGCTCTAACCCCCTCAGGAACCGCTTCAGGCAACAAAGCACAGCAAAGAACTTTCAATTCTGGATGTACATAAGCCCATACCTTCATCATACTAACCTCCTAATTAAAACATAAATTATCCCATTAGCAGAAGAAACACCTAAAGTTCCTAAACTTGTCCAAGGTACTATTGTGTCATTCCATCTTGATGAAATTAATAAAACTTCACCTCCATTCTCCGTATATCTCGTTATTCTTTCTTTCAAAATCAAAAATTTTCTATCAGTATACGTCGAACACAAAATATTCGCTAATCCTCCAGAACCTAAACGCTCAAATTCAAAAAAAGAATGTATAGCAGAATACGCTCTCGGAGTTAAAACACCATCTGTACAAAAAATCGCAGAGAAAGTAAAAGCATTTGAATAAGCACTATTATTAGGGTAAAGAAACATAAAACAGTCTTTAGACGTATTGTACGGTGCATTAATTATAATCTGATAAATTCCACCGCTTGTTCTAATACGCAAAGGCAAATTTAACGACCACTCTGTATTCCAATTATAAAACACTTCTTCCCCTACTGCTAATGAATAATCGGAAGTTAAATCGTTCCCGTTTATTCTCCTAAACGTATATACATTACTCTTCACATAACTCGCACTTAAATCCAAAACTCCATACCCATCCAAAGGCACTATCACATTCGGGGCAGGCGTTAAACTTGCATGAAATCCATCAACAGTATCAGCTCTCACAGCATCCCATACTATTATCTGAACATCCCTCAATACTAAACTAAAATCACCCTTCCTCACTACTATATCAAACAACTGCCCATAACTATAGTCATTACTGTCAAGCCAAAACATCACAGATCCATTCTCCCTTGAATACAACTGCGGAGGCGTACTATTGCCTTGACTACTTGTCCTCGTAGCATACACTACAGCTGGCATTGAAGTCCCAGCAAGATAAACACTCACCGCCGCATTACTTACTACATTACCTTCAGCATCCTGAACCACAAAATAATACCTAAACCTCATCTCCTACCTCCCTCCTTATCCTGCCACCACTCACATCCTTTCTGAAGAGGATTCACCTCCAGCACACCTTCCTCCAACCGCTTACCTTCCCTCATACACAACCAAATACTTGCTCCATAATACTTTACCCACCTACAATCCTTACACACCTTCCTCTCCTCAACCTCCCTAACTTCAATCAACCGCCCCCTCCTTTATCTTCCTCTTTAAATATAAAACAACCTCAACCACTTCCTTTAACTGCCTCTCCAACTCCCTCACCCTCTCCTCTAACTTCAACAACCTATACCCAACATGGTCCTCTAACTCACTCTCACTATAACTAATTATTACAGCACCACTCTTGTCACGCCTGAACTCGGGCACTGTCTACCTCCTCCCTTAATACACCAACACCCTCAACGCTCTCAACTTCGGCGTTAACCACCTTGTCGCACTTCCACTCGCAATCTCCGCCTTCACAATAAACCTATCCGCTGCACTAACTGAACCACCACTTATACTGCTTAACCTCCCACCAAGCTCCTTCTCCACCCACCCCTCCCTCAACTGAACTGTATTCACAAGCGATAAATCATACCAAACACCCCCACCATCAAAACTTACCTTATACCGCACAACTCCATTATTTGTCAACTCATTCACCCACACCTTTATATACTCAAAAGATCGACCTACATACACCTCCTTCGTATAATACTCCGAACTACTATCATACCGCCACACTTGAACAAACCTAAAATCCCTCAACACAATCGGCGCTACATCCCTATCCTGCGTTCTCAACAACAACCTAAACCTCAAGCTGTTCGCCTCCCTACCTACATTCACTACATCCCATCCAACTTGATTCCTCTCCCTGTCAAAATCTACCATCCTAAAATCAACCCATCCACCACCCGCATCATACTGAGACACTACTACTGCTCCAGAAGGCACAACCACCGCCGTCCCATACTGAAACTCATGCACGGGATAACTTATTCCACTCACAGCAAGCTCAACTACTCCCGTCCGCGTCGTATCAAATACAGCCTTATTCAACCTGAACATTAAATCCCTCTCCATATCAATCTCCCAATTCACAAAGTTATAACTCTTGAACAACACCCCATCATGCACCTGCCTATCAAGCGGCTCCCCTATCTTACTCCACCACGGATTAGCAAGATTACCCAATACCTTAGCCCTACCCTTCGCCGTAAACACATAATAACCGCTACTCTGACTCGCCACATACAGACAATAGTGCCCAGGCGGCAAATAAATCGGATCATCAAACTGTATCTTCACAGCGTTCGCTAACGTCGGTGTCGTCACTACTTGACTCGGATCACTTATACCCATCATCTCCATCACCTGCGCCTTCGTTACACTACCCCTCCCATATACTACCTGCCCAGGAAATCCTGACTCGGTCATATTCCTTATACCCACCTCAATCCCATACTCATCACCAGGAGGCGGCACTCTATGCACCCAAATCCACGCCGATGTCAACACGACAGGCTTCTCCACATAAAAACTTTGCGCCAAAGGATCTACATCCCAACCCGCTATTTGCTGAATAAATGTCTGTTGAATAAATGTCTGTTGAATAAATGTCTGTTGAATGAACGTCTGCTGAACCATCGTCTGCTGAACAATCGTCTGATTAATAATCTGCTGAACCACCCTCTCCAACCTCTGCACCATACCCTGCCCAAAATACCTCGCTGTCCCATACACTAACCCGTCGTCCGTATACACCTCAACTAACCTCTCACCCGCAGGAACACCTGGCGGTATAACAAACCTCGCTATCACCTCACCATTAGCATCCGCCCTAACCGTGCCTGCACGACTACCTGCACTACCCCTCGACGTCACACCCACTAGCCCCACCGCATTAATATCAGCCTGCGTCGCTACTGATAACGCTACCTCCCTCCCATCAAACCTCGCTTTAATATTATCCTGAAACGGTAAACAATTCTTCACCCATACCAATACTACCCTCTCACGCAAAAACGGAATTATCTCCACTCCACCCACTACTACATTATCCCCTCCTACCCTCCCTCTTATGTTCTGGAACGGATTATCCCCAGCCTGCCAACTCGTATCCCTACTCAACATCCTACTTATCGCACCATTTATGTCATTAACTATCCTCCCTACATCACCTACCCTCACCGTCTCTACTGTCACCATACCATCCTCAACCGTCTCAATCCAAAAGTCACTCTCGGGATGTAAACTCACCTCCACATACGGCTTAAACACTGAATAAGGATTAATCTCAACTGCATAATCTTCCGTCCATACAAGCTGCTGATCAAATACCTCCTCCACATAAGGCAAAGTAAAAGTCCTCCTCCCTGCTATTACATTACTCAACGAACTCACCGAAACACTACCAATCTGCCTCTCCTTCCTTAAGAAACACTCTCCCCTCGTTGCCTCAATACTCACCGTACTCCTATTTTCATCCATTACCTCCGCATCTACAAAACTATCAACCAACAACGCCTTCTTCGGCGCTATCGTCTCTTTCGCCAAAAGCTGAAGCTCAGCTACAGTCAAACCAACATCATGCTCAAGTCTACTCAACCTATCCTCTATCACATTCACATCATAATCCCTCTTCACTCTATACCTTACCTCAGCAGATAACACTACATCCTGACTCGCCGCAGGGAAATACACTAAATACAGCGGCAACCCTTGCTCCGGTCTCCTCGGCTTAGCAGGAACTGTCGCACTTGCCCCATATACAAAATCAAACTCACCATCCTCCTTCAATATCAACCATCCCCACTTACTTAAATACGCCCTATACTGTACCAAAATACTCGAATTCTCAATAGCGGGCTTCATCCCACTCGTCCTAAAATCTATCGCATTCGGATACTCTATCTCATCATAATCATAACTGCTCAAATCCGATACATAACTATCCACCGACACATAGTCTCCCTCCACTACATGATCCCAATAGTAATACTTGACCCTAAACCTCGTCCCCGCAGACAAACTCCTCAACCAACGAATCTTAGCTGGTCCTATCGCAATCGCACTCCTACCTAAATCAACTACATAATCTGTCCCCTCTACATACCTTTGTCCCGTATTCACATCCACTACCACTACTGGACTCCTACTGCTCCTTATCACATCACTCTTCGATAACTGATACTCACTCACTCCACTCTGATAAACAAACTCATCTTCTTGATACGCTTTCTGCCTTATCCCCTTCGTTGCGGTCACAAACTTCAAATACTCAATATAATACGACTGCCCCACTGAAAACCTCGCAGGATTCAATGCAAACCCTGACCCACTCAATATTACATCTGTCGCCCTACCCGCACACCCTGGATCACTATTACTAAAAGTATAACTTGTCGTCTTACTACTGTCTCTCCACACTCCCAAAATCCTATCTATACTACCTCCCGTATCATCATAATACCAATTACAAGCATCCCTCACATTCAGAACATACCTCGTCTCCGCTACCTTCACCCTTATCACTACCTGGTCCACACTAGCGACAGGAACTACATCGGGCACATACAAATACCCCTGCCAAACAGGTACTTCCTCCAAAATCAAATCAGACTTATCTTGCGCTATATCAGCCTCAAATTTCGTCTGAGGTTTCTCTACCTCCCATCCATTTACATACGCCTTACCTGCCCCTACCTCAAAAACTACCTTGTCTCGCCTCGTATCATGCTTAAAAACCTTCACATCATACCCATACACCAATACATTCCCATGCAAATCATACAACTTCCTACCTATTATCCTTTCAATATCAGAAGCACGAGGAGGCGTCTTCACCAACTGCGGAACTCTATCCACTATTTTCCATATCACTACATCAATATCATCCTTGCTCTCTGCATACACCCACTCAAAATCAATCACCTCCCTTGCCGCACCCGCTGATGCATACCCCGGATACCCCTGCGCCGGATCCCTCAAAATCGGATCATCCGTTTCATCCACATAACTCCTAATAACATTTATCCCTACATACACAGCCCTATTCGGAAGCACCAACCTACCCTCTCTAACATACCTCACAGCCCCATCAATATACACTAACCCCTCCGTTATCCTCGCCTCCCCTGTCTCCCTATCCACCGTCAAAGAACATCCCCTTACTATGTCCCCGTCGTCAAATACTGCATCACCAATACTCTTCAACTTCGCATTCAATATCGACTGCAACTCATTCATCTCCGCACTCTGAGCAAACCGCCCAGGCAAAAACACTACCTTCTCCCAATTCAACCTGCCCGTCTGATTCTTATCCGGCGGCTTCCTTGACAAATCAGGAACTAATACACCATAGTCAATAAACTCCGTCTCATCAACATCAAGCTCAACTAACAACCCAAAATGACCATCCATCCTACCATAAACCCTATAACCCTTAGCTCTGTCCACCGCATTCCATGTCAACTTCACATACTGCGTCGAACCTAAATACCCAGGAGCACCTGATACTACTACCAACGTACCATCCGTTTCACCTGTCTCATTAAAAGCTGTCACTACATACTTATAAGTCGCACTCCCAGTCCCCACTACACTATAACTAACCTCAGGATTACCCAACGGCGAACCAAACCTGTCATACACTCGCTTCAATAAAGCTTTATCCATAACTCACACCTCCACCTTAAGCTGTTACCTCAGGAACTAACTCAATTACAATCTCCAGTAAATTCTTACTACTAGCCGTCCTAATAACTGGCGGATGATTAACATACCCTATTAACTTGCCATAATCTGCTATTTGACCAGGCAACAAAACTGACCTATCCTCATCCCCAGAAATCGGAACCACTCCAACATACAAACCAAACTGCCTAAACGTCACAAGCGGAAACTCGTCGAACTTTAACAACGTCGAACAATACAAATACCTGCTATCATAATCATACGCACGCTCATCAGAAACTAAACTATACCTCTGTCCTCTAAACTCAATCGCCCCATTCGGATCCGGATAACACAAAGATACCGTCTGAGCTCTTTGCAAACCTCCAATCTCCGTTAAAAACACCGTATCAACAGATTCAACAGGCGGATTCGTCTCGTCATCCCACGGCGTCTGTGTCCTCCCTACCGCAAACCAAAACACTTCATTATTCTTAAACGTCAAAGCTAGCCTAATCATCCCTACCTTTACCGTCGCTGGCATTTACTCCCACCTCCTCGCTTAACTTAATATGACTACATCTTCATTTACAGCTAACCAATTCACTACAGGGCTCAATACAGCTGCATCTTCATTCGCAGCTAACCGATTCGCTACAAACCTCAATATAACTGCACCTTCATTCGCAGCTAACCAATTCGCTACAGAGCTTAATATGACTGCATCTTCATTTACAGCTAACCAATTCACTACAGGGCTCAATACAGCTGCATCTTCATTCGCAGCTAACCGATTCGCTACAAACCTCAATATAACTGCACCTTCATTCGCAGCTAACCAATT
>Ga0080008_146718_pt1 | contig 11195 bp, 13 predicted proteins | sample ConCONMetagenome_FD_69211 | JGI IMG/M metagenome (GOLD analysis project Ga0080008, IMG submission 69211) | Hot spring microbial streamer communities from Conch Spring, Yellowstone National Park, USA - CON_C (SPADES assembly) (version 2) | ecosystem: Environmental > Aquatic > Thermal springs > Hot...
CTCGTAAAAGGCAAAGTCTTGCTTTTCCCTCTTACGTGCATCCTCAAGAACCTTATCGGTGGGTATGGAGTACTCAATGTTGCAGGAGGTGTAAGCGTGTATAAAGGTGGGTCCAAAGTGCCTTGCGGCGAGGATAGCTCTCCTTATGGTCCTTGCGATCCTCTTAGGATTGGTGGGTGCAAGCTTTGCCACATAGACGCAACCGGCGGTCTTTGCCAGCTCCACCGCGTTGATCTTGTCAAACTGCTTTCCTTTGGGAGCCATCTTTAGCTGAACACCCTTGGGAGACATTCCGCTCTCTTGCCCACCTGTGTTTCCATAGACTTCATTATCCACCATTATGGTGGTGAATTTTTCCCTCCTGAACCAAGAGTGCATGGTCATTCCAAAGCCTATGTCTATAAGACCACCGTCTCCTGCGATAACCACCACATCCTTCACCTTGTCGGGGAACCTAATAGTTAGTGCCCTCTTTAAACCGGATGCCACCGCGTTGGTGTCTCCGTAGTTTCCGTAGATGAAGGGAACTGCCGCCTGAGATAGTGCCAGCCTTGCACACCCTGCGGTGCCGAGGACTATGGTATCCTCTGGGTTGGGAAGGGCTGCGTAAAAGACCCTGATGAAGTATGCCATAAAGCAACCCGCACACATGGGGTGCTCTTCCACCAGCTCCTTGAACTGTCCGAGCTGTTGGACATCTATCTGCCTGCCAAACTGCCCATACTGGACCAGGTCCACATAGTCCTTGGGCATGTATCTCTCAAAGCCTGGTGATATTCTTACATACTCCAAGCCCATGGTAACACCTCCTTGTTTTTTATACTACAACCTTCCTTTCTTTCTTTATGCCAAATACTTCGTATATCTTCTCCATTATAAGCTCCACTGGTAGGGTCATACCGCCGTAAACCCTTGGACCACCTATCACCTTGTCGTTATCTGGAATGGTTGCCTTTACCTCTTTGGCAAGCCATCCCACGATGTTGTGCTCGGGCACTATGACCGCCTTTGCCTTTTTGAGCACTTCCCTTATTTCCTTTTCGGGGAAGGGTCTTATGGATTTTACCTTTACAAGACCCACGTTGAGACCTTCCATCTGGGCATAACGGACTGCCTCTCTGCCCTGCGCCGCCGCACAGCCAGAAGCCACTATGAACACCTCCGCATCCGGATTGACCACCTCTATGGGACCGCCCAAATACTTGTAGATGTATTTCATAGCCCTTATGTTGGAGGACCAAACCTCCTGCTGCCATACTGCGTGAATTAGGTAGCTCATGAAGTTGGACTTTTGCACGGGTGCGTCCCTTTGAATTCTTGCGGGTGGTATTTCACAGTCGGTGGGAGGAACCGGTGCCTTGTAGGGGTCCCTTGGGGGCAATTTCATATCCTCGGGGGTCATGTTCACATAACCCTTTGCGTGGGTGACGAAAAAGCCCTCCGTGCATACCGCCACAGGTATATAAACATCCACCTTTTCAGAGATCACAAAGCCCGCCAAGGTGAAGTCAAAGACATCCTGCTGGTTTTCCGCATGAAGGACCACCATACCGCAATTGAGAAGGTATGCGATCTCCACATTGTCGGGCTGTATGGAAAGGGGTGCGTTGACGACCCTTGTGAGAACTCCTAAGACCGCCGGTATTCTGTGCCCGGGCCAAGAAGCTATGGCTTCAAGACCCCTCAGAAGTCCAGGTCCGGAAGTAGCGGAAAAAGCCCTTGCACCACCTCTGACCGCACCCGCTATGGCGGACATGGCACCGTACTCTTCCTCAGCCCTGTAGTAGTCCTTAAGGTAGCCCTGAGCCCATATATCTCCCACCAAGTGCATAACCTCAGACTGAGGTGTAATTGGGTAGGCTATGGCTATATCCACGTTGGCGCGCTTTACCGCCTCCGCCATAGCCTGGGCACCTGTGATAAACTTGCGCTCCCTGGGGGCCTCTAACAAAAGATAATCTGCATCTACAACCCTTTGCTCTGGCATGGCATTACCTCCAGTTTTTTATTCGCTTTCAGGGACATGCTCACCCCTTCTGGGGATGAGTAGGTATGAATACTCTCCGTAATCCACCACCGAGAGGTTCTCCCAATTTTCTTTGGGTAGGGATGGGTTCTCGGGTGGAAGCTTTGGCTCCCACTTTATACCGAGCTCTTCTCTAACCTCCACCAGCACATCCCTAAACCTTCTTATCTCCTCCGCATGCACATCCCTGAGGGACACCATGGCATCTTCGTGTCCCATCTCCCCACACAGGGCTATGGTAAAGCAGTTGGTCCCTGCCCTGATCATTCTCAAGGATAGATTGGCATAATGGCAATGAACACCCACAAATATACAGGCTTCTATCTTGTTGTGAAGGATGGTAAGGTTAGGGTGATTTGGGTTTATCTCCGCCTCTGGGTCTATTTTGGGATACTTGGGTCTGTAGTCGGGCATGGGTATGATCCGGCAGTTGGGTATTTCCATGGCAAGCTCCAGCACTGCCTTTGCCTTTTCCATGGCGCTGGCGTTCCATCCCCACAGGACGAGAGGACCGGGAAATATGGTAGGATTTCTACGGGTGAGCATGGCTTTGGCAGCCTCTCTCATGGCTATTTCTTCATCCACTATCTTGCCGTAGAGGAGTGCTTTGCCCGGGGGTGGCAGTTCTACACCTTCAAAGGCTGGGGGCGTAGGTATATAACCAGCTGGTCCTGGGAGTACCTCCATATTTACCTCCTTACTTTTGGATTATAAAAAAATTAGCATGTATTGAAAGGCTGTCAAGCGTAAAAGGTATGATTTTCATCATAGGCTACTTCTTAGACTGATCCCTTTTCCTCTCCCACTCTTCAAGCTTGGGCGAAAGCCTTTTATAGATGGCGTTTGCCAGAAAGATTATGATCAAAAGTAAGGGCAAACCCACCAAAAGCATCACCAGAAGGAGCCTTCCAAAGAACAATAGCCAAGCCAAGATTTCATCCATCCCTAACCACCAGATTTATAAGCTTATTTTTTACATACACGACCTTTTGGAGCTTTTTGTTTTCCAACGCCTTTGCAACTTTCTCTTGGGCTAAGACTATGGACTTTACAGCATCCTCTTGGGCGTCTATGGGGACCTTGACAACTGCCTTTAGCTTTCCGTTGACCTGCACCGCTATCTCCACCTCCTCCTCTTTTAGTGCCTCTGGGTCTGGCTGTGGGAAGGTGTAAAAGACCATAAGCCTTTGGTTGCCCAGCTTGTTCCACAGCTCCTCGCAGATGTGGGGAGTAATTGGGTAGAGCATAAAAAGAATTAGCTCAAGGGCTTCCTTGAGAACTTTGTGGTCTGTTTGGGTTTCCGGTTTAAAGTCCTGAAGGGTGTTCAAAAGCTCCATTATGCCCGCAATGGCAGTGTTGAAGGAGAGCTCTTCCATGTCTTGCAAATACTTTTTTAGGGTTTGGTGGGCTTTCTTCCGCACCTCCCTTGCCACGCCTTCCACCCTTGAGAGTTCCTCCCTTGTGTATTGAAGATCCCTCAGCCTTTCAAGGTTTTCGTGGAAAAGGCCCCAAAGCCTCTTTAGAAATCTGTGGGCACCCTGCAGACCTTCCTCTGTCCATTCAAAGTCCTTCTCTACAGGTCCCGCAAAGAGAATGTAGAGCCTAACCGTGTCTGCCCCGTAGCTATTGACCATATCCTCTGGGTCTACGGTGTTTGCCTTAGACTTGGACATTTTGGCGGTTTCACCCACCGCAGACTCTACCTTCTTTACAAACTCCTCTTGGTAGATGCCAAGTTTCTCCAACAGAAACTTAAAGTTATCTCCCACAGACAGCTTGTTTTCCTTTAGGAATTCACCAATGGTCATAGGAATTTATTTTAAAAAATTTCGGTTTATCTTAATATAGAAAGCATGCCGGAGGCAAAAAGTAAGCTAAGTAAAGCCCAAAAGGCAGCTATACTGCTTATGGCTCTGCCTCCGCAAGTGACGGTGGAGGTAATGAAGGAGCTGGATGATAACGAGATCCAAGAGATATTAGTTCTTGCATCCAGCTTAGAGGGCATCACACTAAAGGACATAGACGAAATAGGTAAAGAGTTTATAGAGGAGTATAAGGCAACATCCTTTATAACCCCCGATATAGACGCCCTGTTGGAGTTTGCAAGGAAGGTCCTGCCCCCAGAGAAATTTGCAAAGATGTATGAGTTCCTCAGTAGTTCCAACCTTATAAAGAACTTTCAGGAGTTGGAGAGGGTGGATGAAAGACTTTTGGCAACCCTTTTAAAGAACGAACATCCCCAGACAATAGCGGTAGTTCTGTCTCAGCTTTCGTCGGCAAAGGCGGCGGAGGTTCTCAAGCTTTTACCCGATAGCCTGAAGGTGGAGGTTGCCAAAAGGATGGCAACCCTTGAGAACATATCCCCCGAGCTCATGGGAGAGCTCATTGAGGTTATAGCAGAAGAAATAAGGAGTATGGGCGTAAGCGGAATTATGCAAAAGATGGAAGGCATACCCCTTGTGGCTAACATTCTGAACGTGCTTGATAAGAATACCGCCAACAGCATACTGGCAAAGTTGGAGCAGGAAGACCCCTACTTGGCGGAGAAGATAAGGGAAAAGATGCTCACCTTTGAAGACATAAGGAAGCTGGACAACAGGGCTATAGTGGAGATCCTGAAGGCGGTGGATAAAAACGTGCTTATGATAGCCCTAAAGGGGGCACCGGAGGATATAAAGGAGAAGTTCCTGTCTAATATGTCCAAAAAGGCAGCGGAGATCATGAGGGAGGATATGGAGGCTATGGGACCCGTCAGGGCAAGCGAAGTAGAAAAGGCTCAAAAGGAGGTAATAAAAGTTATCAAAAATTTAGCAGACCAAGGAATAATAGACCTCACAGGCGGAGAATACTATGCGTGAGGACTTTAAACCCCTGCATTCGGTGGAGGATGTCCTTCCAAAGGAGGCTAAGGAAGGTAAAGAAGAAAAACTGGAAAAACAGCAACTACTTAAGCAGATTGAGGCTTTAAAAAATACCGCAAGCATACTTGAGACAGAGCTTTTAGAGTGTAAAGGAAAAAACCAAGAGTTGGTAGGGCTAAACTCCAAGCTTTTGGAGGAGAAAAACCTTTTGGAGGCTGAAAAGAGAGCCCTGGAGGAAAGGATCACAGAGTTAAAAGCCCTTCAGGAGTACGTTGAAGGTTTGTGCCAAACCCTTTTGGAAAAGTTCTCTGAGGTGGAAGACAGGGTAAGGAATGAGATAAAGAATACCGCCATGAACATAGCCAAAAGGCTCTATTTATCAGAAAAGCTCCCAAAGGAGGAGGCTGTCCTTCAGTCTTTACAAAGGGCTTTAAACAGTGGCATTTCTTTGAGGGGACACATAAGGCTAAGGGTAAATCCCCACGACTTGCCAACGGTGGAGGAGTTTTTAAAAACCTTGGACTTAAAGGATGTTCAATTGGAGTTTATAAAAGACGGACATCTGAGCAGGGGAGAGTTTTCCATAGAGACCGCAGATTTTTGGATAGAAAGAAGACTGGAAGACCTGCTGAAGGATATAGAAGAAGGACTTTGAACTACCTTTTAACCCCGCTGGAGATCTCTGTAAGGGGTAGCACCACGCTTAGGACCACAAAGGCAACCAAGATGCCTATTATCAGCATGGCAATGGGCTCCGCCAACCTCATCCAGAGGTTTATCTTTCTCATAGCTTGTTGATCGTAGAGTTTTTCTAAAAGTTCCAAAGACTTTTCCAACTCTCCGCTCCTTTCACCGGTTGCCAAAAGACCCACAAAGAGGGAAGGAAAGACGCCAGTAGCCTTAAGAACCTCCGCCAAGCTCTTGCCCTTGGCAATTTCCTTGGGCACCTCCTTTAACCTGCTTTTTATGTAATGATTGGTTATGGTATCTATTGCCAAAGACACCGCCCTAACGAGTGGAATGCCAGAGAGCAAGGACATCCGCAAACTGCCCGCAAACCTTGAAAGCTGAAAGTAAAAGGAAACCTTGCCAAAGATGGGAAGCTTAAGGTAGGACTTGTCTATGTTTTCCCTGCTTATGAGCCTTCCTTTAAAAACAAAAAGTAGGATAAACAGAGGGAAAAGATAAAGGGCATAACCCATCAGCTTGGAGAAAAAGAGAAGGACCTTTGTTATCAATGGCAGGTCCTTTCCCAAACCAGCCAGCACGCCGGCAACTTTTGGAATCACAAGCTTAACCACCGCAAACACCGAAAGAAGGCTAAAGAGGATTACAAAGGCAGGGTAAGTTAGAGAAGACAGAACCTTCGCCCTCACCTGTGCCATCCTGTTGAGGAACTCCCCCGCAATTTCAAAGACCTTTTCTAAATTTTCGCCCCTCTCGGCGGTCTTTAGCATCTCCAAGAAGAACTCCGGGAAGATGTCCGCCCTACCAAAGGCAGTATGCAAAGGTTCTCCCTTCTCTATTGCGTCCTTCACAGAAAGTAGAGCCTGCTGGATTCTTTTGTCCTCCGCCTGCTGGATGGCGGTCTCTAAGGCTTTTGGTAGGTTTAGTCCGGAAGAGAGTAGCATAGAAATCTGCGTTAGCAAAAAGGCAACATCCTCTTGGGAGGGCTTTCTTTTAAAGAGTTCCTTACTCCAGATACTTTCGGAAACATCCTCTATCTTTATGGGCTTTATGCCCTGAGAAATCAAAAGCTCGTAGGCAGACATTCCTTCAGGCACCTCAATCTTGCCACTTCTTATATTTCCAAACTGGTCTATGCCCCTGTACAGCTTTACCCTACTCATGGCTTTATAAGATATTCCCTGCCGTCTATGTTTATACGATAAAGGTCTGGCAGTCCCTTATAGGTCTCCTCAGTCTTACCATCCTTCACCGCAGAAAATGAAAGTTCCTCAAACTTTCCCAACTTTATAAGCTTGTCATCCTCGTAGAACTTTATATCTCCGTAAGGATAGGGAAACTCGTAATAGTAAAGCACACCATCCTTGTAAATAAAGGCACACTTTACCAAGCCTTGGTAGTAATCCCCTGCGTAGGTGTGTAAAAATAGCTTATCCCTTTCCATGTAGGCGTCCTTTGAGGAGATGACTTTCCTTTGAATGTTCCAGACCAAAAGGGCTTCCTCCTTTAGCCTTTGGCTATCCCCCGCAAGAAACACCGAAGACTCCACGCTGGATTTAAAAACATAAGAAAAAAGTCCAAAGACAAGCCCAAGCAGAGTTATGACTATGATTAACTCAAGAAGGGTAAACGCCCTTTTCATTTTTTGAAAAGGTAGAGCACCGCAGAACCATAAGAGAACTCCACCTCTTTGATGCCCGGATAGTCCCCTAACTCCCTTTCTCTAACCTGCACACCCTCCAGCCTGTTTTCCAAGATTTTGTTGTTCAGAGTGCTCATATCTTGGAAAAGGTTTTTGACAAACTCGTAATCCTTGCGTGCAGAAAGTAAAAGTTCAAAGAGAACGCTAAAGGTGATCACCAAAACAGAAAGGGCAATTAAAACTTCTATGAGGGTAAAGCCTCTACAGGTTCCAGACATCTATATCATCTTCTGTGCCTTCTTTTCTGTCTGGACCCATAGACCTCAATTCAAAAGGTCTGCCCACCCCTGGAGAAACATAAATAAAATCTTGGTCCCACGCATCCTTGGGCACTTTGTCCAAATACTGCCTCCATCTGGTTGGCACCGGCGGAGTGTTTGGCTTTTCCACCAAGGCTTTTAGACCCTGCTCGGTGGTAGGATAAAAGCCATTGTCAAGCTTGTATTGCTCCAAGGCATCCTTTATAGCCTTCATCTGAACCTTTGTTGCCTCTATCTTTGCCTGATCAACCCTGCCCGTAATCCTTGGGACCACAATGGCGGTAAGGATGCCCAAAATCACAATAACCACCAAAAGCTCTATGAGTGTGAAAGCCTTTCTCATGTCAAAAATAAAAAACCCCGCCAGAGGGCGGGGCGGTGCAATCTCTAACACTTAGAACCTGGTTTGGAGGTAGAGGGTGTAGTCGGTAAAGTTCTTTCCGTTTGTACCCTTTGAGTCTCTGTTCCTGTTCACATTGTCTACACCAAAGGATATCATTGCATCATGACCCTTGATGTAGTAGTTAACAAAGACGCCAAGCCTTGTGTTCCTGGGTTCGCCTGCGCCTGCTATCGGATTATCTGCTCCAGTGTTAGTATTGAACTGGCGAAGATTTTTATTCTTGTTTTGCTCAAATCTTATTGCCAAGGCTGGCTTTCCAAAGCCCACCACTTGATCATACAGGAGTTGTCCTTGGGCATAAATTTGGGTTGCTTTGCCATAGGATACAACACCAGTAGTGGGGTTATAGCTATATGCTACATCCCTTGCGTTTATGTATCCCGCTTGGAAGTTAGGAACTAGTTCTCCAAACTTTTGTTCGTAGATCACATCTACAGTAAACAGTTCGGCGGTCTTTGAGTAGTTCCTCGGAAGACCAGTAGTTTCCGCCTTCACTACCCTATAGCCTATGCCGACGTTATGAACATTCTGCCTGCCAAGGTAGGTGTCCGCAAGGCTGTATCTGGTTTCTGGCTTAAAGCCAAGCATGGTGGGGGTAAATTGAAGCCTTATGGTGTAGGCAAGGTTATCTTTGCCGTTTCTACCAAAGAGGCCTACCCTTCTACCATCATACCTACCGTCAGTAACGCCTAAGTAGTACTTTAGCATACCGCCTGCCACATTACCCCAAACGACTATTCCTGCGTCCCTGTTTCTTTCACCCGCATCACCACGAACACTTAGCCCGTCTATTGGGTCTATAGACAGTCCCTCAAAATATACATCCCTAACATCTTGGGTCGGGATGAGGAAGTTGTAAGAGGAAGTTAAGGTTATTCTGGAGAAGGGAATCCTCATTGCACCCGCTTGGACCCTGAACTCATCCGCAAACTTCAGTCCTACAAAAGCATCCCTAGTAACGAATGAACTCCTAAGACCAGGGCTTGGTGATTCTGCGGTGATACCAAAATACACCAGCTTATTCACTTGCCCGCTTGCAGCTATGGTAACCAACTTCGCAGCAAAGTTTGTGGCACTGTGGTCTGTGGATGTGTTTGTTCCACTTGTCCTCTTGCCTTGGTGTGTTCCAACTATTTGGGCGCCGAAGGTGATGTCTGCAAAGGTATCCTTGTCAATGTTTACTCTCCAGGCGTGGGCTGGCAAGGTAGCAACACCCATAAGTGCTGCCATGGCTAAAAGGCTCTTCTTCATGCTAATACCCTCCTTTAAAGGTTTTTTGGATGGTTTTAATGATACCATAAGGAGAAAAGTTTGTCAAGAGGTTTTTTTTAGATGCAAACTTGCAGTTGGATATTGGGAAGCTGTGTTTTTGTAGGTTTTTGACGCTTGGGTCCTTTTTTGCAATTTTGCAGTGGGCTCTGTTTGGGGTGAGTTGATATAATTAAAGCCATGAAGTGGCTAAGGCGGGTTTTTGTTTTTCTTATAATACTCTCTGTGCTTGGTTTTCTGGGAAGTTTGTTGGCAAGGCTACCGGTGGGAGAGCGGGTGGCGGTTTTGAGAATAGAGGGAATTCTGGTTAATTCAGAGCCCATCGTTAGAAAGATAGAAAGCCTAAAAGAGGACAAAAGCGTGCGGGCTTTGGTGATTAGGGCGGAAAGTCCGGGAGGCTCGGTGGGAGCATCTCAGGAGATATACAGGGCTCTGGAGCGGTTCAAGGAATCCAAAAAGCCGGTGGTGGTTTCTATGGGCAATGTGTGTGCGTCTGGGTGCTTTTACCTGGCTATGGCGGGGGGCTACATATACGCAAACCCGGGGACTATAACTGGTAGCATAGGGGTCATCATCCAGCATACAAACCTTAAGGAACTCTTGGAAAAGCTCGGCATAAAAACCACCTCCATAAAGACCGGAAAGTTCAAGGATACCCTCTCTCCCACGAGGGAGCTCACAGAAGAGGAAAAAAGATACCTTCAGGAGCTCATAGACAAGGCATACGAGCAGTTTTTGAACGCCATACTAAAGCACAGGAAAGAGGTAGACCCCAACAAGCTCAGGGAGATAGCGGATGGCAGGGTATTTACGGGAGAGGATGCCCAAAGGCTCAAGCTGGTGGATGGTTTGGGTGGGCTCCAGGATGCTATAGAGAAGGCAAAGGAACTCTCTAAGGCAGAAAAGCCAAGGGTCTTTTATGTGGAGCAGTCAAAGGGCTTTCTCAGAAGGCTCCTTGAAAATCGCCTTGGTGCAGGCTTTGGTGTGGATGCTCCTTTGATGCTATACTACCTTATGCAATGAGGGCGGTTTTAATCACTGCCACAGACACGGGCGTAGGAAAGACCTTTATTTCCTACAACTTGGTTTATGCCCTAAAAGAAAGGGGAGTAAAGGTAGGCTACCTAAAGCCCATAGAAACCGATGTAAAGGATGTGCCCCAAGATGGGGCTCTGCTATGCAGTCTTACAGGGCAGGATTTAAAAGAGGCGGTGCCGGTCAGATACTCTCTGCCCCTCTCTCCTTATGCGGGCATCTTGGAGGAGAAGAGGGATTTTTCCCTTGTGGATTTAAAGGAGCATTACCTTAGGCTTTTGGAAAGGTATGAGTTTTTGGTGGTGGAGGGGGCTGGTGGCATTGCGGTGCCCATAAAGAGGGATTACAACTACGCCCACTTAGCCTTAGACTGGGGGCTTCCCATCTTGCTGGTAGCTCGGGCTGGGCTTGGCACCCTAAACCACACCTACCTTAGCTACTTTTACGCTAAAAGCATGGGACTGAACATCTTGGGAATAGTTATGAACGGTTTTGAGGGAAAGGATGTCTCAGAAAGGACTAACCCAATAATAGTGGAGGAGCTAACGGGAATAAAACCCCTCCAAGTGCCAAGGGTGGACGGGCTAATTCTTGAGCCTCCCCTCCGAGATAGCCTTGTTAGCCTTGTCGGGTTCTAGCCTTTCATAAAAGGCTACTCTTTCTACGAGTTCTTTAAAGTATGGTGCTGCGGCGGTGCCACCAAAGGCTCTACCCTTTGGCTCATCCACCATTATGCCCGCCACGTATTTGGGGTTGGTGGCAGGAAAGTACCCCACAAAGTAGGCAACCACCTTTTCCATAGAGTATCTACCCGCTTTAAAGTCAAACTTCTGGGCGGTGCCCGTTTTGCCCGCTATGGTAAAGTATTGGGACCTGGCTTGGGTTGCGGTTCCCTCCTCCACCACCCTTATGAGGTTTTTATGTAGCCAATTTAAGACCTTATCAGAAAAGA
>Ga0080008_143219_pt1 | contig 11184 bp, 10 predicted proteins | sample ConCONMetagenome_FD_69211 | JGI IMG/M metagenome (GOLD analysis project Ga0080008, IMG submission 69211) | Hot spring microbial streamer communities from Conch Spring, Yellowstone National Park, USA - CON_C (SPADES assembly) (version 2) | ecosystem: Environmental > Aquatic > Thermal springs > Hot...
ATGGTTAGAAAAAATGAAGGACGTTGTTTAACTTACGGACAACGGCGGGGCGGTGGGCGGGTCTGGGCGGGTGTTTTATTATGATATGTTTTTTACAAGATGTCAAGTTTGCGTAAAGGATGCGTAAAGCATGCGTAAAGCTCTGCGTAAAGCTTTAAACCCTTGATTTTCAAGGATTTTACGCATTTCTTTACGCTTATTACGCATATGCGTAAATATATAGAATTGTTGAGTTTTTGACTGCAAAAATCGTGCCAACTGACTGACTGGTCAGTCGGTAGTGGTCGGTTTGGAAAGGGGTATATATTCTGTTGGGCATGCGTAATAAGCGTAAAGAAATTGCTCAAGTGCTTGATTTTCAACGGTTTTCTCTTTTACGCATTTTTTACGCATCCTTTACGCAAGCTTTACGCAAACTTGCCGTTTGCTATAAAAGATGACATAATAAAACCAAACCAACGCATAAACTCCTTGATTTTCAACGCTTCGCAAACATCACTTAAACGCTTGTTTTTCAATGTTTTTACGCATCTTTTCGGTGCTGGGCGGTAGGGTCAATGGTAGGGTGTTAAGCAAAGGTTAAGTGCGGAGTATATATTCTGTCGGGCATGCGTAATAAGCGTAAAGAATTTCAGCAAGTGCTTGATTTTCAACGATTTGCTTTTTTACGCAATTTTTACGCATCCTTTACGCAAGCTTTACGCAATGCGTAAAATCCTTGATTTTCAACGCTTTGCCAACATCAAGCAAGTGCTTGATTTTCAACGGTTTTACGCATGCTTAACGGTGCTGGGCGGGTCAATGGTAGGGTGTTAAGCAAAGGTTAAGGTGCTTGGCTTGGTGTCTTGTATGGTGTCCTGTGTGGTGCTGTGCGGGTGCTAAGCAAGGATAAGCAAGGGTTTGGTGTTTGGTGCGGTGCAAGGTGTGGGTGCTAAGCAAAGGTTTGCGGTGCTAAACAAACAAGCAAAGGTTTGGCTTTGTGTGAGTGCTAAGCAAGGATAAGGTGCGGGTGCTGTGCCAAGCAAACAAGCAAGGATAAGGTGGTGCGGGTATAGGTATAAATAAACAAGCAAATGCTTGGTATGGTAGGGAGCGGGTTTTTGAGATTGAATTTCAATTTTAGTTAGTGCTAAGTTTGGTGCTTGGTGCTATACAAGGATAAGGTGCGGGTTCCCAGTAGGTAAAGCTTTTCTGTAGGAATAAGATACCAAGCCGTGCGGGCGGGCTGTGGGCATTTCAGGGTGCTGTGCGGGTGCGGTGCCAAGCAAACAAGCTAAGCAAACAAGCAAGGGCTTGGTGCTGGATGCGGGTGCGGTGGCAGTGGTGCGGGTGCAAGGTGCGGGTCTATCCAAGCAAAGGTTTGGCTTGGTTTGGTGCTGTGTGTGGGTGCTGTGCCAAGCAAAGGTTAAATGCTTTGTTCCTGTGCTGGTCTATCTTACAACCAAGTGCTAAGCTATCAAGCAAAGGCTTGGTGTCCTGTAGGGTGCTAAGCAAGGGTGTGGGTTTATCTTACAACCAAAGGTTTGGTTATGGTGCGGTGGGCGGGTGCGGTGCGGGTATATCTTACATCCAAGCTTTAGCTTGGTGCTGGGCTTGGTGCTAAGAGAAAGGATAAAAAGCAAGAAGTAAGGAGTAAAGATAACAAACTTAGACTTGGATATACCTTATAATTCAATCAAGTCAAGGGACACCTCAGAGAGCACCTCACCCACACCCTTTACAACTGCCACCATGTTTTCAAGCCTCACCCCAAACCTGCCCGGTAGGTATATACCCGGCTCAATGGTAAAGACCATTCCTTCCTCTATGGGTTCTTCTGAACCCTTCCCTTTGTAATAGAGCCTTGGGTGTTCGTGGATTTCTATACCCACACCGTGCCCTGTGCTGTGGGTAAAGTATTTGCCAAAGCCTTTCTTTTTTATGTACTCCCTTGCGGTCCTGTCTATTTCACCTACGGGAGTTCCTACCTTTACCCTCTCCAAGGCAAAGAAGTGTGCATCTTTGACCACTTGATAGACTATTTTAAATTCATCGTCTGCCTTTCCGAAATAGATAGTTCTGGTAAAATCCGTGCAGTAGTTTTTGTATAGAATGCCCATATCTATCAGCAAAGGTCCCTTCTGTTCTATCCTTCTCTGGGAAGTTTCCCAGTGAGGAACTGCAGAACCCTCTGCAAAGGCAACTATGGCAGGAAAGCTCTCGCCCATTGCACCCATCTCGAAGGCTCTTCTAACTATAAAACCTCTCACGTCCAGTTCTGTCATCCCCGACTTTACAAACTCAAGCAGTTCCCTGTAAATTTGGTCTGCCCTCAAAACTCCCTCTTTCATTATCTTTATTTCCTCAGGACTTTTTATAGCCCTCAGTTTTCCGAGAAAGTTGCTAAAGCCCACCCATTGTATGTCCCTTGAGCGTAGAGATTTTCTAAAGGCACAGCTTACCCTGTCCCCCTCGTACCCTATCTTTTTTATTCCCAGCTTTTTTATAGTTTGCTTTATAGTCCTGTGCATGGAAGATTTTACCAAAACCGCCTGCCATCCCTCCCTCAAAGTTCCCTTTGCCCTCTCGTAATATCGCGCGTCTGTAAAAAGGTAAAAGCCCTCCTTAGTGGCAAGCACGTAGGCGTTGGAAGACCTAAAACCCGAAAGGTAGAGCACGTTTGCCTGAGAGCTAAAAAGGAATCCGTCCAAACCCTTTTCCTCAAGCAGCCCTATAACCTTCCTTTCCCTCATAACATTCTCCTGTATTTGCATACGGTCCTACGGGAGAGTTCTATGCCCTTTTCCTTCAAAAGCTCCGCCACTTTGGCATCGCTGAGCTTACCGTGTTTTTGAAGGATCTCTTTCATTGCCCTGAGGACCTGCTCCCTGCTGTAGCCCCCCTTGGACCTTCTTTGAAAGAAGAACCTAAGAGAATAAATCCCGGTGGGTGTTTTTACATATTTGTTGGATGCAAGCCTGCTCATAACAGAGACGCTAACGCCAAGCTTTTGTGCAACCTCTGTTAGCTCCAAAGCCTTAAGAGGACCAACCCCCAACAGAAAGTCCTCCTGTCTTTCCACCACCAAGTTTATGCATCCTCTCAAAAGATTTCTCCTCAAGTCCAGTAGTCTTTTCCACCGGAGGGCTCTCTCCTTTTCTTCTCTTTCTCCCTCTTGAACCTCAAAGTCTATAAAATCCTCCATCAAAAGCACCAGCCAACCGTCCTGATCCCTCTCAAGGATCACATCCACACTGCCCACCTTGTAAGGGCTCTGCCCTCCTTCAAAGGGCGTTAGCCTTAGCCGGGTAGCAATGTCCTTTATCCTTTGATCTCCCACACCTGTCTTTAAAAACTCCAACACCTTCTGACAGAGGTCTTTCTCCTCTGGGTAGAGTTCCCTCAGTTGGACGCAGAAGAACTCTTCATAGCCCTTGGAAGCAATGCCCACGGGCTCAAGCTCGGTCATTATAAACTCTCTGAGGTCCTCTACGAATTCTTTGGAAGTTCCAAACTCTTTGGCTATCTGGGCTTCATCACCCACAAAAAAGCCCCTGTGGTCTAACTGATGGAGAATTGCCAAGGCAACTTCCAACTCCTCCTCATCAAGCTCAAGCTTTAGTTGGTTCATTATGCTTTCCCATTGGCTTTGGCTAAAGGGTATCTCCCTCTGTGGAACCTCCTCAGAAAAGAAGAACCTTGGTTTTCTTCTAACAAAGTGCGTTATGCATCTATTCTTTTTGGCTTCTTCTTCCAACTGCTCTAAAAGGCTTTCGGTGGGCTTTTCCAAAAGACCCACAAAGGGACCAAGCACAACGCTTAAGCTTGGCTTGGTTTTGATAGTAGTCTTTAGTTTCATAGCTTTATAGATTAATGCCCAGTTCCTTTAAAAGCAAGCTCTTTAAAAGTTCCTGATCCAAGTTCCTGTGAAACTTACCACCCACTGCCACGGATATTTCCCCCGTCTCTTCGGAGACAATAACCGCTATGGCGTCAGATTCTTCCGATATTCCCAGCCCAGCCCTGTGCCTTGTGCCATACTTTTTGGGAATTTCCGAAGACTTGGATAAGGGTAGCACGCAGGACGCATAGGCTATCCTATCTCCCCTTATTACCACCGCACCGTCGTGCAAAGGAGTAAGAGGGTCAAATATGGTGATAAGAAGCTCCACCGAGACCACTGCGTCAATGCTCACACAGCCCTCCAAAAGAGGTTCCAAGTCTTGATTCCTTTCTATAACTATCAGGGCACCTATCTGCCTTTCGGACATAAAGGCACAGGCACGCACTATTCTTTCCACGACCCTTTCCTCCAAAGGTTTGGAAGAAGTTAGCCTGGTAGCCTGACCCAACCTGCTAAGGGCTTTTCTGATCTCTGGCTGAAAGATCACCACCAAAGAAAAGAGTCCCACCGTCCAGAGTTTTTCAAAGATGGTGGAAACCGTCCTCAGGTCCAGAAGGCTAGCAAGAGCCCATATTAGTGCCAAAAAAATCAAACCCTTGAGTATTTGAATACCCTTTGTGATCCTAAGAAAGTAGAGCACACCATACACAAACAGAGAAGTCCCCAGTATATCCAAAAGGTCCTTGTAGGATAAAAACTCAAAAATCTCCATAGGTCCTCACAGTATCCAAAAGGGCTAAAAACTCCCTCGTCTCTTTTACGTCGTGCACCCTGACGATGTGGGCACCTTTCACCACTGCGTAGGCAAGGGCACCAAGGCTTCCGTATAGCCTCTCTTTAGGCTCCGTCGTTTTCTTCAAAAGCCCCTCTAACACAAGACCAATAAAGGATTTTCTTGAAACCCCCACCAGTATAGGTGCTCCAAAGATTTTGTATTCGTTTAAGCGCTTGAGAATTTCCACGTTGTGCTCTGGAAGTTTGCCAAAGCCTATGCCTGGGTCTATTATAACCTGCCCTTTGTAGCCCAATGCCTTTAGCCTGCCGAGCCTTTCCCACAGCCACCCAATAGACTCATGAACCACATCCTCATAGACTATGGTCATACTCTTCCAATCCTCCGGTCTTCCCTTTATGTGGTTGAGAACATAAGGACACTGATACTTAGAAACCACTTCAAACATCTTTGGGTCAAAGGTTCCCCCGCTTATGTCGTTTATGATATCTGCACCCTCTTCAAGGCAAACTTTAGCAACCTCCGCCTTGTATGTATCCACCGAGATCCAGACCTTTGGAAGCTCTTTTCTGACCTCCTTTAGAACGGGCAGAACCCTTTTTAGCTCTTCCTCCGCACTGACCCTTTGGGAGCCCGGTCTTGTGGATTCTCCCCCAATGTCTATGATCTCAGCCCCCTCCTCCGCCATCTGCACCGCCCTTTTTACCGCAGAACTTGTCTCTAAGTAAAGCCCACCGTCGGAAAAAGAGTCGGGAGTTACGTTAAGAATACCCATTATGGCAGTCTTTATGCCCAAGGGCAGAATTTTGTAGTTGAACTGAAGCTTAAAGGACTTTTTCCGATAATTCATAAGTGCTTGCAAAATCTCAAGGGCTAAGTCCTTGTGGAATTGGGAAAGACACCGGCAGAATTCCTTTATCTGGGCTTCTGTGCCCGAAAGGGCAAATCGGTTCTCGTTTTGGTATGCGTGCAAACAGCCCTGCCTTGCACACTCAAAGAAAACCTGAGGGTTTATCTGTCTGTTCTCAAAATAAAGCACCCTATGAACCCCTTCGTGGCTCCTCTGCTCCGCCTCCCTAAAAAAAACGCCCACCTTGTCCTTTAAAAACCTGTAAAAGTGGTCCTTGTCTCCAAATTCTTTTAGAACCAACATCAGGCTGGCACTTCCTTTAGGAAAAATTTCTTTGTATCCAACACGAGGGCACTTGCCACAAAGATGGAAGAAAGAGTCCCCACTATCACACCAACTACAAAGGCGAACATAATGTTAGACAGGGCTGGTCCCCCAAGCACAAAGAGGACAAGGGACACCACAAAGGTCGTTAGGGAGGTCATCAAGGTTCTTGAAAGGGTTTGGTTTATGGAGATGTTTATCAAACTTTCAAAGTCTGTGCCCTTTCTTAGCCTTAGGTTTTCCCTTATTCTGTCAAAGACTACCACCGTGTCCGTTACCGAATATCCTGCTACGATAAGGAGAGCAGCTATAACGTCCAAGCCCACCTCAAACTGGGTGAGAGAGTATGCCCCGACAACTATTAAAACATCGTGGGCTAAGGCAAGGATGGCACCCAAGCCCCAAATGGGTTCAAAGCGGTAAGCCAAGTACAGGAGTATGCCCAAAAGGGCTGTTATTATTGCCCAAAAGGCTTTGTTTCTCAGCTCCTTGCTGACAATACCCCCTATAGTCTCCATCCGTAGGAGTTGATAGTCTCCTAAAGATTTTAAGGCATTTATTGCCTTATCCCTCGGCTCATCCACCCTTAGCCTTACGATCACGGTCCCCTGCGCGGTATCTTGCACCCGAAATGCGCGCAGTCCCGCGGTTTCCATAGCTTTCCTAACATCCCCCAAGGACACTTTCTTTTCAAACCGAACCTCCATAAGGGTGCCACCGGTAAAGTCCAGTCCCAAGTTCAAACCCTTCCAAAACAGTAAAAACACAGAAAGTCCAATAAGAAGCAGAGAGACCCCGTAGGCATAATATCTAAATCTCATAAACTCAATCATTGCAAAGTATAGTTTATCATTAAAAAGGCTTTAGCCCCAGACCCCCGCTATTTCAAAAACACACACTTCACACTTACCTTCCCTAAGTTTTACCTTTACCCGTTCTCCCAAGTATCCGCTTCTTTCTATAACCATGTGCCCACAAGAGGGACAGTAAGTGGATGTTAAGCTTTGGTTTGCGTAGTTCCCCACATACACATACCTAAGCCCCTCCTCCTTTCCTATCTCGTAAGCCCTTTTAAGGGTAGATACTGGTGTGGGTGGTAGGTCTCCCATCAGATAGGCGGGGAAGAACCTGGATATGTGCCAGGGAATGTCCGGAGAAAGCTCTCTTATGAACCTTGCTATTGCTCTGATCTCACCTTCTGAATCGTTGTAGCCGGGTATCAGAAGGGTGGTAATCTCTATCCATACGCCTAGCTTATAAGCCTTCTCTATGGTTTTTAGAACGGGTTTTAACCTTGCCCCACATATACTTTGGTAAAAATCATCGGAGAAGGACTTTAGGTCTATGTTCATCGCGGAAAGGAATGGCACAGACCTTTCAAGCACCTCCTCCGTCTCATAACCATTGGAAACGAATATGTTCTTTATGCCCCTCTCATAAGCAAGCTTCATAGTATCGTAAGCAAACTCAAAGAATATTACGGGCTCGTTGTAGGTGTAAGATATGGAGGGTATATTAAACCTCTCCGCAATGCTTACAATCTCCTGAGGAGAGTATTCCTCTCCAAAGACCCTGTGATTGTTCAGTTTGGGATACTGGGAGATCTCCCAGTTTTGGCAAAACTTACAGGACAGGTTGCATCCTACGGTGCCCAAAGAAAGGGTGGCAGTTCCGGGAAGAAAGTGATAAAGAGGCTTTTTCTCCACAGGGTCTATGTTCAAGGCTGAGACTAAACCGTAAACAGTAAGATAGAGCTCTCCTCCTCTGTTTAGCCTCACTCCGCATTTGCCATACTCTCCCTCCTTCAAAACGCACCTTTGCATACACGCCTTACAAAGCACCTTTTGGTCCTTCTTCTCCGACATCCAAGCTATCGCCATCATCTGAGTTAAATTTATCCCTGTGAAGGTAAGAAAACCTGTAGTAGCAGGGAGTTTCTATCCAAAGGATCCAGAGACTCTGAAAAACTTGGTGGATAAGCTATTGGAAAAGAACACCAAAGAAGAACCTGTCGGTGTTATATCTCCCCATGCGGGATATGTATACAGTGGCAAAGTGGCAGGAAAGGTCCTTGGGCTTCTGGGAGGAAAAGAACTAAAGGTACTGCTGGTGGGACCATCGCACTTTGTGGATTTTGAAGGTATATCCTTCGGTGATTACCAATTTTTCGAAACACCTTTAGGAAAGGTAAAGGTGGATCGGGAAAGAATTGAGGAGTTCTTGAGGCTATACCGGTTACCTCACGCTTTGGACAATAGACCCCATATGTGGGAACATTCTTTGGAAGTTCAACTACCCTTCTTGCAGAGACTTTCTCCAAACTTAACCATAGTGCCCATTGCTTATGGTAGGATAGACCCGAAAACTTTAGCGGAGTTTATGGAATTCTTTTTAAAGGATGACACACACTTTGTGGTAAGCTCTGACCTGAGCCATTACTACCCGGAAGAGATTGCAAGGCGGATAGATGAACACTGCCACAGGGGTATTGTTGAGGGAGATAGGGAAAGTCTAAAAACATGCGAAGCTTGTGGTAAGGTTGGCATCCTTGCATCTCTCATAATAGCCCAAAGGAGAAGGCTAAAGCCCAAGCTGATAGCTTACGACACCTCCGCCTCTGCCTTTGGAGATAAAAAGGCGGTGGTAGGTTACGGGGGTTATGCCTTTTTCCAATAGGCTTATATTTAAACCCATGGAACTAAAAATCCAACAACTCAAGGAACTCTACGAAAAAGATTTCCTCCTTTGGTTGGAAGAGAATTTAAAGCTTCTGGAAAACAGAGAATACGACCTGGTGGATTGGGAGAACCTGTTGGAGGAGATAAGGGACATGGGACATCGGATTATGGAACACCTCTACAAGTGGGAAAACTATAGATACAGGGAGTACGTGGGAAATAGTTGGATAAATAGTATAGCAATGCCAGGAAAGTTCTAAGAACCCTCTTCCTCAGGTATCCTTCCCTGAGGGCAAAGGCTCAAGACAGAGAGAACCTGCAAACCGCTTGGAAGGTGGCGGTATATAACCTTATAGATTGGTTTGAAAATCCCAAAAACCACGACCTTGCCAAAAAATATTTCGGAAGAATTCCCACCGAGAAAGATTTTCCTAAAGACTGCCCTTACACCTTTGAACAGATACTTGAATACAAACCTTGGCTGAAGGATAGAACTTAGCCTTAAAATATTTCCCTCCCATGAAGGCACCTCTAAGCTGGCTTGCGGAGTTCGTGGATTTAAAAGGACTATCCCCGGAGGAGATAGCCCAAGGGCTCACCCTGAGGAGCGTGGAAACCTCCGTGGGCGTGTGGGAGCAATCGGTAGAGGGAGTAGTCTTTGGGAAGGTTCTAAAGGTAGAAAACCATCCACAAAAGCAAGAACTAAAGGTTTGCAAGGTGGATGTGGGAGATGTGGTGCAGGTGGTCACAAGGGACCAAGAAATAAAGGAGGGGGATGGTGTGCTGGTGGCACTACCGGGGGCAAGGGTGGGCGATAGGGTTATTTCTAAGAGAGACTTCTCTGGTGTGGTTTCTGAGGGTATGCTCCTTTCTGCGCAGGAACTTGGTTTGGAGGATAGCAGTCAGGGAGTTCTTGTGATTGAAGAAAATTTCAGTCCCGGAACGCCCGCCAAAGAGGTCCTTGGTTTTGGTGAGTATGTTTTGGAGGTGGAAATCACCCCCAACAGGGGAGACCTGTTGAGCATCTTAGGGCTTGCCAGAGAGATCTCTGCCCTGTTCGATTTACCCTTAAAAGAGCCACAAGACAGAACCTTTGAGGACTTTGGCTCGGTGGAAGTGCGCATAGAGGACCCAGACTGCAAAAGATACAGGGCGGTGTTGATAGAAGGAGTGCAGGTAAAGCCCTCTCCCCTCTGGCTCAGACGTAGGCTCTGGCAGTGCGGAATAAAGAGTATAAACAACGTGGTGGATATAACCAACTATGTGATGTTAGAGAGGGGACAGCCCTTGCACGCCTTTGACTGGGAAAAAATAGAGGGTCCGGTGGCAATAAGGAGGGCAAAAAAGGGAGAAAAGATCAACACCCTCATGGGTGTGGAGAAGGAGCTCTCGGAGGAAAACTTGGTCATAGCGGACGGTGAAAAGGTCCTTGCCTTAGGGGGTGTTGTGGGAGGTTTGGAGAGCGGTGTGAGTGAACATACAAAAAGCATTCTCCTTGAGGGGGCGTACTTTGAACCTTTTAGAATCAGAAGGTCTGCCAAGTCTTTGGGTGTGCAAACGGAGAGCTCCTACCGATTTGAGAGGAATGTGGATATCCAGTCTCTAAAGAAGCATCAAGACAGGGCGGTAGGTTTGATCCTCCAGCTGGCGGGCGGTGAAGTGAGGGCGGTAAAGGATATCTACCCTCAACCTTACGAACTCAAGAGAATCTTTCTCTCCTTTGGAAAGTTCAAAAGGTACGCGGGGGAAGAGTTGGACCCAGAGGGTGGGCTAAAGGTTCTGCAAAAGCTTGGTTTTGAGGTAAGGGTGCAGAATTGTGGCTTTGAGGTGCTGGTTCCCGCCTTCAGAGGCTTTGACGTGCAGGGGGATGCGGATATAGTGGAGGAACTTTTGAGGGTAAAGGGCTACGACAATCTCCGGGCAGAGCGTCTTCTTGTCCCCTCCAAGCCAAAGGTGAAGGATAAGCTGGAGAAGGAAATAAAAAATTTCCTGAAGGCAAGGGGCTTTTTTGAAGTGCTCAACTTTTCCTTTGAAGGGAAAAGGCTCTACGAAACCTTGGGTCTAAAAAGCCCAACCCTTGAGGTCATCAATCCACTGGTAAAGGAGGAAAGGTTCCTGCGCACATCCCTTGTCCCATCCCTGATCAACTCCTACCTAAGAAACAGAAGAAATTTCCTCCAACAGATTGCCCTCTTTGAGGTGGGCAAGGTATTTTTTGAAGAGGGAGAAGGTAGAAGGCTTGGCATCCTCTCCAACATGCATACTCTACAGGAGTTTAGGAGCTTGGTTTCAGACCTCTTGCACTCAGTGGGGGTGTTGCACACCTCTCAGTGGTCCAAACTTCCCTTTTTACATCCAAACCTACAGGTTAGCCTTTTGGTGGAAGGAGAGGAAATTGGCTTTTTGGGGCTCTTGAACCCCCTCTTGGAAAGGGAGTTAGACCTAAAGGAAAAGGTCCTAATAGCAGAGCTGGACCTGGATAGGCTCAAGCCCAAAAGGGCTCAGTATGTGCCCTTTTCCAACTATCCGCCGGTGGTCAGGGACATTACCCTGGTTATGGACAAAGGGCTATCGGTGGATAAATTAATTATGTACATAAGGAAGCTGGAAGAGGTGGAAGATTTGAAGGTGGTTAGCGTTTGGACAGATGAGCGCGTGCTTGGGGAAGGCAAGAAAAGCGTTAGCTTTAGGCTCTTTCTGAGAAGCTTGAAGGGTA
>Ga0080008_141243_pt1 | contig 11180 bp, 15 predicted proteins | sample ConCONMetagenome_FD_69211 | JGI IMG/M metagenome (GOLD analysis project Ga0080008, IMG submission 69211) | Hot spring microbial streamer communities from Conch Spring, Yellowstone National Park, USA - CON_C (SPADES assembly) (version 2) | ecosystem: Environmental > Aquatic > Thermal springs > Hot...
CTCCTCAGCCTTCCAATACGTCTCGCCGTAGTAATCCAGCGCCTTCCCAATGTCGCTGAGGCTAATGGCTACAGGCTCGTACATCCTCACCACATTTCCCTCCACGACCCAGCCCTCTACGACGCCCCCCATGGCCCAGTCGTACTTCGCATTTATCACATACCGCCTCTCGAAGGAGGGACTCCGCACCTTGATATACACAGTCGCTATCCCGAACTCCGTGAAGAACCTGGAGACAACATCTCTATACTTCTCACCGGCGCGGGGCGAGGGGACTCTCTCAAGGTAAATTATGTCGTCGCGCCGCAGATCCTCCTCCAGTTGCTGGAGGAGTTTAGAAACCGGTTGACCAGTCCTTTCGATCCGCATAAAAGTATGCGACTTCTCGTGTTTTTATATGTGTATCAATAGAGCCAACAAGCTGTGTAGTGGTCTTTCTTCGCCTCAATAAATTTCGGCTCCTCCTTTTCGCATTTGCCTTTTATGGCGTATGGGCATCTGGGGTGGAAGCGGCAACCAGCTGGTGGGTTGAGTAGGCTCGGCGGCTCGCCCGGCGGGACTTTTCTCAGCTTAAACCTATTGGTTGGGTCTGGGTCCGGCAACGCCTCTATAAGCGCTTGGGTGTAGGGGTGCAACGGCTCTTTTATCACGTCTCTGAAAGGTCCGTACTCCACCATCTTACCTGCGTACATGACCAAGATCTTGTCGGCGAGGTACTTGGCCGTGGCTATGTCGTGTGTGATGTACATCATCGTGATCCCATATTTAGTCTGTAGAGAACGCATGAGCGATAGTATCTCCGCACGTATTGAGACGTCAAGCATCGAGACAGGCTCGTCGGCGACAATAAACTTCGGCCTTGTTATAAGCGCCCTGGCGATGCCCACGCGCTGTCTCTGACCTCCACTTAGCATATGCGGGTACTTCTTGAGGAAGTCCTCAGGCGGCACAAGCCTAACCTCCTCCAACGCCCTAACTACAAGCTCTGCCCTATTCTTAGGGGGTACTCCCCTGAGTATAAGCGGTTCCTCCAGTATATACTGCACCGTATGGTACGGGTTCAGAGAGCTGAAGGGGTCTTGAAACACCATAGCCGTGGAGAACCTATACCACCTAAGCGCCGACTCGGGCGTATTTGTCACGTCTTTTCCTTCAAATATTATCCTGCCAGCGGTGGGCTTGACCAGCCTTAGGACAGTCCTCCCCAGCGTGGTCTTGCCGGAGCCTGATTCCCCGATGACCGCAAGCACCTCGCCCTTTTCCAACGCGAAGCTGACGCCGTCGACGGCCTTGACATATCTCACACGGCTAAACAAGCCTTTCTTAACTGGAAACCAAGTCCTTAATTCCTGAACCTCTAGCAACGGCATATCAATACAACCAGCAGGCCACCTCGCTCCCGTCTATTTGTTTCGTCTGCGGCTCCTCCTTTTCGCATTTGCCTTTTATGGCGTATGGGCATCTGGGGTGGAAGCGGCAACCAGGCGGAGGCGTGATAAGGCTGGGCACATCTCCCGGGATGTACTCTATGGACTTCTCCTCGCGCAACGTGGGCATCGCTGCGAGTAGCTTCTGGGAGTAGGGGTGATTCGGCTTCTGGAAGAAGACGTCGGCAGGTGCCACCTCCACAAGCTTCCCCGCGTACATCACTCCTATTTTATCGGCGATTTCAGACGCCAGAGCTATGTCGTGGGTAATGAGTATATAGGAGAGGTCGAATTTTGCTTTAAGCTCCTTCAGGAGGTTCATTATGTTGGCCTGAGTTATCACGTCAAGCGCCGAAGTAGGCTCGTCGAGAATCACAAGCCTAGGCCTCATCATAATCGCCATAGCTATAACCACCCTCTGTTTCATCCCGCCAGACAGCTCAAAGGGATACCTCATCAACACGTCCTTGGCAAGACCCACGGAGCGGAGGGCCTCCTCGGCTATCTTCACGGCCTCCTCCCTAGAGAGACCCAAGTGCAGAACCAGCGGCTCGATCATCTGGTCCTGCACCCTCAGTATCGGGTTCAAGGCGTTCATAGAGGCTTGAAACACCATAGAAATCTTCTTCCACCGTATCTTCCTCCTGATCTCATCTTCGTTCATTTTCGCCAAATCCACAACGCCCAGCTCCTCGTCGTAAAACAAGATCTCGCCACCTGTCTCGGCCACGTTGCGCGGCAGAAGCCTAATTATCGTGAACGCGAGAGAGCTTTTGCCGCTTCCGCTCTCGCCCACGAGGGCCATCGCCTCCCCCTTGTTGAGCCTGAAGGAGATCCCGTCTACTGCCTTCACGGTGCCTCTAGATGTGCCGTAGTACATCTTTACATTGCGCAACTCCAGCAAAGGAGGCATAGACCACCCTAAATAACACTATATATATTTACCGCTTCACGTCGCCTATGGAAGTAGTAGTAGCAGGCAACCCCACCGTGGATATAATCCACACCGCGAGCGGAACCTCCATGAGATACGGCGGCTCCGTACTATACATCTCTCTTGCGCTCGGCGCGTTAGGCGTGAGGGCAAAAGCCGTAGGGGTAGCCTCCAGAGAGGTGGCGACGGAGATAAGACAGATCCTTCAGAGGATGGGGGCGGCGCCCCAGCTGGAGGAGGCAGACGCCACAACGACGTTTGAACTCGACTACAGAACCAAGCCGAGGACTGTTAAACTCTTGAAAAAGCCGGAGAGAGGGATAAGAAAGGTGGAAGGCGACGTAGTAATCCTCTCGCCGGTCTACGACGAACTTAGAGACGCAGAGGTAAAGGCAAGGAAGGTGGCGGTTGACCTCCAGGGGTACTTGCGGACACGCCTGCCGTTGCCAGCCGCGGACTTGGTGCACTTTTCCTATGACGATATACAACTCACTGTAAGAGAACTCGTGGAGTTCGCAAAGAGATGGCCCGCTGTGGTGTATACGGTGGGCGAAGAGGGCGCCTACGTTTTACAACAGGGGAAGATCAGCCACATAAACAGCGCCAAGATCCAGACCGAAGACGTCACGGGAAGCGGCGACGTATTTCTCGCGGTTTTAGCGTATTTCCACCTCCTAAAGGGGCTCGACCTGATTTCCTCGGCATGTGAAGCCAGTAAATATGTCGCCGGCTTCTTAGCCAGGAGGGTGGTCACTAGATACGATTTTGACTGTGTTATACGAGCTGTTCCAGCGTAGCTATCCTCCTGAGAATATCCGTCCTAGTCACTATGCCCACCAGTCTTTCTTCAGAGTTCACGACTAGTAGCCGCCCGATGCCGCTAGAGACCATTAGCCGGATCGCCTCGTGGATATCCTCATCCTCATGAATAGTAGGTGGGTTAGGCGTCATGACGTCTCCAACCCTAGCCTCTAGATTGCAGGAGGACAAGGCATCCATGACTTTAGACGCCATTAAAAGGCCCACCGGCCTCCAATCTTCGTCAATCACAGGAATGCCTCTGTACCTCTTCTCGACAAACAGCTGGATGTAGGACTTCAGCGGATCCTCCGGCTTAGCCGCCACAGGGTTTGGGGTCATTATGGACCTCACAGTCGTCCTGGGTATCGAGACGATCGAAGTTATCTCAACTAGCGACTCTATATCTGCCTTGATGATTTTCCCAATAAGAACCAAGCCGCTGGGAAGCGGCCCTATTCGAACCTCGCGGTCGACGTAACCCGATACGTCCCCTACCACCCTCATCGAGGCGTAAGGCTTGTCCGACAACAAGCCTATTAGGGTGATGTCAAGCGCGTACCCTATTACGTTTCCCAAGGACATTATGGGCACTGAGAAGGTTTGTCTCGAAAGCACATCAGACGCCTTTGAAGTCGGTATGTAACCGCCGTGTGGGCCCGCCTTGCTTACCACAAGCCCCATCGACTTGAGGATCGAGAGCATGTTACGCACGTACCCCTCGTGTATGCCTAATACGTTTGCGATATCTTTTGACTTGACAGGTGTAGCCTCTTTGGTATATAGTTCCACAAGCGCCTTAAGTACATTATATACAGAGTCGGAGAGGGCGGCCATTGTTAATAAGTGACATAGGTATAAAAGTGTATCCGCCTCGGTAATATGCAGAAAAATACCCAATCAGCGTCGGTCTCACGTTCACGAAAATCCCCAGACCGTTTTCTCATCACGCTCAAGGCAAAAATTTAACTAAAGTTTATAAAGCAAACTAGTCAACGCCATAATGTCGGCGTTGATCATTGATAATGTTGACCCCCTCATAAAGGAGCGGCTAGAACAAGTAGGGATAAAGGTAGATCTACGACCTGGGATTCCGCGGGAAGAATTAATAAAGATAATAAAAGACTACAGCGTTTTAATCTTTAGGGGGAGGTTAAAGATTGACAGGGAGGTGGTGGATGCGGGGAGCAATCTGAAGATTCTGGCGAGATACGGCGTGGGTCTAGACAACGTAGATGTGGATTATGCGATAAAGAGGGGCATCGCGGTGGTCAGCGCTCCACATGCCCCCACCCAGAGCGTGGCTGAGCTGACCCTTGGCCTCATGCTGGCGGTGGCTAGGCGGATCCCCCTCCTAGACGCTAAGGTGAAGGGAGGCGAGTGGCCGAAGGGCAGATACGTCGGGGTGGAGCTCGGCGGAAAGACCCTGGGAGTTGTGGGGTTTGGAAGAATTGGGAGAGCGGTGGCGCATATGGCCCGCGGCATAGGCATGAAGATACTGGCGGCAGACGTGATAGACGTAAGCACGGAGGTTGAGAAGTTGGGCGGCAGACAGGTGCCGCTTGAGCACCTGCTGAGAGAAAGCGATGTCGTTACCATACACGTGGCGCTGACGCCCGAGACCTACAAGTTGCTAAACGCCGAAAGGCTGGCCCTGCTTAGGGACAACGCCATATTGATAAACACCAGCCGGGGGGAGGTGATAGACCACGAGACTTTGTTGCAACACCTAGACAGGCTGTGGGGCGTCGGGCTCGACGTGTTGCCCGAGGAGCCCCCCAAAAGCCCCCATCTGAAGAAGCTGATAACCCACGAAAAAGTCGTGGTTACGCCGCATGTAGGCTCCGAGACCCGCGAAGCCATGAGGAGGCTCGCGGAGGAGCTTGTCTCAAACATAGAAGAGGTTATTTCGAGAATAAAGCTATGAAGTACCTAACCCCAGGCCCCGTCCAGTTGCCTAGATTCGTCATTGAGGCGATGGCGAGACAGCCGCCTTTCCACAGAAGCGACGAGTTCAAAAAACTCTTCAAGTCGGTTCTGGAGAAGCTCGGCGCCTTGTACCCATCAAGGCCGATCGTGATGCCGGGGACAGGCACGTTGGCCGTAGACGTCATGATATATAATTACGTAAACCCAGGAGAGAAGGTGTTGGCCCTCGTCTACGGCGAGTTCGGAAAAAGAGCTGTGGAGACGGCAAAAATCAGAGGGGCAAACGTGGTGGAGGTAGAGCGCGACGCGCCGCCGGCCCCAGACGAGGTGGAGGACGTGTTGAGAAAAGACCCGGCGATAAAAGCCGTGTTGTTAATACACAACGAGACCAGCACCGGCATCGCGTATAAACAGGTGAAACAGTTAATCGACGTCGCAAAGACGTACGGCGCGTTGCTTCTCGTAGACAGCGTGTCGGGGTTCCCCGCGGAGCCGCTTCCCCCCGGCGTCGATGTGGTTGCAACCGCGTCTCACAAGGCCTTGCTGGCGCCGCCCGGCGCCTCAATACTTTACCTAGCCTCGGAGCCCAGAGCAACAGCCGGCGTGCCTCCCTCCATGGACCTCAGGAGGTTCCTAAAAACCATGGAGCACCTGGAGACCCCCTACACCCCGCCCATCCCAGTATTATTTGCGCTGGACGCCTCCCTTAGCTACATCTTGGAGCTGGGGGCTAGGTACACAGATGTACACAGGGAGAGGGTTGAGTACCTATACTCGTCGCTGAGACTAAGGCCCATCCCGCCGCCTGAGACGCGTAGCGTCACGGTGACTGCGTTTCACTGCGAAAAACCGAAAGAAGTCGTCTCGAAGCTGAGGGAGGGAGGCTACGTCGTGGCAGGAGGGATGTATAAATACAGAGACCGCTCCGTGAGGATAGGAGTTATGGGGGATGTTACGATGGAAGATATTAAGAAGGTGGTGGAGATAGTCAATGGTCTGGCTTGACGAGGCAAGTTGCAAGCTCTGCATTATTACGTCGAGGACGGGGGATCTAATAAGGCTACACAGGCCGGATAAGTTGCCAGAGATCTTAAGCGAGCTCTCCCTGCTCATCCGGCAACCCAGCAGAAGCGAGGCCTTCTCCGTCAGCTTCCAAAAGGTGGCGGGGTTGGTGGGCGCCGCGGACCCATATAGGGATTACAAGGAGAAGCTCGCCGCAGTGGGCAAGCGGGTTGCAGAGGCCGTCAAGCAGAGGTTGCAACAAGCCTCGTGGGATCTGAGGACTGCGTTGAGAATAGCCGCGGCGGCCAACATTGTGGACACAAGCGTCTTGGGCTATAGGCCTAAGAAGCTGGAAGAAGCCGTGTGGGATCAGCCGGCTATAGAGGAGTATGTGGAGATGCCTCCCGCAGTATACTACGTGCTCGACAACGCAGGCGAGGCGCAGATAGACATCGTGGTGGCCGAGGCCCTGGAGAGAAACGGCGTTAAGCCCACCTTCGTGGTGCGTTCAGAGCCTTACGAAATAGACGTGTTGGAGACCGACCTCGCAAGCTACAAAGTCATCACGACGCCAGGAAACATCTCTCCCGTACGCTGGCTCAAGGACGGCTTCATCCTGGCGAAGGGCATCGCCAACTTTGAGGCATATATAGAGTGGGGCTCGGCGCCTGCACTTCTGCTGTTTAGGACGAAGTGCGACGTGTTATCCCGCGTCTTCTCGGTGCCGAGGAACTCCCCCGTAGTGCTCAGCGGTAGGCAAGCTAAGGCTATTACCCTGTTACAATAAGCTTCACCGGGATGCCGTTTTTAGAGCATCCTTACGTATTCCCTGGCCGCCGTGGCGTAGGCCAGCAGTCCCTTAGGGCGGTACACCTCTCTCATCTTGTCTCCATATGTCTCGTACCGGCTGAACTCCAGCTAAGAGCCAAGGGCCTTTTAGTACCTGAGACGGACATCATAGAACGCATCAGAGAGAAAGACCCTACCGCCACCGCTAAATCTCTAGTGGCGTCGATAAGGGAGCACGTGGCGGCGTTAAACGCCCAGAGACTTGTCATAGACCCCACTGCGCCTCTTGTCTCACTTAAAGACGTTCAGATCCTCAGAGAGTATACCAGAGTTCTTGTTATCAGCATCAAACGTGAAATTGGCACACCAACATCATCACCACAGAAATACCACCCGGCCCCGGCGCCACCAGCAGATACGGCGCAGAGGAGTTCCCAGCCACCGGCGTGCATATCACGGGCATTGCAAAGGCCGCACAACGCGCCTATTATAACCACCGGAGAACAAGCAAAATCTATTACCCTGTTACAATAAGCTTCACCGGGATGCCGTTTTTGTACTGAACCGTGATCCTCAGCGACTCAAGCCCACCTTCTCTGATGACAGACTGCGCAACCTCACGCACCTTTTTCAAAACACTGAGGAGATCCACCATGTGTCTGTACGACTCCTCCAAAATCTCGTACCTAACCATGGGGTTGGGGTCCACGTAGAGCTGAAGACCTGTGATCTCCAGAGACGCGCCTCTCTCGCCGCTCCTGCCGCTGAACCTCTTCAGAAGCTCCTGGAGTCTTCTGTACCGCTCAAGCGAGGGCTTGAGCCCCTCCAGCTCCGCCCCCACGGCCTTGACCAAGTCTTCCAGCTGTTTTATCTGTGCGTTGAGCTCCGAGAGAAACTGCCCAGCGTCGCTGAAAGTCTTAGCGGAGTATATGTCCATATATTTCGGTTCCCCTCTGTTTATAAGCACATCGCTTAAGTAATCCAGGAGTTTTTCCTCACCAAGTCGCCATCGTATGTATTGATACGTATTTCGTACCCGTCTCTGCCCAGCCGTGCTCGTATACAGTCAGATACGTCGGTGTAGCGCCGTTTTTTGATCACGTAGACCCTAGATCCCTGCACAAACGGCCCCACAACCTCTTCGTTCACGTATTTCTCCACAAAGGCATCAGCCGCGTCGTCGTAAACAGGCGGCCCCCTGTGTAACATATACGGCGCAAGCTCCACCTGCTCCAGGACATATATAAGCGAGACGTAGGTTTTCTCGTCGCTCTCAGCACCCCACCGGAGTACCTTAAACCCGCACTCCCTAAGCCACTTATACAAGGCTCTCCCAGCCCTCTTAAACCTGCCCCACACCGTGTCAGGCGGCTCGTTGGGATAGGGAAACACAACCTCCACGGTGTTAAGCCGGAGAAAGGCGCCGGGTTGCGGCTGGAAGTAAGAGAGGGACGGCCTTTTCAGAAATCGCCTAGCCGCCAATATGAACGTAGACATGGAAGTCAACGAGACCGCTGCAGCTACATTTCTGTTGGGATCCACCGGGTCCACCACAACCAGCGGAGCCTTAAACCTGGTCTTAACCTCCGAGAACGCTATGAAGGTCCTATAGGGCCTCCACCGAGCCGCTGCGTTTATTACGTTGAGAAACGAGCCGTGGTACGTCACCAACAACTCGGTCAAGTATCCGGAGAACCCCTCCATCTTAATCTCAGCGCCGTATACTCCTATCGTCTTGAGAAACAGCTTCAAGACCCTCGCGTCACGCCTCTGTTCTTCGTTTAGCCTCCCCACGAGGAACTCGTGGTGAAGAGGCGATCTGTCGGCGGCTGTGATGGGCCGCTCCCCAAACCCGATTTTATAACACGGAACCACATCTACCTCATACCCCTCCAAGAAAAGGGTGACATATGGATGCTGTGCATACCGCATAACCCATGAGACCCCCCTCTCAGTAAAGAAGCGCGTCAAAAAGCCTACCACGTCTTCGGGCTTTATGTCTCTGTTGTTAATAACGACGAAGACGTCAACATCGCGCTGGCCCGGCAACCAAGTGGAGCGCGCAGCGGAGCCGTACACGTCCACCCCGGCGTCGACTCCGCTCATCCTGACGGCCTCGCCAACGAGGGTCTTAGCGCGGTGCGCAACCTCCCTAACCCTCCGCTCCTCCTCTTCACTTGGCGTCGCCAGCTTGTAGGCCTCTTTAAGTACCTCCTCTATCACGTAAGAGGCTGTACAAAAAGGTCGCTATAAATAGGCCCCCTCGGCGTTAACACCGACTTCTTCAGCTTTATCTTATCCACAGTCACAACTCCGAACTCAACCCCTCTGTAACGCGTTACTAACTCCCGCAACTTCTCCACGTTGCGGCCGGACTTTATCCTACCCATGGTCAAATGCGGCGTGAACTCCCTATCTTCCTCATGCTCGGCGAATTTATCCACGGCCTCCCTCACTACATACGCCAGCCTTACCAGCTGTTCTGCACCTTGAGAAACGCCGATCCACAACACCCGCGGTCTGGACATGTCGGGAAACACGCCGACGCCAGACAGCTTTATCTGAAACTTGTTCATCTTGACGCCCGCAAGGGCCTTAACGACGTCGTTGATCCTGCTCTGTGGGATCTCCCCCAAAAACCGGAGAGTCAGATGTAGATTTTCCCTCTCCACGAGTTTTATGTCAAGCCCAAGCCGCGCAACTTCCCTCTGCACGTCCTCTATCCTCCTCGCCACGTCAGGATCGTCGATATCCACCGCGATGAAAGACCTGACGAGGCTCATATCCTAAGGCGGTACGCCCATTTGGCAAGCAGATCACAGTTATGAGGTGCTATGAAGCTGACCCCGCATTTATCCGAGTAAGGGCAGTAGGTACAGGGAATCGACAACAGAAGTCTCAGCTCCTCCGGAAGAGCCTCGAAATCCACTGCAAAGGTCTCAGCGGTTTCCTCCCGTATTTTACTTAACAACTTATACGCCTTCTCGGTTAGCCTAATCACGTACACGCCTCTTTTGTTGCCCCCCACCCTCTCACGGGCGATAAGCCCCCTCTTCTCAAGCCTAGCCAGAATCGGGAGCCCCGTCTTGCTGTCTATGCCTATGTACTTCCAGAGATTTCTCTGCTGATAGCTTCCGCCAAGTCTCTCTAATCCTTGTAGTATCTGGATCTCCACCTCGGTGAGCACCTCAGACTCTTCTGTGAATTCCTGGGTAGCCACAAGCAGAGACCGTACCCCTCTTTAAAAAGATTCTATATAGTCACCTCCACGTATAATACATCTGCCAGCTCCTTCAAAAGCTCCCTTACAGGCCCCTCGGTGGAGTCCGCGGCCTTCGCCAGCTCCTTCTGCGTTATCTCCACGCCGGCCATGTAGCAGGCGTAGAAGACCGCGGCCGCCGCGAGCACCTGCGGCTTCCTGCCGTTTCTAATACGCGGCGACGAGATTATGTAGCGCAGTATGTCCACAGCTATGCGTTGCACCTCAGCTGACTTCTCGTCTCCTATGCCCAGAGCTGACACTATCTTAGGTATGTAGATCCTCGGATCTACACGCGGCGGCTTAATGCCTAGCTTGTTGGCAACGCTCATCAGCTCCATATATGCAGACACAAAGGTAGACCTATCCACCCCCAGGTTCTCAATTAGACTTTTCAAAGTTATGGCGGCAACGCCGTGTTTCTTAAGCGTGAAATAGAGAGCCGCGGCGAAGCTCTCCAGCCTGGGCGCTCTATACCCCGCGTCATACAGCTTCTTATAAAGCACCACGGTCTCCTCAATGACGGCTTTAGGCAGGTTCAACTTCTGCCTAGCCGCGTCAAGGAACTCCCTGATGTCGGTTTCAACGCGTTCAAGAGGCGTCGACATAGGGCGTGCGAATTTCTTAAGGCTCAGCGCCTTGAGCTTATCCGTGATCTTCACATTGCCGTACTCAATATCTCCCAGCGAGGAGCCTATGGGGCCTGAATACGCCCTCGAGGATTCAGGCTTCCTCCACTCCGGCCCCAGATCCGCCACCCCCTCCTTTATAACAGCGCCGCAGTTTTTACATATCACCTGCCCCCGCTCGTAGTCCACAGCGACTTCGTTAACAGCGCCGCACTCAAGGCATCTATACTCCTCTATCTCAAAAATCAGCCTCCTGGTCATTTCCTCCTCCGCCTATCTAAGTCATGCGGCTTCACGTACATAGGTTGACCCACCACGGTTTCGTCACGCGTCAAGGGCTTCACCAGCCCGTATGGGTTTTTCACGTTTCCTATCACGTCGTATAACACGCCGACTTTTTTCATCGTGGTATG
>Ga0080008_136843_pt1 | contig 11175 bp, 7 predicted proteins | sample ConCONMetagenome_FD_69211 | JGI IMG/M metagenome (GOLD analysis project Ga0080008, IMG submission 69211) | Hot spring microbial streamer communities from Conch Spring, Yellowstone National Park, USA - CON_C (SPADES assembly) (version 2) | ecosystem: Environmental > Aquatic > Thermal springs > Hot...
TGAACACAGCCCCCGGGAAAACCTCAAACTTTTAAGCACCAAGCTACATCTCCTCAACCTCCTAGGGTTGAAGGGTGGAGTATAGGGCTACCGTGATAGAGCCTCCGAGAGCTCTCGTTAGGAAGCCTAGGCTTGTAAAGTACGGTAAGGTCAACCTCGGGTTAAGGGCTGGGAGGGGGTTTAGCCTTGGCGAGCTTGAAGCTGTAGGTTTAGATGTGAGCACTGCTAGGAAGCTAGGCTTATACGTCGATGTTAGGAGGCGTAGTGTGAGAGAGGAGAATGTGGAGCTCCTGAAAAACCTCCTAAGAGGGGTAGGCTTGGAGGCTTAGAAGGGTTTGGTGGGGCGCCTCCTAATCCTAACAGCTCTCACCCTCGCCTTACTACTGGTAGCGCAGTCAGCCCTACAGCATGCAACCTGGCTTACGCTAACCCTAAGCTCTAGCCATGGGGATTGCGGCTCCTGGGATGCGCTGGCCGTCGTCGTTAGGGTTGTTGATGGTGACACATTCAGGGCTAGGATTACATGTGTTAGCGGGGCTTTCAGCGGTAGGATCAGCGTTGGCACCGAGTATAGGGTTAGGCTAGCCGATGTAAACGCGCCGGAGCTAGGAACAGTTGAAGGTGAGAGGGCTAGGAGAGCTCTCGAAAGCCTAATCCAAGGTAGGACTGTTATGCTAGACGTAGACGGTGTAGACGTGTTCGACAAATACGGTAGGATCATAGCGGTAGCGTACATAGAATACAATGAAACACACCTACTGAACATCAACAAGTGGCTTGTAGAGGAGGGGTACGCAAGGGTGTGGGATCACCCTAACGAGTTCAACCCAGGAACCTGGAAGCTATACAAACCAAGGGAGAAGACAGTAGCGGAGACAGAGGCTACAGGTGGCGAGGACACCCGGATACACATGGCCCTAGCGCTGGTAGCAACAATAGTAATAGCACTCCTAGCACTCACACTACTGAGAAGACCCAAACGTTAAACCCGACAACAGGACAGCTAGTAGAGTGTATAAAGTAACCCCCATGATGACGTCCATAGCTATCAACGTTAAACCCAAATTCCCAAGGCCAGCTGGCATCGAGGTTACCTGGAGTCCTTCGAACACCTGCCACGTCCGGTGGGAGGGTTAGAACACTAAGCTCCACTCTAGGGAGCTCGTGATACCAATGGAGGTTATGGGGGTTACTATAAATTAAACTCACCCATCATAGTCATATGATGAGCTTCAAGGAGCACGCTAAACAAGTTTATAAGGCTTTGCAACCACTAAAGATATGATGGTAGATGGAGAGCCTGAGGAGGATAACTGGATGGTGACATGGGAAGACTTACTAGTCTCATTCGTATCCCAGGCTCCATGGGCTCTGGTTATACTCATCGTAGTTATAGTTATGAATATGAGGTTAAGAGATGAGTTGAATGAAAGGATTGAAAAGCTAAGAGATGACGTGTATAGGAGGATTGATTCTCTTGAAAGGCTCCTACTAGGCATTGCAGCCATCCTGGTATCCAAGGGTCTTCTGACTAGGGAGGAGTTCGAGTTCCTGAGATCTATATCTGAGATGCCAGGGTCTAAGAGCAAGTACTACACGAAGGCTGACGAGGAGGAGCTTAGGAGGCTTTGGAGTAAGGATATAGATGAGTATACTGAGGAGGATGTGGAGAAGATACTGGAGATAGCGTTGAAGATTAGAGCTGAGGGGGTGGAGACGGGTAGAAGGGATTTAATAGACGCGTACTACATGATAGGAGCGTTCGCAGAGCTCATGAAGGTATACCTATTAGTCAAAAGGATGAAAGCTAGGAAGGCGCAAAAGGAAACCAGCACACAATCCTCCAATCCTTAAAGGCGATGGGTGTATCTCTAAGCTCTAGAGCCTTGAATACTATAGTTGTTTTAATGGTGGAATAATCTAGCTCTTAGCCTTTCTAGCCTTGAGCTGCTAGTACACCATGTATGCTAGGCTAGTGATAAGATCGCTAGTATTTCACTTCAGAACTTATTAGCTCATCACTAGGTTGGTAGTAGAGTTGAAGTAAGTATATAACACTTCCATGATGCTGATCTGCATTAGACATCTTCTGATACCTAACTGGAAAGAGGCATGTGATGTGGCATAAAGCATAAATTCTTTTGTTAAGCGTATAGTATGAGGGTTAGGCTTCTTGAAGGAAGGAAGCAGAGTGATTGGGATCTTATTGATTCTAATAATAATCAGCACTTCAATAGGGGGGGTTGCAACCTATTATTTAAGCGGGAGAGAAGCTCAAGCAGTAGTTCAAACGTCAACCATAACTATCACGAAAACTATAGCGGAAACTATTACTATGACAACTACGAAAACCGTGAGAGAAACTATTACTGTAACCACTACGAAAACTGTAACAGAAACTATTACTATGACAACTACAGTAACTCCTCTAGACTCTGATGGTGATGGGATTCCCGATCTTAAGGAAATAGAGTATGGTACTGATCCCCATAAGCCGAATTATCTCCTTTTTTATGCTCTAAAGAAGCTACCAGAGGATGAGGCTTTAAAGTTTAAGAATATTGAGAATTTTGATGAGTATTCGATTGGATTGGTGAATTTATACGCAAGCTTGCCTCATGATAAAAGAGCTTCAGGGGAGGTAAATGATTTGTTGAAACGAATTCTCTTAGATAATAAAGTTGATTGGCTTGAGAAGAATTTATTTGATGATAAGTTCGTTAACCCAAGCCCGCCATTAATATTAAGCTTGACTTGGATGCCTGTGAGAGAGAATTTAGATAAGATCTATGATATTAATGTAACATTTATTGCAAGAGATGATAAGACACCCATTTCTTATGCCGAACTTCACTTTATTCCAGTCGAGTACTATTACATGATCGAAATGTATGGGATGAGACCAGAAGATTATCCAAAGGTTTTCCCACCAGATAGGGAGAGGGTATTCGTTCTAACACCTACTGATGGGAAGTTTGACGAGTTAGAGGAAGAGTTCTCAGTCTTGATAACTAATATAGTTGGTGGGAGGGAGTATAGAATAGTTGCTCTAGTTAGAGATATTGCTGGGAATGAGAGAATAGTAGAGATAAAAACACCTTATATAAGACAATATGAGAATTTAGGGAGAAAATTGTATGAGAAAGGGATAATCGTTAGTGCCGTATATATGCCTTGGAATATGAAAAACATTCCAATGAAAGGAGATGACGGGCCATTGTTAGGGAATTATGATGCAAGCGATGATATAGTCCAGTTCAAGCATATAGATTGGGCAACAGGGCATGGAGTAAATGTTTTCTGGATTAGCTCAAATCTAAATTCTCCTTATGAAGTTAATGTAATAGAAAAACTACTCTCGAAAGGGGGAATAAAAGTTGGCATTATGCCTGGTCCGGATGGAAGAATGATAAGAGGTGGTGAGGGATTACCTGATTGGGCCATAGATCTGAATAACACACTTAACTCTGAAATTTTAATTGAGATAATGAAGAAAATAGCTACTTATACGAGTTCCCCCAATTATTTTAGAGTAAATGGAAGACCCGCAATTTACATATGGGATGAATCTGCATTTTTCAATCAGTATAATACTTACCTTCAAATAAAGAATATGTTTAAAGATATGAGTGGTTCAGAACCATTCTTAATAGCAGGCAATATACCTTCTATTCCTACAATGCCGACAGATGAATATTTTAAATATTTATTACAATTTAGAGAAAAAGGCTGGCAATTGGTAGATGCTTTTACTGGCTGGATATGTTTTCATTCTCCTTCGAATGAAGAATCAATTATAGAAAATCTCGAACAATATCTTCCTCAACATATACAAGCATGGAAAGATTTTGCAGCACAAAGAGGTAAATATTTTGTCTTTACCGTTTCTCCTGGTTTTGATAATAGCTATTCATGGGGTGGTCCTCAAACACCCCTTCCAAGATCGCCTCAAAAATTTAAAGAAAGATTGAGTATTGAGTTGAGCTTTCTAGGTAATAGTTATTATAAAGAGATTAGAGTAGACACATGGAATGATTTTGGTGAATGGACGTATGTAGAACCTTCAAGAATAGAAGGTTTTGATTATTTATTTATACTAAAAGAAATATTGACTAGCCTTATTAAAAGTTAGCCCCAAATTTTCATGTATTTATAGGGAAGTATGAGTGTTACATGGTTTGTGCATGTAGGATAAGATTTTTAGTTACCTGCTTTAATAATGAAGGCCAGTATTAGAAAACATCAGAGAAAGAGCACATCAAAGAACCATGCAATACAGCACTTCCCATCGAAATATGCACATATTACTGCTTAAGCAATTTTTATCCGCTTACGCATATGAGTAATACTAACCTCATCGATCCCTCATCAAAAACCAAGTATCTAAGATAGACGATCAAGAGAAAGAAATATAAATAAGAAAGTACATAAAAACGATGATAAACAAACGGGCTTATAGCTTACCTATAAGGATTTAAAACATTTTCTAAACTTGTATGTTTTGAGGATGGAGGGTACTGCAGATACTTAAGGTATTAGAGAGACTCAAAAGCCTTGTGAATGGGCATACTTCTCAATAGAGGCTCTAAACTTGGAACCCCCTCTCCGCCCTTGACCCCACAGCTACGGGCTCGGGAGCTCTATGCATTGCCGCTCTCCAAGGATGTCTATATGCAAAACACATAGGGGTATCGTCTCATCATCTAATATGGCTAGGGATTAGATGCAAACTTAAACTAAGCATTCGTTCATAGGTAACTAGAGGTATCTAGATCTATTGCCTTAGGTAAAGACCTAGAGGGCTCCTAACACAGCCTAGCACATCGAGGTATAATGTGTAGCATACCAAGCCAACAAAATACTCATAGACAACACTACAATTAGCATGCCCCCTACAAGCCCCCCAACCTCCAACGGAACCCCCATGTGAGATAGAGCCTCCTCCCAAAAACCCTAAACAAGCAAACCCCACCATAGAGTACGTTTAGAGGTTTTAGTAGAGATGCTAGATATAAAAGTTCAAACATTACTATCTACAATCAGAGGGGAATTTAAATAACCCCCCATACAATCTCTATTATTAAGGCTGGTAATATGAATAGAAGAGATCTATTCAAATTCCTAGCTGGCATAGGTTTAGGAGCTGTTACCATTGAAACATATGAAAGGTTATACCACATACCTATGCTTGAGACTATGTTTAGAAAAGAGCTAGAGTACTGGATAAACCAGTATAACATTGCAAGAGAGGAGGCTGAGAGGTTAACAGGAAAGCTGAGAAAACGAGAAGATGAAATCTCCGGTTTAAGAGGTGAATTAGCTAGATCAAAGGAGGAGTTAGAACATCTAATACAACAATATAACACCACAAAAGAGGAGGTTAGCAGGCTATCGGAGATGTTAAAACAGAGTGAGGAGGAGATCAATAACCTAAAGGAGAAAACAAGCTACTGGGAGGCCCAATATAACACTGCTAGAGAGGAGGTTGGGAGGTTAAACTCTACAATCAACAAAATTGATGAGCTAGAGAGGGAGTCTACATTAGCTATAGCTTATTATAGGGGGAGGATGGATGAAGCTATTAGAAAGCTAAAAGAGATTATTGAAAGGTATAGAGTATTACTTGGTGATGAGAGGGTTTCATTCGAATCATCTACAGTTAAAATATTAGAGGATTTGAAATTAACTCAAGAGAAACTACAGAAGGTTCTACCTTATTTCCCCCTGATATTAAATTTTAGTTGGAAACCAACGAAGGTAGTTAACGATAAAATATACAGTATAAAAGTTATCTTTGAGGTTATAACACCTTTGAGTAGTCTGAAGGAAGTTGAGGTTATGCTTATTCCAGTAGAATACCGGTATTTTATAACTAAGTATGGAATGAGAGAAGAGGATTATAATAAGGTTTTCCCAGAGGAGGAGGTAAGAAGCGTTAAAATCAATCCGATGAACCTTGAAAGAGAAGTGTTTAGTGTTGATTTCGAGGATTTGAAAGGGGGAAGAGAGTATATTGTTAAAGCAAGAGTTGAGGATGTTGCTGGGAATGAAAAAAGAGTAGCAATGAAAACACCTTATATAAGACAGTTTGAAAATTTTGGGAAAGAATTGTATGAGAAAGGAATAATAGTGGCGGCTACATACTATCCATTATACCCAGAGCCTCATCTATGGGAATGGTTAGAACCTATGGATGTTCATCCTTTACTAGGCAAATATGATGTGAGAGACCCTATCATTCAGGCAAAACATATAGATTGGTTTACTAATCATGGAGGAAATTGTTTCTTTATATCTTGGGGCAGTGATGATTTCGCTACACAAAAAATACATAAAAACTTATTATCGTTTATTTCAAACTCTCTTTCCAATCAAGTTAAAGTAGCTATTTTTTACGAGCTCCCTAGTAGGTTGATAGCTAACGGAGTTTATCCTGATGAACATGGAATATATTATCTAGATACTCCTGAGAAATGGTCAAAGATTGTTAGTGATATGGGTATTTTTAAAAAGGAAATTTTCTGGAGGGATAATTACCTAAAGGTTGGAAATAAAGCGATTATTTATTTCTATAACAGTGACGCATTAAAAGGTAACTTACCTTCATTTCTCCAGGATGTTAGAAATGCCGGAGGACCAGTACTTATCATTTCCCAACATGCACATCCTTGGGCTGCAACATCGGCTTACACAAATCCGCCAAGTGGCGGTTGGATAGAAAATTGTATCTCATCTGGAAACTGTGAATATTTTGAGCGGGCTAAACTATTCGATGGTTGGAGTACATGGGCTGGTGGATGGTATTCTCCAGTAGAAAAACCGCTAAACGAAAACTATCCAAAATTTTTAGAAGATGCATATAAGACGTGGAATAAATTAGCTAAAGAATACGAAAAGCCACTCATCCCTTCGATATTACCAGGTTTTGTTAATTTAAGGGAGCCAAATTTTCCTGTTTTACCAAGAGATGTAGAAATGTTTAAAAACATGTTGTTAGTTTCACTTAGATATGCAATTTCGAATAAAGGGATAAAAATAGTAAGAATAGACACGTTTAATGAGTTCGGAGAAGCAACTGGAATCGAGCCAACAACTGAGGAGGGGTTTGCATATCTTCAGATCATAAAATCTGTTTTATTAACTTATGAAAATACTTAATAAGATATGAAGCAAAAAATCAATACCGCCAATAATTTTTCCAATAATCGTTTTATAATAGTAGAAGTTTTAGTAATTCTAAAAATGGATGAAGTATTGATCGGTAATGGTAGTGACGGATTTATTTGGATATTTTGCAGATAACTTTAAGGATAGAATTATTTCTTTTCAAAACCCATTTTATACAACAAGAATATTTTATCCTCACGGTAGAGAGCTTTATTTTCTTGATTATTCTCCGTTTATTCTTTTTCTTACATCTTTGTTCTCCCTCTTCTTTAATTATATAACTTCATATAACCTAACCTTAATTTCGATATTCATGTTAAATTAAACTTTATCTCGATGTATGGGCTAGTAAAATTCATAACAAAAAGAGAAACATTAACATTGTTGATTGGTACTCTTTTTTCAATTTCTCCATTTAACTATTCTTCTGCCCTTGGTCATCTAAGCATGCTTTCTGTATTTGTATTTCCTTTGACTGTCCTAACTTTTCTTCAAAAAATAAAGTTTTGTTTATTTTTTCTTTAGTACTTTCTTTTTTGGTTCGTTTGGAGTATTTTCTTTATATGTTTTTCTTCTTCTAATTTTTTCCTTCGTTTTTTCGGATTTGATAAAAATATTTGGAAAATACTCTTTTTATCTTCTTTCATTTCATTGTTTTTTGATGAATTGTTTGAAGGTACATACCTTGCGTATTTGCAATGTGTGGTATATTTAGTATTGTAAAATCTTGGTGAGCTAGTGATAGTTGAGAAATAATCGGTGGCGAATCTACTCTATAGTAAGGATAATAACTAATCGGAAAATATTCCACTAAGAAAAGAATAGTTAATAGAGAGAAAAATATTGTTTGATACTTTCTTGTTTTATTCAACAAGTTATATAACAGGAAACTGAATATTGAGATAAAAGAAAAAGAGACAAAAAACTGTGTCTTGCTGGTACAGATAATAAATCAAAAAAGGTAGAATCTTTCTTAAAATGTTGTTTAAAGTTATAGATGGTAGAGTAGAGCTACCCAATGCTAAAAAAGATGAAAATAAAAACAATGCAATTAAAAAGTGTATTTCATTTGTATTTATCTTTTCTTTAATACAGAGAAACAAAAAAGAAGAGTAAAGAAGATAAATGATATCCCATAATAAACAACTGAGTCTACAATAATATATACTGGAGAAGTAGCATAAAGTCTTATAACATCTTGTGGTAAGAAATTGTAAATTATTGTAAATGGAGAAGGTAAAAAGAAGTTATACCAAGTTATTGTTTGATTAGGTTTTTAGCTGAGACCCTATGGAGTAGGGGTGTCCGCAAACTATACATAGGATACCCTATAATGCTATCACAGGACAACGGGAGCGAGTATAACACAAACATATGGTGGTATAGAAAAATAATACTATGGATTGTAGACATATTCAGAGAGTACGGCATAGAGGTTGAAGTGGCACCAGAATACTACACAAGCAGAGAGTACTCGATATGCAGAGAGTTACACGAGAACGGTAGAGTCTATAGGAGTTTGTATGTTTGTAGGAGGACTGGGAGGAAGGTTAACGCAGATGTGAACGCAGCAATAAACATAGCAAGAAGACAGGGATACAAGGTAAAGATAACAAGAAAGATTGAAAGCTACATTGTAACACATAATGGAGTAAAACAATTAAACCCCCACCGGAGGGCTAACACCCAAGACCCAGAGATTCGAAACCCCGCCCTTTAAAGGCGGGGAAGGGCCCTCTACTACCAGGTACGCAACTACATGCGTGCAGATATGCTAGATGTGCTAGAGCTCTTGTAGGCAAGGCTGGTGTGGCGGGCCCGGGGGGATTTGAACCCCCGACCGCCGGCTTAGGAGGCCGGCGCTCTATCCTGGCTGAGCTACGGGCCCTCCCCCGGGAGCCCGTCTAGACTATAGTAGGGGTGGGGCTTATATACGTCTATCCACTCCTCGACAGCAACCCTCATTGCTGGGACTATAGTGTTCACCGGAGCGAGGGTGGTACCATGAGTTTTAACATCATTCTCGTAGAGCTAGCCCATTCAGGATTGCTAGGTGGAGAGCTTCTACCACGATGTTGGCCTGATAGGTAGAGGTATCGCCTTTAAAGGCTTGAGGTGTTAGCGGGGATGAGCTGGTGGTATAGTGGCTGGGGGTTGTAGATCCCACGGCTTGAAAGCCCGTCGGGCCTTCCACGTACGCAAAGGCCCTATTGCCCTCTCAACAGTGTCTCCAGCTCCCTATCGCATGGAACTGTACTAGGCGCGACTTTGATCCCGAAAGCCTTATATCTTCTACTTAGCTCGATGGCCTTGCTCTTCAAGTACAGGGATACCCTGCTATTGACCTTAGGTGAGTGTAGCAAGAGTATGAAGGTTGTACCCCTAATGGTGGGGTTACCTAGTAGTTCTCCTCTAAGCTCCTCCCTCTCAACTATTGTTTCCAGTGTCTCTGCAAGCTGGTTTACGTCCCCAATCCTAGCTTTAGCTGTGTTCTCCACAATGAATACCACGTGTTCCATGACTACAACGTAGTCCGCACGCCTCCTGGTTACCCTGTGCTTTTCATACAATGGATCCAGCTTTACCCTCCTCAACTTACCTAACCTAACTCTATCCTAGCCCTCTCCTCCAGGAGCTCCCTTGCCACCTCGGAGAACTCACTATCCGGTATACCCTCCTCGTCTACTGTAAGCTTCTCCACCGTAGAGTTCCTCCCAACAGCTTTAACTAGGTATGCTGAGACCATGCCTGGATCTATGGAGTCAATGGAGCTTAGGCCTAGCTTGGCAACCTTATCCTCCCCGCCGCTCATGGCTATGAGGTTGTTTAGAGCGTGAAGTATGAAATCGCTATGTGTTGTCATCACGACATACTTACCATGGTTAACAGCCCTTGCGATCAACCTAGCTAGGATCCTCTGAGCTCTAGGATGTAGGTGTGCCTCAGGCTCCTCAATCACGATAAACAGGTGCTCTGATGAGGCTAGAGCTAGTGCCACGCTAAGAACCTCCCTGACACCCGAGGGGGCCTCTGAGTAGTGGAGCCTCCTACCAGTCCACATGCTCAGGTATACGGTGTAGACACCAGCCTCCCGGACGGGCTCCGGCTTACAACCGAGCTCCTCCAAGAGCTCAGAGGCAACAACCCAGACATCCTCTATGAAACCCCCGGTAGCTAGAAGCCTTGAGAGATCGTAGAAGAGGCTCAAGTACCCCCCATCGGCGCCCCTAACATCCCTCATAACATCTATACGAGGATAAAGCTTCAAAAGAACCCTCGTAATACCAGCCCTACTGTCAGGCAGCATTGCTCTAGGCCCTTTATACCCTTGAAAGAATAGCCTGAAGCTATCAAGAATGTAGTAGAATAGAAGGTCTTTTATCGCATAAATAAATGAATCTTCTTCAGAGAGCACCTTACCATCGCAAACCTCGTAGATCTCATCATCGGATAGGTATAGGTGTACAGTCAAGTAACCCGGGTAGGGAGTGGTAGCATGTATTCTGTCTACGAAGTCCATGTTGGGTTTGTACTCCACTACTCTTACATCACCACGTTCTATCCTAAACTCTATTGAGGCCTTACTATCAACTCTAATCCTAGCCTCCCCAGCTCCCTCTCTGATTACCGAGCTCAGGCCTCCATAGAGCTCCTCAACGCTCTCCCTAAACCCTGCTGCGAGCCCCTCATGTATTGTTTTAATGTAGATCTCAACCGTTCTCCTGAGGGTATCTTCTACACTATCCCCCCTTCGGATCTCGTCTAGTAGTGTTGTGAGGGGGTCTGGGTTGCCGAGCTCCCGTGATGCTTCGAGGCTTGCAGCTATAAGCCATGCACCCGCGTCTGGCGTTGTGGTGGCTAGAGCCCATAGTGTTTGTGCTATGAGTGATTTGCCAACGCTATTCCTTCCTATGAATACCGTTAGGGGTTTGACTTCCACCTCTACCTCCTCGAAGGGCCCTATGTTTACAAGTCTAACCTTTGGGTGCAAGAGCTCGGGCCTCCAGG
>Ga0080008_116024_pt1 | contig 11163 bp, 14 predicted proteins | sample ConCONMetagenome_FD_69211 | JGI IMG/M metagenome (GOLD analysis project Ga0080008, IMG submission 69211) | Hot spring microbial streamer communities from Conch Spring, Yellowstone National Park, USA - CON_C (SPADES assembly) (version 2) | ecosystem: Environmental > Aquatic > Thermal springs > Hot...
TCCTTGACGGCCTTGGGGTATCCCCCGTGCACTAGGTAGTTCTCGAGTAACTCGCTGAGAATATTGAATTGAGTATTGAGCTCGAGTAACTCACTAGTTATCTCTCCATTCCTCAGAGCCAAGAGGGCTTCAAACCTAGCTCTAACCCTTCTACGCTTCCCCTCGTCTAGCATACGCTTTACCTCCTCTCTAATGCCTTCAACAACCTCTGGAAACCTAAGTGGCGTGAATAATAGGTCGTCACCAAGGTTGAACTCCATGGCTAAGTCGCCTTGTCTACCCCGTATCTTCTCAGTTGCCTCGGCTAAGTCCATTGAATGGCTTCCAGTGGCAACTATTTTAAGCCTCCCCTGATTTATCAGATTGGCATCGTATGCATTCTTCAGCTCTAGGGCCCAGTTGCTGTACATCGAAGCCTCATCGAGGAAAACATACTTTTCGGTTTCCCCCTGCTTAGAGATCGCCTGTAAGATTTGGAAGAGCTTAGCATCTCCGAGGCCGTCATAGTCGAGGGAAATATAGTAGATATCACTAGGGATCACGCGGCGGTCTTTTATCAGGCTCATTATCAAGTACTTTATGAGGGTTGTTTTACCAGACCTACGCGGTCCCCTAACAGTGGCAATCCCGTGTTTCCCCTGTTTTACAATTTTTTTCACTATGTGGAAGTATAGCCTACTCGTGAATCTGAAGTCGCCGCTCTGATACTCACGTATTAATGGGTCCTTCTCATACCACTCGGGGTCACTCCACCATGGATTAAATGGTTTAAGTAGCTCTCTGATGTCTACTGAATATCTCTCGCTCAAGCCTCTCAACCCTCTTAATTACTCTGGCAAGGTCTATCCCGATCCGCCCAACCTCCTTCCCCAACTGCTCCGTCCTCTCCTCAAGGTATTTCACAGTCTCCTCGATACCAGGCTCCAGCTCTCCAAGAGCCTTCAAAACAAGGTTTTTCACGTACGCGGGGACACTGAGCCCTTGTTCATCGGCTAGCTTCCTAAGCTTCTCATAGTGCTCCTCATCAATATAGAACTTAACCTGCTTCATAGAGCATCCTCCCTACAGTACTTTTATAGTACTAAATAGTACTTAAAAACATTATCTCCAAGTACTATCCAAGTACCATGAAAGTACTAGTGCATTGCAATCAATAGTACTAATTAGTACTGGTATAGTACTATTTCATCCATTATACGTCTGTAGAGAATTAAGAATCATAACTAAAGATTACAAGGTATGAGATGTGCCCAAAGAACGTTTTAAAAGTTATGCCTTACAATGAGGTTTGTGTATTCGATCTATCTAAGATATATCCAACACGAGTCTCCTCATTGCTTGCCCCGTGTCAACACTTAGGGAGTTGGCGTGTCTGGAGTTCTACTTTCCAGTTGCCTCGTTTAAGGATAGTGCCCTCTAGGTAATCTCTTACTCTCAGGCTTACCACGTGCTCGATTTTCCCATCCTCGTGTATATTGCCATAGTATCTTTCCCGAGTTACCGTCTCTTCTGTGTATACATCTGCCTCAACATTCACAGTTGCCAGCCCTAAAAGACCAGGGTCGAGGATCATCTTAACCCACCTTGGCTTAATTTCGTACGAGGAAAAACGGGAGGATTACGTGGATAGATATTGAAAAATTCAAGCATGACCCTGGGGTCTTCTTTTTTAACGGGGAACGTGACTATCTCATCGTTTACCATGAGCCATTTTATAGGAATAGCTCTTTGCGGATCCCCGGGCACCATTAGTTTTTTATACGTGTAAAACTTGCAAGCTACCTGCGTCGCAGGCTTGTACCCGAGGTTTTTCAGCCACATAGTAAAGTCTATATAGTAGAGTCGAGCGTACGTGATATTTGAGGCTCTAGTAGAAGTATCACTATGGGTTTTCTCTTCGACTCAACTAACGTTAATGTTTCTTCGAGTGATAGTGGCTGCGTGGTGCTGGCTCTGCGCGTGTAGGCTGTATTGTCGATCTTGGAGTAGTATACTGCGTCAGAGGTTCTCTCTACGTATACTAGTATCAGCCAGCCGTCTCTGCCTAGTCCGCAGTCTCTTCTGCAGTCGAATACTCTTACTCCTAGGTGTTGAGGCGTTGCGGCACGAGGAATGCTCTTAAGGTTTCCTAACATAGTGTCTCTTATATGGGCCTCGATCTGTCCTGCTTTGTTCCACTTGAACAAGTTTTTATCGAGACACTTCACTCTTTCCACGGGCTTACTTGGATCCCTCGTGCCCAGCACTATGAGCCCGTGTCCCTCAGCTGTGTCGAGGAAGCCAACAACCGTCCTAAGGAGTTATTCACACAACTTCTCCTCTCTCGAATGACTCTTTGAACCCAGCGCGGTTGGACTAGTATATGGCCTCCAGTTTTTCACAGACCTCTCTGCATGTGAGCGCTTCAAAGGGCTTACCGAATAACGCGGATATAAAGCCTTCTCTTCGCACGGTGTGGAGGCTCATGTCCCGACACTAATTTCAATAATAGATAGATAATGAAATATTTAGATTCAATGAGGTTTATACTTGAGCAACATCCTTTACAACGAAAAGCCCACTTTTTAGACAAGAACCGACTTCACTCTCTACTCAATGGTTTTTAATTGTGAATAGCTACTCGCACATTATATTAAACTATAAATTTGTGAGACATGAAGATCTTTACAATATAAATGTAGAGCCCTTGCGGAGATGTCGCGATCCCTGTGAGCTATACACTTATAGTTGGTCTTACATTATGAGACTTGCAGGAGTTGTTGCCTATGAGTGAAAATGAGTTTAGGGGTAAACTTGTAAAAATGACTCTTCTATTAAACTACACTTACCCCATAAATTGTTCTCGATGACAATTACATATAGTGTGAACGTGGTAGTCTATTACATTCACGCCTGTATACTTCGATGGAAAACCTTATCGAGACTTCTCTCATCATTGGCTATAGCTTAAGGTATTTCTCGTTAGCTCATTGTAAAAAGGATTATTTTTAAACTCATCTTTTTGTTTACAGTAAATGTGCATATCAATAGTAAAGGCGTACCTATGAGTATCATGAATAGCGGTGTGCTGAAAACACACTAGTTACTTTGGAAAAACCCTCGAGAGTAGTGTTTGATGGAGTTGACAACATGAAACAACACCTCAAAAGAGTGAAAAGTGCTATTAGCAAGAAGCTTATTGGAATATATGTTCACATCCCATACTGTAGAGCTATTTGCATGTTTTGCCCATATTTCCGAGTTGTCTCAAAGAGTCGTGGGGAGTTATATGACTACTTAAGTGCTGTTCTAAGTGAGCTCAAACTCTACGGTAGAGTACTCAGAGATTTAGATTAAAATGTCGTAGAAATACACGCGGGCGGAGGAACACTTAGTCTCGCTCCCCCAATACTCTACAGGAGGCTCCTAGAGGGCCTCTCAGAGTTCTTTAAGGTTAAAACAAGTACTGGTATTGAAGTTAACCCCGAGGATTTTAGAGACTACAAGATCGTCGAGGAGTTTTATGCTAGTGGAGTAAGTGAGGTTAGTATTGGTGAACAGAGCTTTAATGAGAGAGTACTTAAGTCTCTTAGTAGAAAACACAGCCCTGAAGACAACAAATTAGTCATTGAAAACAGGTGAAAGCTGGGTTTAAGTGGATTACCGAGGACTTGATGTTCCTCGCACCCAGTAATAAAGGTCACGTTGGAATGGGTTTTGAAGAGAAGCTGGGAGCTTTTAGAAGAGACCTCGAGAACTCCCTAAAGCTGGGTGCTCACCAGATAACGTTCTACCCGACAATAATACCTATAAAATCTTCGGGCTATAAGTTAGTGGAGCTTAGGAAATAAGTCAAGAAGTTGACTTTATTGACGGTTTATAGAGGAGGCGCTGAATTTCGCGGAACAATACAGGCTATACTCAACTAGGGTGTACTCGTTGTCTAAGAGGCCATATGAGTACGCTACTTTCAACTCAGAAATGATAGGTCCCCCAATAGGTCTTGGTGCTAGTGCTTGGAGTAATGCTGGTCTCTATCAGTACATAAACGTACACAGTGTATCAGAGCACACGAGGCTACTCTGAGATGAGAGAACCAGTAGTTTATGCGAGAGATTCATCTACGAGTTCAAGAGTGTGGAGACTCTTCTTCGACCAGTTGAGCACTGGTATTAAGAGAGAGGAGGTTTTTAGATCTCTAAACTTGAAAAGACCGCTGAGATTAAAACTGCTAGTTAAGCTCATGGAGCTCTCAGGACTACTGGAAACGACTAGTAGTGGCTACAGGCTAACTAGGCACGGCGTTGTAGAAGTTTGAAAGTCGTTAGCGAACTATGTTGTGGAAATACCTGCTATGCTCACAGGTGTACTCGCGAGCTTAAACTCGAGTAGACTACCAGATAAGATTACAGTTTATTGAGCAATAAACACGAGTGTTTAACTCCCGTGATTCGTTAAGTTTTTAAACTAGAGGTGTAATAATTGATACTAGGAGGTGTCTTATATGATGAGACATACCTCACTCGGTGTAGTAATTGCAGTCATCGGGTTAATATTACTAGTAGGCTCAGCTATTTGGTGCCCAGCTAAAAACGTTGCAATACCTACGTCTATACTCGTATTGTTAGTAGGCATAGCACTCTACATGATGGGGAAGAGAACTAAATGAAAAGAAAAAGCAGTAGTATAATTGTAGTACTCCTCTAAATAGTGTTTTACTTACTTACACGTCTTCTCCAGTACTTGCCAAGTAGGTTTATCTTGTTAGATTTTGTCTTATCTCTTACCATATAGTGGTGCTTTAAGTGATATGTATTCCTTGGAGATCGTCTATTAAGCCGTTCTCAATTATAGGTCATAAAGGTGCCGTGGGAAGACTTCCCGAGAATACTTTGAAGTCTATTATTTACGCTGTTAACATTGGTGTTGACATTGTTGAAGTTGGCGTGAGAGCTACTTGAGACGATGTCCTCAAAGTTTTTCACAATGCCAATTTTAAGAGACTCGCCGCTATAGATGTCCCTCCGAGGAGTGTAGAGTACTCCTGGACTAAGAGTAGTATTCTACTTAACGGTGAACACGTCCCACCATTTGAATAAGTTATCAATGTAGTAAAGGACAAAGTCGGGTTATTTATTGAGATCAAAGAGCCGGATACAACTAAAAGCGTTATTGAGCTGGTTAGAAGTCGTGGGATAGTGGAGCAAGTCGATATTATGAGCCTCTATGATGAGGCGCTAATTACAGCTAAGAGATCAGAGCTAAGGATAGCAACTGGGCTAAAATATGCCCAGCTGACTGGTAGAGTACTAAACCCCTTTAAACTAGGAAATAAAATCGTGTTGCCACAACACAGAGTTGCAAGCGAAAAATCCATTAACCTCGCACACAAGTGCAATTTGAGAGCAGTAGTGTGGACTACTAATAGCAGAGTAGGAGCATTAAGACTAGTTAGAGCCGACGTGGACGGCATAGCCACAGATATACCAGACGAGCTCGTTAAGCTTAGATCTGAGCTTATGAGAGAGTTAATTAAATAACTCGTTTAGGAGAATCTCTTTGTTATCTACGTTGGAGTCTTTTTCGCGGTGAGTCAGTAGTAGTTAGTTATTAGCTTAATTTTCGTATTCATGACACTCGTGTTTAGTGGTGATTAGTGTGAAGAAGATTATTGTGGCTGGTTTTGCGAGAAGACTTCACGACAAGAGCTACTATGAGTCGCTCTACGAGTCGTTTAAAAAGCACACTAGTAAGGATTACTTAGACATGGTGTTCACTGAGCTTATTACTAGCCTCGAGGAGACTGAGAGCTCAGGTGTAGAGTTTAAGGGCACACTACCATTAGTTCTAGCGTCAACCGGTGGTACTAGTAGGTTGATCGTGGAGTTTGCTGAGAGTGGTGATCACCAGAGGGTCCTGCTGATCGGTCATGGCGAGCACAATAGTTAAGCCTCAGCTATTTCAGCGAGGTTTAGGCTAGATGATGACGTGTGGAACTGGCTGTTTCATAATAGTGAGCCGAGTAGTGCTGAGTGCGCTGCGGAGACTGAGAGGGCTATAGAGTCGCCGCTGCCGCCTCCAGGCTCCCCGGGTCAAGGGTGTTACTCGTCTTAGAGACTGAGAAGAAAGAGGGATGTTGTGGAGGACTTCGAGGATAGGTTTGAGGCGTCTGTAGAAGTTGTCTCTATGATTATCTCGTCTTTAAGCTTGAAGAGGCTAGTAGAGAGCTAGTAGAAAAGTTTCACCTCCCAGTTATTCAAGGAAGTGGGGTATTGTTGCTCCGGGCCTGGTCTAGGTCAAGCTACTTAAAAAATAAAGCCCAGCCTCATGGCCGCGTCGACCCGTCCCCCATACCCCTCTCTATACCGCTTCGCTTGTTTTTCACTAGACTTCACATTCACGAGGGCTGGAAGGAGAGGGCCATTATCGTCAACATAGGTCACTAGGAAATCCGTTTTTACCTGCGGCACTCTCCTCCTCTTCCTTCTCCCTTTGGGGACTAAGTGGAGGTTTGAAATTATATCATATAAGGGTATGCACTCGAACTGAGGCTGGAATCCTTTAAACTCGGCACCGTTAAATTCGGCGAGCTCTGCGTCGAGGAAAACCGTTTGTGCCTCTAGACACGTATAGTAGAAGAGAGCTTCATATAGGAAACCCATCAGTCTTTTCACTTCTCTCCTCGAGAGTTTCCTCCCATACTTCTCTTCTATTTTTCTCCACTCCTCTAAGAGTGCTTTAGGAAGATCCTCGAATCTCTCCCAATATTCCTCGTAGTTGAGATAATTAATACTCGACGTCTCCCTTGTAAGGCGAGAAAAAAAGCTCCTCTTCACATAATCCGCTGTCTACCAAAAGCCTCGAATACTCATCCCGCCACCATTACTCTACCACGATGCGTTTCTGCTTAAACCTTGTTATTTTCTCCTTTGCAGCGGCATTCACATAGAACTAGATTTAATATAGCTAACATTGTATATCGGCTCCATAACCCGGTAATTTCGACCTCTCAGTTTGCTGAATTCATTAATACCCCCTAACCTACGCAGAGCCCCTCCTCTGCATCTAATTCGCTTTTATTTACATGAAGATTTAAGAACGAGTTATTTAACCCTCTTTTCATGAAATATTGTGGTAGTATACTATGCCTTCTCACGAGATCCACAGACTCTATGGTTCTTTTATGGGTCTTCCAGAGGATGTCCTAGGGTTTATCGACAAGCTTATTGATAACGAAGAAAAGTGCGGTGTTCACGACATTGGCTTCGAGGTTTTACCAGCAATGTCGAGTAAACAGCTCAATACTAGCTACTCGTACTGCCAAGTTGAATAGGGTCGGCTTAGGGTAGCAGTGATCCTCTGGGGAGTGGCCATCGCCTCGGTAATACTATACTACGTGGATGGTTAGCGTGCGCGGGATGCTGAAGATCCTAGATTCACCCACCTTGAAGTCCTTCATACTGAGGGATTGCGGCAACACACTGGTGGTTGAAATAAGTAATGTAATCATCGTGCTGGATAAGAGGCTTGAAAAACCATACTGCACTAAGGAGGCTGGAGATAGGGCTAGCTCTCGACACGCCACTGGAGGTCATCGAGGAGTTTGAGAGGTTGCTGAGGTGGAGGCTTAAGAAGCTCGTAGTCCTCTCCGAGAAGTACGGGGAGGTTGGTTCTAGTGGTGGATGCCCGGGATCTTGTTAGCTGGGGCTTTGGATCGGTTGGGAGGCTTGAAGAGGCTGAGGCAAAAGCTGGGTGGATTATTGCTGGCCGAGGCTTCAATAACTGTTACGCTTTCGCCGCCACCTGGTGTTGACCAAGCAGTCTCCAATATATTGAGCCGGCTGATGTGGGGCGGGATGGACAACCCTCGTAGTTGCGTTTATGATTGGGGCAATAAACTTCGCTAGGGGACAGCGGGAAGGGGCAGGGGCGCGTTGCTGGCGTTATTAAAGGGGCAGTCGCGACGGCCTTCTACACGGCGGTAATAACTGGGCTGATTGGGTGGCAACGCGAAGATGGGTTTGGAACCTCGATGTAAACCTTTATCTCTTCTTCACTCTAGTAGACCTTCCTCCACAGCTCGTTCAACTCGAGCGGTAGGTATATCAAGTACCGCTCTTTCTCCGGGTTAGTCGTCATCCTAGTGATCTTCTTAGGCCCAAGCGGTATAAGCCCCGTAGATGTGAACTCAACACTGCTCTCATCCATTGAAACCACCCTAAACTAGGGAAAGCGGAATTCAAAGCAACTACGTCCACTAGTACTTCACGCATAATCACCTGTTAATGAGTCGAAATAACAAGGGATTTCAAACTGGAAATAGAGTTCACGCTCAGGAAACCGATCCTGAACCGATCCACGCTAGGGATAGGCCTTGAGAGCTAGTGGGCTCAAGCCCGCGCGGGTTTAAGCCCCATCCAGGCTTTGCCCCGGTATTTCGAATGCTTATTAACCTTGCGGTGTTAAAGGATTACCTAGTGGGGCTTATGTTCTTCAAGCTTGTCAAGACCCAGCTTTTATCCTCCGGCGTTCTCATTGAGAAGGACTTTGAGGTTAAAATGCTGGTTGCCTGCCTGATCGCGAGAGGCCACGCCCTCCTAGAAGGTGTTCCAGGTGTTGCTAAGACGAGCATGGCTAAATCCGTGGCGAAGCTTTTCGACCTCGGGTTTAAGAGGGTTCAAATGACGCCCGACCTCCTCCCGGGCGATATCGTAGGCTTCTACATATTCGACCAGAAGACGGGGGAGTTCAGGCTTAGAAAAGGGCCAATATTCACTAATCTACTTCTCGTCGACGAAGTGAACAGGGCTTCGCCGAGGACACAGTCAGCTCTTCTCGAAGCAATGCAGGAGAGGCAGGTCACTATAGAAGGCGATTCTTTCAGGCTTGAGGAGCCATTCATGGTTGTTGCAACCCAGAACCCTGTTGAAATGGAGGGGGTCTTCCCTCTGCCGGAGGCACAGCTTGACAGGTTTCTAGTGAAGATTAACACAGGGTACCCCTCAAGGGAAGGGTTTAAGACCTTGTTGAAAAAGATTGAAGAGCTTGAATCAGCTATCGAGGGTTTGAAGCCAGTGGTCTCGAAGGAGCAGGTCGCTAAAGCGATTCACGAAGCAAGAAGCATCACTGTTGACGACTCCATATATGACTACATAGTATCTATTATTGAAGAAACAAGGACCCATCCAGCCGTAAGGCTCGGAGGCTCCCCCCGGGCCGGAATAGCCATACTGCGCTTATCTAGAGCATGGGCTTACCTTGAAGGGAGAAACTATGTGATACCCGATGATGTGAAAGCTGTCGCGAAGCCGGCGCTAACGCACAGGCTCGTCCTCAAGCCCGAGTACGAGGTCGAAGGCATCAGCGCTGAGAAAATAGTTGGTGACATGTTAAACAAGGTTCAGGTGCCGAAGCCTTGAAAAACCTCGCCTTGATCGCAACAATAGCGTTGCTAGCCCCTCTCTTGACGAACGGGGGCATCTTCCCAGTTCCACAACCAATTTCCTTCAACAACCCCATCAGGCACACTCCTGGATTCCCCGGAGCACTTTACGACGAGGACTTAATCAGAGAGATTCTGTCAAGACTCACCCCTGGCAACAACGCATATTCTCCACCAGGCATGCTCATTGAAAACCCGTTTGTACCGGGCTCACCGGCCCAGCAGCCCTCACCCAGCAACCAGGTTCAGCCCCCGAGCATTTCCGACTTAGACATACCGGAGTCGCTTCCCAACCCATGGGGCGGTCTCCAGGACGCTTTCCGCAACATGCCCCAACCATCTCTCCCATCTATTTCAATACCGGCCATAACAGGTATAAACCCCTTGCTCATCCTGCTCGTCCCACTCGTTACAGCTGTCGCGTTGATTGCCTGGTATGGCGGGGGAGGCTTGAAAGCAGGTTTGCAACGTGGCATAACCGGGATTATTGGCAGGATAGCTGGTAAGACCTCCCCGGGGGGAGCGATTGGCGGGGACCCGGTCTCACTGTACTGGGCGGCGGTTGCGCATGTTTCGAAGACCACTGGAAGAGCCAAGATGGATTTTGAGACGCATTGGGAGTATTTCACAAGGGTCAGGGGCTTCTTGACTCCTTCTCTCCAAGAGTTCTTCAAAGAGTTAACGAGGATTTACGAGCTGGCAAGATACGGTCACTTCAACGATCCAGCGCTGTCTAAGCAGGCTCTAGACAGCTATCGGGGACTGGTGGGAAGGGTTGAAGGCTAGCGTTGTTTTCAACACTATCCCAAGGCTTACGGCTCTTCTCCTGGTTTACGAGGCTTTATCCGTTTCGGCAGGGTTGCCTATTACAGGCCTCTTCACGGGGGTTTGGGAAATAGCCGGTGGCGCGGCGGGCGTTCTCGCACTGATTCAATACGTAGCGGTGGCCCTGGCAGTGTTAACCCTGCTCACGGGCTCGGTGACAATGTATTCGCTCACCCTCGCAGTGATCATGGTTTCAAGACTACAGGCTGGGGCTGGATACGTTCCTGTCACTGGTTTCGCAGGATTGCCTGTCATGCTCTTCATTGATAATTTGAAAACCACTTACAGGGATGGTCAATCGGCCTCAATAATCTATGATAAGAGGTTCGGCTTTCACAGGAGCTTGTTTAAAATGACTGCTATCCTAACCCCTTTACTCATCCCAGCCTTGGCGATATCTTACTACGTTTACTCGTTAAACAGCTATTTGTTGAGTGTTGAAAACCCTTTTACAAGCATTGTAAAGCTTAACCGTTTACTGATCCTCGGGTTCACAGTAGGCTTGTCAATAGCTTCATACAGAGCGGTTTCAAACCTCTATGAAATAATACCCCTATTCATATATCCTTCGAGAAAGCTCTCACTGGAAATGTTGACCAGTAGGATGGATATAGACATATGGTTTAAACCCGTTTTCAACACTATGAGGAGCATTGTTTTCGGAAGCATCATAGCTCCTTTCATCTTCGCCGGGCTCGACGGGCTTGTCTCGGCAGTATTGCCTTACCTGTATTATACTTCCGAAGGCTTTACCCTCGGAATTATCATGCTCATGGTCAGATTAATCTTTCCATATCTGTCATTCATAGCGGGGGGTTACATAGCGGGCAAGCTTGTATCGGCCATGTATTCTTTGAACTTAAAGAGGGCTTTACTAATCCCTATTCTCGCGTTGACGATCCTATATGTTAGTTCAG
>Ga0080008_158395_pt1 | contig 11147 bp, 9 predicted proteins | sample ConCONMetagenome_FD_69211 | JGI IMG/M metagenome (GOLD analysis project Ga0080008, IMG submission 69211) | Hot spring microbial streamer communities from Conch Spring, Yellowstone National Park, USA - CON_C (SPADES assembly) (version 2) | ecosystem: Environmental > Aquatic > Thermal springs > Hot...
CCGCCCCTCCAACCGCCCTCCACAGCCGCCTCCACCACTTTATACAGAGACGTTAAATAGTCCGGAGGCGTCCCCCCGCAGAAGCCTCTGTTTATATCTACCCCAATAGCAACCACCACATGACCTACTCGAGAAAAATCAACCTCACTAAGAGTCTCAAACCGGATCTTGTCCCGGTAAGCGCTTAAATACTCAAAAAGTCCCTCCTCTACCATCTTTACACGTCCACTCCTCAACGCCTCAACCCACTCAACATCTACATCAACGCCGACAACCTCACCATCAAAATACTTAGCAAACACAACAACCATAGGCAAACCCACACGCCCCAAACCCACAACAACCAGAGACACAGAGGCGCAGAAACTAAGATTTATAAGGATTCGTCTTCGGAATGGCGTGAAAAATATAAGAGTGGTTATATTTAACTGGAGAAAAGAAGAAAACGTAGGGGAATTTACGGGTCTTAATACAGGTCTTATGTATCTCTTGGAACTTCTTGGGACACATTGGAAAATAGACAACGTAGTAATGATAACCAGCGACAAAATGGAAAGCATAGAATCCAAAGGTATTGCAGGTCTCAGAAAAATATCTAGTAGAATCTTGGGCCCAACCAATAATGTCACAAATACCCTGCGAGAACTTAGATTTAGTAAAATGAAATGTAGAGAGGACAAACTAGATGGAGAAGTTGTGATAATAGATCATATACGTGCCTTGTTGATGGCAAGCCGATGTTTGAGCAAATTTAAAAATAAGCTTAATGTGCTTCATGTTTTGGATTATTTTGAAGAATATCCATTGGCAAAATCCTATATGATTGAATATTTCCGAGAATTGTTAATTAAAAATGTCAAACAACTCATTGATAAATATATAGATATTATAATATTGAATTCACGAAAAGACTTATATATATACACAGAACTATTTCCGAAAAAAACTATTATATACTTACCAACAATTTATCTACCAACCGACTATGTTCCCTGTTCTCATAAAAAGCCTGAGGATAAACTAGTTATTAATGTTGTCCATCGGTCAAATATATCTGATAAATTTGTAAATATTTTAATAAAATATATGCAAAAACAATTTGATACAGTCTTAGTTAGATCTATTGGAAAACCTATTCCTGGTGCGCAGTACGTAGGTTGGATACCCACTCGTAAAGATTTCTTAGATTATCTTTCGGAAGGACATGCCGGAATTAATTTTTCAGCAGTATATAATTACCAATCTGGCACCAATGTAAAAAGATATGATTATGCATTGGCGTGTAATGTTGTTCTTACCCAAAGTTTGTCTGTAACAGGCGAACAACTACCATTCGAAATAGTATTTGTTGATGAATATGATTTACTTGCTAAGCTTTATGATAAAGATATTCAGTATTTTATAAACGGCGGCAAAGAAAACCTTAAATATACATTGGAATTAAGAGAAAAATCTATAAAAAATTTTGTTGATATCTTTTCTAAATTTATATAGTAACTAAATTTCTATACTTGATTTAGCGCATTCAACCGGCACTGACACCAGCGTTATGAGAATAAAAAGGTCGTGTAATGCTGAGCGTATGCGTTTGATAGGAGCTAGACTCTTGTCAATATTAGGGAGCGTTTATGGGTTGTTTGTCTCACTTGTATATACCTTGGTCGTCACGAGGCATCTGTCCACAAGTGAGCTAGCTACATTGGTAGTTTTTAATGCCGGTAACAGCATAGCACTTGGTATACTCGGATATGTAACGACATGGTATCCCCGGGTACTTGCAAAACAGCCTGAGCGTTACGCTGAACTCGCCGGCGCTGGTCTTATCGCCTCTTTTTTTGCATGGTGCTCCTTAGTAGTTTATATGGCACTATATGGAAGACTTGATGTTATAATACTTTCATTAGGTTTTATTATTATTGCACTTTATTCTTGGCCAGCAACTGCATATTTGTCTGTATATAAACAGAGAACACTATCTATATTAGGTAATATAAGTCAGACAATAAAGCTTGCCGGAGCTTTTGTTGTTAGGCTTCACCCGTCTGCATCTGCTGTATTGTTAGTAAACATAGCCATGACTCTACCCACGACTATAGCAATATTGGTCAAGCCAAAGATTTTCGGGTCAATTTCATTACTAAGGGAGTTGTTCCGCGGTGCTTCTTATCAGACGCTTTCCTTATCTTTTCCACTAATTGGAGCAACAACCGCCTATGCACTATACCTAGCCGGTGGCGACCTTTTGCTTTCTTATAACTATATTTTGTTTCAAATCTACAAATCTGTCTACCCTGCCTTAGCTATTGTACCACTTATGTACGGCTCGTTGCTCACTGAAAACAACAAACTCCAGCGGGCACTTCTAGACGGAGCTGTCTTGCTATATCTTTATCTAGTCCCGATATCGGTGATGTCGAAGAGCCCTGAGTGGTACATAGCGGTTCTGCGGCCATCTGAGTTGGGTAACGCACAACTAGTGGAGGCGGTGTGGCTCAACGGCGTTGCACTTCTCGCCTTCGGCATCTGGCTCCACGTAGACACGACACTGAGGGGCGTTGAGGAAAAGGTCATCTTCACGCTCAGGGACAGGCCAGCAAAGGCCCTTATGTTCGACATCGCCATGGCGCCGGCGACAATTGCGCTTACATACCTCCTCGCTAAGACCTACGGCGCACCAGGCATGGTTATTGCAGCTACCATCGCGAGCGTCCTTACGGCATCGTACCGGCTCAAATTACTGGGACGAGACTATCTGCCTCTGCTGACGAGGCTTTACCTGCCCGCTCTCTTGACGCTTATCATACTATATATTTTGCCCATCCCGCTTCTTCCCTATGTGAAGAGAAGTGCCGTGGAGACCATAGCAACATACATCCCCAATGCCGTGATACTCGCCACGGTGACATTGGGGCTTTTTGCCGCCCTATCTCCACCTGCAAGGGAGGCTCTCTCAATACTACTGAAGAGATTGAGGACTACTCCACGTAGCTAAGATCACCACAACGTCAGCCTATTCATATACACAACTCAGATCAAACCCAAGATATTCCACCTCGTTGACAAAAGAAATCTCTTGACACAACTATGGAGTATGAAAATTCCATGATGCCCATGCTATATAGTATTATGTCGTAAGTCTCGCAGGCGTGAGTTATCAAACAGCTGTGCATCAACCGGCCGGTATAGGTCAGGAGACCGGCGCTACGTAAGCGGGTACTAGCCGCCGACGTTGCGCTACCTATATGATGTTCATATTATCGCCGTCTCTGCGCCGAATTTGACGGGAGCGGTAAGTAGCAGTCACAAAGCAGTAGCCCACTGACAAACTCTCATGACGTGCGGGCGGCGTGCTGTGTAATGCTTTGCCCTGCACGTACACTACGAAGGTTCCGACTTCACCCCTCAAGCCGCTAGGAGAGACGACGTAGAGACTGTACTTCTCCCAAATCGAAAGACGACCCGCCTAGGTAACGCCGGTTTTTCGGCACTTTTTGAGATATGTGGCGTCAAATGGAAAGCAATATATTCAAATCCATCCAGTATTATACCAACTGGCGTGATTACCGGAACCTGAAGGTACCGGCGAGCGTTACATCTAAACTTCAGTTTTCCGGGCATCAAAGCCGGAGAGACGAAAGGCAACCGTCTGCTGTCCAGTGAGTCCGGGGAGTGGTGCGTGTCAGTCGCAAGACCGGGCATTGCTCAAAACATGATCAGGCGCAATAATCCCTGTCTGTTAAGGTAGCTGTAGCCATAGTGACGTACAGAAGGGTGTGGGTATTGCCCCACTCTCTGGCGAGTATCGTCAAATAGGCGAGAAAATCCGACGAGGTGGTGATAGTGCTGAAGCCGTCGGGGGACGGTAGCGAAGATGTGATAAGGAGCTACCCATATAGCTCGTCGTTCAGGGAGGGGGAACTTCACAAATGCGGTGCAGATGGCGATAGACAACGCCAAGGGGATGTAATACTGTTTCCTGACGACGACGCAGTAGCAGAGGAGAGGTGGGTGGAGAAATACGAAAACCTATTCAACTCCCTGCCCAACGTCGGCGGAATCAGCGGAGTAACATATAAAGCATACATCGAGAACGATAGAGTTGTAAAAACTTATGAGCCTTTCTACGACGAGAAGCCGCCGAGAAACGTGTTTTATGGAAGGCCGTTGCCAGAGTATCTAAATTACCACGGCTGGATCGCCTGCTCTGGGTTCATGGGCGCAAAAGCTCCACCCGGCGATGTGTTTCTCTCTGCATTGCTGGGCGGAGTCAACATGGGGCTACTGAGAGACGCGGTGAAGGACTGCCCGCTTGCCTATCTCTACATGAGAAGCAGAAAAGGTCTTTGGAACGAACAAAAACTCGCCTACTGCGCAAAGAAAAAGGGCTACGACACAAATAAGGCGCTAGGCCCGCGGGCGCCCTCGGTGTGGCACATCGTGCACGCTGACAAGGGGGAGGGGGTTCTGGCACGAGTTCTGGGTCCACTACGACAGAGTTGCGAACTACTGGCGGCTTAAGAGATTAGGAGCACAAGTCTTGCCCTACGCCTACCTAGCGGTGTGTCTAGTTTCGCTCAAGAAACGGCCACTCCCAAGGCTTTTGGCCACCCTCTACGGATGGCTTATCAAGTTGTAATATGTCTTTGCTGAGCGTTGCCATCCTAGGTAAAAACAGCAGGTGGATCCTTAAATACAGCCTCCGCGCCGTACGTTCTGCGCTACGAGAAATGGGGAGAGACGTAGAGGTGGTGTATGTCGACGGGGCTCCACAGACGGCTCGACGGAACTTGTAAGAGAGGTTCTGCCGCGGGCGAGGATAATCGACGTGCCGGGCACCAACATCCCCGAGGCGCACAACATAGCAGTGAAGGAGACCTCAGGCGAGTATTTGGTCTACTGGGACAGCGACATCTTAGCCCCGCCGTCTGCGCTTAAGGCGCTTTTCCAGCAAGACAAGCCAATAGTTGCGCTGACGCGTCTAGACGTCTACATCACATCTGAAGAAGATATACAAAACATCATGGCCAACCTAGGCGACGACCCAAGCCCCACGCTCTACCCAGCCCCCTTCGTGGTCTTCAGCGTGACGCTTTTCCACCGAAACGCATTCAGAAAAGTAGGACTCTTCGACAAGACGATGACGTAGGCAGAAGACAGAGACATATGCCTAAGGGCATACTGCAGGAGCTTCCAAAGCTTCTACATCTCCACGGCGGCCTACGACATAAACAGGTGGCGGCTGAGCGACGCCCCTGTAACTACGCCGCTTAGACAAAACCTCCGAGGCATACACAAATAAGCCCTCATATACGCCTACACACCGTCGCGCCGCCAGAAGACAAACACCGCCGTCTTCGCCACAGTCAACGCAGCGGCTGTTCTGGGTATGCTTGCAACTCTCCTACCTGAGAGCCGCATCGATCTTCGTGCCTGGTGAGTTTCGTCAACCAGACAAGATAACTTGACGAGGCTCCCCAACTAGAGGAAAACATCCGCAAGAACTATCTGTGTATTAAGTTAAACTTTTTGTATAGGTTGTGCTAGTAATAATAGGCTCACCCGGCTCTATTAGCCGAAGGATACTGCTCGCCGCTTAACTCCTTAAAGAAGACCCCATTATTATCAGAGACTTCCTAACCAGCGTAGTTGTTTCTCGTGAAGTCTGCCAGCACGAAGCGCACCCCGTCGATCACGTCCCCGCCGTATCGGCGTAAGATAGGGTTTGACCATTTCAAGGTTGAGGCTGATTCTGGAATAGGGTTGGTGGGCTGGAGGCTATTGTAGAGTGGTTCCGGAGAAATGTGTGAGATCTAAGCTGTGAATTTGTGTTTTATTATTTCCCAAACCAGCCGCGGAGTTAAGTAGGAGAGTACGGTTTTCTTCTTTGGGTAGAGCTCCTCTTCTTTTAGCGTTTCCTTGGAGTCGAAGATGTCTGCTTTTTTCATTTGCCGCGCCAGGCTTATGCTCTGAATAACTGCGGCATAGTATTCGTCGTCGATGAGCCCAACCTTGTGTTTGCTCTTGGCCAGGTTTTCAACCGCGTTGTATGTTGTCTCAGCTACTTCTCGTCTTGTCAACCACTGTGTTTCGTAGTTTAACATTTCGTACCAGTTTTTAGCAAGAAGCAATTCCCGGTGCTCTGTCAGGGTGTAGGCATGTAGCTTGTATCCATATTCCGCCGATTTGTAGAAAGCTAAGCTTCCAGGATCCACAAGGGGCGCAAGAGGGGCGACAAAGGCATCAACCATGTTCGGGGCCGCCTGCCAGAGCTCTTCGAAAAAGCTCCCAATCGGTCTGACGTTTTCAACCGTCTGGCCAGGAAGGCCAACCATAAAGTAAACATCTACTCTTTCAAAGCCCTGTTGCTTGGCGTTTCTCAGAAAGGTTTTGAGTTCGTGGTTTGTGTAGGGCCTACCGTAGCGTCTTCTTATCTCCTCGTCGTGGGATTCAGGCAAGATCTGTAGATAAACCCTCTCACCGGCTTTCCTCAGAAGCTCCAAGACCTCTCTCGGCGGGGGCGTGAAAAATTTGAAGAACACCTCCACGTCTCTTTTTTCGCCGCCCAGGATTTGCGTCAGCTTTTCTACGTAGGTTTTTCCAAGAACCTGGAGGTCCCCAACAAAAAATACCGGCGCCTTCAACCTCTCGGTTATTTCCCTGTATTCCTCAAAAACAGTTTCAGGCTTCTTTATCCCAAGATTTTTCCTTTGAAAGACTACACTATAGGCAAAGCGGCTCCCCCCACATGCCAAACAGTTGTAGACACACCCCTTATAGGTTACTACAGCTGCGATTGGGTGCTTCAGAAACGTGCTCCACGGAAGCGAGAGGTCAATGACGCTTCTAACCATAACCTTCACGACCATGTCGTACTTGGGACGTAGCTCGTCGAGCTCCGCCGGGACGTATTTCAACTCAGTGAGTTTTATTCCCCCACCCTTCGTCTTGTAGGCTATATTAGGCACCTCCTCCAATTCTTCGAGGCGACCCTTCTCAAGTTTTTGCAGAAGCTGGTAGAGCACAGGATCAACCGCGTCGCCAAGGACAACGACGTCTACAAAGGGATACTTTTCTAGTACCTCACGCCAGTAGTAAGTGGCCGTGAACCCGCCGAGAATAACCGGCCTCCCCGTAATTTCCTTAACCAGCTTCGCAAGTTCAAGGGCGCCGTGGGAATGCACCAGCCAGTGGAGATCTATCCCATACACTTTGGCGTCTATTTGACGAATCAGCCTCACCACATCTACATCGGGGTCGTTCACCATCTTGGCGGCGATGTTGAATATCCCAGTCTATACTCCTCTTTCTTCTAGATACGAAACCAGCGAAAAGAAACCTGCAGGATACATATCAAATATCGGCTTAGACGGAATTACGTCGCTTATAGGACCATAATGTACATAGCCACGTTTCCTGAAGTCGTACACGCTTGGCGCATGTATGAGAGCCAAATCTAAACGTTTCAACGGTTGGACAAAAGTAAGTCCCTATAAAAATTATTGACAGAAAAGCTTTAGGAAAAAATCAACCGTTTGTAAGAAGGCAAAGAAAATTCCCGAGAGCTACGCATATGCAAAACTTCACCCACCAGCCCGCGGAGGGAGGTCAGGAACGACGACGCAGACGAGTTAAAGCACTAGCCACGAACCCCCCCGAGCCAAGAAGCGGAGCCGTACCAGAACAGGTTGCTGGGACGAGGACCCGCAGGCGGCAACTGTGGGGAGCCGCAACAGCCCTCACCAAGCTACACGCGGCCCTCATAAGCCGCCTAGAGCCACGACAAGCTGTATAGCTACGTCGCAACGTGCCTTCTGCGACATGCTTAAGACATGCAATGCACGACTCTTACGAAAGAAACCCAGCTACCTTCAAGCGCAGTCAGACACCTAAAGCCCTTTAAATAGAGATCTCCGCCTCAGATAAACGAGAACTCACCACAGGCCCTCGGACGCCACCCCCTTAGGGCGGCTCCGCCTCGGAGCGGCTGAAACGGCCTACAGCCAAATTCGCGACCCAACACCCCCCGCACAGACGTCCAAAGGCAGAGCCTGCACCAGCTTCGTTGCGCCGATTTAACAGGAGGGGCCGTGGAAATAGCAATCACAACGCTACAGAGATAGCCCTACTCGCCCTAAAGGGCGAGGTCTCTCGCTCGTTTTGTCAGATCGCTCCAACGCGCTGATAGTCGTCACGTCAGACCACGGCAAATTGCTTAACGACATAGGGCTAAGGTTGCCCCACCGCATTGACACACTACACCTGGTTTTTCCATATTGTGATCTATTGAGGCGGGTCGCCCTGGATCGATTCGACTCTGGAGACCTTCCTGGCTATCTCCAGCAACTCCCTGGGGCCTAGGCTCAGGTCGCCGTAATCTCCCGGCCTCTCCCTTAGGCTAACTAGGCCTACCTTCTCGGCTACCTTACTCATCCTCTTCACAGCCCTCACCGCCTCATACCTGGTTATTTCGCCGATCTTAACCTCAAAGGCCCATATCGGCCTCCTCCCCCTAACTATGACCACGTCTATGTCCTCCTTTGGCGAATAGTACAGTGTTCCCCTGAAGTACTTGGCCAGCAATTCGCCTACGCTAAATTGAACCTCCCTGCCTACGGGTAGATCTGGGATTTCCACATCCCTCTCGCCTACGGCGTATTTGGACTCCGCGTATAGGGCGAGGGACAGCGGCGGGGAATCCACCTTGTAGTAGTTCTCTCTGGATAACGTGGGTATCTTCTTAACAAGCCCCATTTTAACGAGCTTATTAACCATAGAGGAAACCGTAGCCACCCCTCCCCTCGGCTGTATTATGCCTGCAATCTCCGAGGTCCTCCACACGCCCTCGCCCAGGAGCAGTAGTATCTTGTAGTACATATCCGTGAGTTCCCTATCCTCCTCCCTGAAAACCTCCCCCACCAACCCCTTAGATATCAGCGAGAACTCCTTAATCCTACGGGCGAAGTCCTCGTAACTGTCGATAAACGGTATGACCCACGGATCCCTTAGGAGCACCGAGAGGAGCGGGTCCCCGACTTGGCTCAGCACGTCCTCGTAGGATATTATGCCAACCTCCATGGGTGTGAAGAGCCCCAGGAGGGGGCTATTCCTATCAAACACCCTGTTGACTATGCCGTAGCTTGAACCCACGACCACCAAAACCCCACTGCCGGCCCAGCTGCTAATCAGACTCCAGTACACCTCAGGCAGGCGTTGAAACTCGTCGATGACCGCCACACCACCTCTGCGGAGGACATCCCTAACCTCCCTCATCGCCTCGCCGACCCTGACCACCCTGTCGTCAAGCGTTATTACATTACCTGGACCAGCCATCAAGACATAAAGATCCATATGCAGGTTCCGTTTAACCAAGGTGGTCTTGCCGGTCTTCCTCCTACCGTATATAAGAGTCCAATTCCCTATAGCCCTAACCGCATCCTCCTCCTTCCTCCTAATATATAGTCTCATCAGACTAGTCCTATAGGACTAGTTTAAAAAGACTACTTAACTGAAGTTGAGACATTCGGCATATACGCAAATTAAGTAGCAAAAACAAAACCTTCCTACTCACCAAACCCAAGTCGTGGGAATGCGGGATCATGGGATAGGAATTTTGCGCATATACAACACTGCGTCCAGCGACGAGGAAATACGCCTACCCAAGGCGGCCTTTTAAACGGTTAAGCCACCTGCGGGGGGATGACCCACGGCGCCGGCTCGGTAGCCCCAGATCCCCACCAATAGGCGGGCGAAGACGCCCCGCCGCGTGGTGGATCACAGCCCGGCTACTTAAGGCCTCTTCACACATCCTGCAACGCCCTCCTCACAGCCTCTCTGTGAAGCGGAGTGTGCCAAGCTACGTGTTTCCCTATGCCGAGTTCTAAATCGCGTTCTGGAGGAGGCTGGTCTATCCACAGCGGCGGGTCCCGGTAGGTTATTGAGTCTATCAGCACGTTTATGTCGACCAGCCTCTCCAACAGCGGAACCCCCTCCGGGCTCAGCAACGAGTCGGGGTCCTCCGTAGCCCTCCACAGAAGCTCCCTAACTTCTGCCCAAGGAGCGGACAAAGGAGCTCAACCCCTTGCTGATAATAAGTCTCTTGACCACCTCATCCACGTCCCCAACCTTATACAGCTCGACTAACATGTTCGGGTTTCCGCCGGTCCACCGCCAAGCCTCCTTAAAGGGAGGCTTGGGGCCCAGGATTTTTTCATACAGCTAATAAAGCCGTCCCTCGCCATATTCCACATGGGCATGAGGCGAGCCCACCTATGCCTCCCGATCTCCCGCCGCGAGACCCCTCGCTTGTCGCCACAAGCACCACCATGTTTTTATATTTATACTGGGGATGCTCAATCATATTCAACAAACCCTTTACATACGCCGCCTTGTCTAGACCAATTGCCTGGAAGACGTCATCTGCAATAACGGCCACCTTCCGCCTCCGCAAAACCTCCCGCGTGAGGTCGAAGACGGCCATGGCAAGACGCCCCCACCCCTCGTCCTCCAGAGTCCTCCTTACGAAGTCAAGGAAGAGCCTCTTGACGTCTGGGTCCTCCACCTCTGCCGAAAAAACCGGTCCAGGTGGTAGAGGTAGAAGACGTCGTATCCCAAATCCCTAAGCATAGCCGCCGCCTGCCGCAGGAAGGCGGTCTTGCCGCAACCCTCCGGGCCGAATACGACAACGGGCCACCTGGTGCCCTCCACTGCGAACTCCACCACCTGCCCAAGAGCCCTCTCCCGGTCGGCGAACTCCACCACCAAACCCGACGCAAGCACCAGCTCCACCCTCCTCACACGTCCACATCACCAGACCTTTTAAAACTGCGAGCCCCCGGCACCCCTCAGTCCCCACCCCAACAAAGCCGTAAAACACGGCGGGCGGATCGCCCCCTCGGCAACTGCACCCCCATATATATAGACCCCGCAAACCTCCACATGCCGACACATGTCTACGTGATAGTAGAATATGTGAAGAGACCTCGGCCCAAGCCCGGCGACGCGGCGCATGTGGGGCTAGGCTCTGGAGGCGTTGGCAGAGGCCCGTCTTGCCCCACCGGGCACTGAAGACGCTCACCGCCGCTAGAGCTAGTAAGAGTAAAAACCCTCGTAAAAACCGAGGAAAAGCTTAGGCGGCGGTGCCTAGGGGC
>Ga0080008_120043_pt1 | contig 11109 bp, 12 predicted proteins | sample ConCONMetagenome_FD_69211 | JGI IMG/M metagenome (GOLD analysis project Ga0080008, IMG submission 69211) | Hot spring microbial streamer communities from Conch Spring, Yellowstone National Park, USA - CON_C (SPADES assembly) (version 2) | ecosystem: Environmental > Aquatic > Thermal springs > Hot...
CCCTGGTAGGGAGTCTAAGGAGACTGCCGCTCTCAAGCTTGGTGTTAACCCACTGTTGATTAGGTATGTTAAGTACATTGAGGCTGAGAGGAAGACTGAGGTTGAGCTTTGTGGTGTTGTAGACGTACCTAGGGGTGTTGAGGAGGTTTTCAGGGCTGAGAAGGTTAACTTCAACCCATTCTGTATAAGGGAGGTTAGATTCGAACTACAGTACGCGTTTGATAGGGAACGTATCGCTAGGGAGGTTTACAGAGGATTCGCTATTATAAAGTACACGTTCTACGGCCCAGACGACCCGACGTACGCGGATCTAGCAGATGTTATAGCTAAGTATGCGTTCGAATATAACTTTGAGAGGGCTAAGAGGAACATAGAGGATATTATGAGATCTGTTGGAGCAGACCTGGTGGGAGGAAAATGGCATTATAGAGGTCAGAGGGTTGACATAGTGGGTATCATAAGAGTTGAAGATGAAAGGCTTGAAATTGGAAGATCATTCGCATTAGAGCTAGTAAAACTAGGGTTCAACGTGATACCATCAGAGCTTACATTCGGGCCAGCGATAGATACAGTTTATGGTACAAACCCGATAGACTTCAAGTGGCACTTCTACACTGAAGGTTGGGGTAAGGGTGCTCTAAGTAGGTATAATCCAGGTATCCTAGCTCAGTACGGTGCAGATATAATAGGCTACCTGCCAGGCTGGGGTGAGGCTGAATACTGGAACTACAAGCACGAGCTTACAATCGATGGTAGGAATGCTTCTGACTACGCTAGAGATGCCTACTACATGAATGTTAAGAGTAAGGAGGAGTGGCTTGAAGCTCTAAGGAGGGGCACAGATCTAGCCATAAGAGAGTCCATTAGAATATGGGGTTTCGCAACACTAGACAGGTGGCCTGTCAGAGCTGAAGTCCAAGGATTAACAATAGATCTCGGAGCAGGCCTTAGGAGTCCACTTAACTGTAGAGGCTGGTTCGTACCTGGTAGGACTGATATTAAGGTTGGACACCTATGGGTGTGGACAGCGACAACAGTGTGGAACACGTTTAGAGGATTTAGAGACGTGTACAGCGTTGACCCCGCAAGGTGCACTCACGACTTCGTAGTCTGGAGGCATCCGTTTACAGGTATGCCTATACCGTTTAGAGCTAAGTTCACTGTTGAAACTGCAGGTCCTGATGGTAAGCTTAAGGTTCCAGATGATGCGTTATGGTTTGACGTTAAGGGGAAGACCTGGGTATACGCTAGGGAGCTAGGCAGAACTGAGGCTACCAGCAAGGTTGTCTTCGACATGTCAAGATTCCTTGGAGCTAAATGGCATAATGGCCAGACCATAACATGGGCTGACCTACTGGGAACACTAGCACTATACCTAGACGCTGTCTACGACCCTGAGAAGGCTGCGACCGAGAGGGCATTCGTAGCTGTAAATAAGGAGGATTTTGATACATTTGTAGCTGTAAGACCTGTAGGTAACAATCTCGAAGTCTACATAAACTACTGGCATTTCGAGCCAGCCTACATAGCTGATTGGGCTGCTATCGACACGAGAGTACCATTCGAGCTTGTTGTTGCTCAGACTTACGCTGGTTATATTGCTAAGGAGTTTGCATTAGACCTAGCTAGAGCTAGAGCTGAGAACCTCCCATGGTTTAGTCTTGTTATGAAAGCTCATGCTGAGAAGGTTGCAGGTTACTTCAAGGATGGTAGGATTAAGTTCGATGACTTCAAATCATATGTTACAACACCTGCAGGAGCACTAATGACCTCCAGCGACTGGGATGCTAGGGTTAGAGCTCTCCTATCATGGTTTGATAAGACTGGCACTCTATGGGTTTCCAATGGGCCGTACATGCTAACATACTATAGCTCTGAGGAGCAGAAGCTGATACTAGAGGCTTTCAGAGATCCAACTTACCCATTCGGGCCTAAGGACTGGGTTTTCGGTGAAGCTAAACCAGCGGCGATAACAAAGATTGAAGCACCACTAATACCTGTTGGTGGTGCTGGTAAGGTTGTTATAAGAGCTGAGGGTCCAGGCGTTATTACTGTTAAGTATGTTATTAGGGATCCTGTTACAAAAGCTGTTATCGCTAGTGGTGTTGCTAAGAGTACAGCTGAGGGTTTCGTCGTAGAGCTCCCCGAGACAATAACAAACCTACTTAACCCCTTCACTGTATACGAGATTCTAGTTATAGCCTACTCAAGTGAGGTAACACTTCCAGTTGAAGTTATTGTTAGGATTACTACTATCCCTGCTGGTCTTGTTGCTGAGATTGGTGGTATAGCTGCTTCTGTTGAGAAGCTTAGTGAGAGTTTGGCTGTTGTTCAGGCTGATTTGTTGAGGAGGATGGAGGAGCTTAGGGGTTCTCTTAGTGCTGAGCTTGCTTCTAGTATTAAGGCTTTGAGTGATGCTTTGACTGAGAGTATTTCTGGTCTTGGTAAGGCTACAAGCGATGCTATTAAAGCTATTGGATCTGCTGTTGAGAGTAGGTTTCTAGTACTGATGCTAAGATATCTGCTGTTGAGGATAGGATTACTGGTGTTGAGAGGAAGCTATCAACAGATATACAGACCGTAAACCTACTAGTACTACTAGGAGTAGCAGCAATGATATTCACTAGGAGAAGATAGCTATAAACCTTGTCTAAGTCACCTCCCTCCCCCTACTTTTTAAATCTAGTGTTGACCTCCACACTATATCATCAGATTTAAAGTTAATTCCTTATAAAGCTTAGAGATAATAGTACCTCCTTAAAGGAGGGTTGCTTAGAGGGGCTCCTAGCATGTACTATGATCTTGGTAGAAGACCTGGGAGCCTCGGAGACCCTCCCCCTAGTAGATGATGTAGCTGTTGAATCTACATCAATATACTTAGCTAATGGAGTTATTGTTGAGGGCTCCACGTTACCTAAGGTAACCCTTCATTACCATAAGGAATGCGATCTTAGTAGCCTCTAGAGGTTCTGAAGGGTTCTAGGCTAGTTAAAGGCTGGATTTCGGGGGCACCTCTAGCATTATGTATCGTGATGTTGGGTTGATGTGCTAGATCGCTACCTAAAATGCCCTGTATAACGTCTGCACATGTAGACCCTCTCATTAAACAGCTAGACCCTGGACGCTGGTATTAGATTCTTAACTTAGATTCTTAACCCCGTCTTCCTCTTATTTCCTCAAGGTATCTTTCAAGTAGCTTGTGAACCTCCATGGAGAGCTTTACTGCTAGCTCCGCCTCCTCCCTTGTCACTCCAGCTTCGTAGTCCGCTTTCTTCCTGAAAGCGTATAGGATTACCATGGCTGTAGCCTCCCACCTAAGACCTTTATTCTTTATAGCGTTTGCTAGCTTATCATCTCTTCTCGGTATATGCTCGCCTAGCTGTCTTAGGATTTCTTCTGCAAGCATTCTCACGGCGAAGTAGGAGGCTGAGGCTACTTTATTATAGCATGATATCTCAAGATCTTTTATAGCCTCCTCTAGAGCTCTCCTAGCGTTTAAACCAACCTCGACTATGTAAACGTAGCCCCAGTCTGGGTCATAATACCATTCTAGCTTGTAGCCTGAGACCCCCTGCTTCGCCAGCTCAGCCTCTATCAACTCCCTGACATTCACGAAGCTTAGCCCCCGTTGTTAGAGAGTTCTGAGAGGTAGCTTTAAACCCCGTGATGCCATCTACGGGTTCGCCTTTAGCTCTTCTAGGAGCTCCTCTACAGCTGTTCTGACCGCCTCTCTAGAGTTCATCCTGGGCTTGAAGCCTATGCTCTTCAGCCTGTCTATCTTCAACGCTATCCTCTTTACGTCCCCGGGCCATCCTACACCGTGTAGTACCGGCTTGTACTTCTTCCTCACGCCTTTCAACCCCATAGCTTCAACCACTATATCCGCTACCTCGTCGACAGCCATCCAGTCCTCCGATGCTACGTTGTAGACCTGGTACCCTTCTCCTCCCCTGGTCCACACTGTTATCGTTGCCTCCACAGCATCGCCTACGTGCATGTAGCTTCTAACCTGGCTTCCATCCCCTAGCACCTCTAGCTCCACAGGGTTCCCTCTAAGCTTCACAATGAAATCCCATACAGCCCCATGCCTCATCCTAGGCCCTACAATGTTAGCATACCTTAGCACCACGGCTCTCAAACCGTAGAGTCTAGTGTAGGCGTGTATTAGGCTCTCGCAGGAGGCCTTACTAGCACCGTACACCGAGACAGGCCTCAAAGGTGCATCCTCGCCAACCGGTATTGAGTCAGGCTCCCCGTACACAGAGCTCGACGAGGCGAAGACGATCTCCCTAACACCCCTCCTCCTCATAGCCTCCAGTAGATTGAATGTTGCGACAACATTCTCGTTAAAATGCACCCCAGGATCTATACTGCTTACCCTCACCTCAGGGTTAGCCGCAAAATGGAAGACTACATCAACATCCTCCACAGACCTTAACGCAATACTAGGATCCTTTAAATCACCAACCACAAGTTCTACAGTGTTCGAATCAATATGTCTCCTGAGGTTCTCAACCATACCACTACTCAGGTTATCAACCACCCTAACCCTGTAGCCTTCACTAACAAGCCTATCAACAAGATGACTACCTATGAAGCCCGCTCCACCTGTGACTAGTACCCTCATATTCGATCACCATAAGGTTTTCTGATATATTCTTGAGCAACCTCACTCCACGTAGGAACCAGTGTATTAATTTCATCTTCATCGGCACATGTTTATTGTTTTCCGCTTAGCGCCTCCTTTACTTTTCCGTGCATGTTTTCCAGTTCATCGTACCACTTCACTCTAGGCTTTAGCTCCTCAACTCTTCTCACTAACTCCCTGACAAGCAGCTTCACATCAACAGCTGCCTCCTCCCTACTCCTATACTTGCTCACCGCCATATCCGGGTCTGGCCCGTTGTACTGGTAGTCGTGTAGGTCGAGCGCCTTATCACTCCATGCTGATAAACTGTTGTGCCCGAGAGACTCTAGCATTTGGGATAACGTCTTTATTCTACTCGTTGGAACCCTGAGCACAGCCTTATCCATAAGCCACCTCCTCTCCTCATCGGATTTCACCGTTTGCAATAGCTTATCCAGCTCAAGTCTGAGGAGGGAGGCTAGTAGCGCTCTCCACGCCTGAAAGGCCTTACCAGCAGCGTTTCTAACAAGACCCTTATCCAGGAACTCTAGAGCTAAGCTAGCCTCTGTTAGAGCCTCAAGAAGCCTCGCACTAATGTAGTCCTCGCTTGTAGGCTTAGGCAATGGCTTCTCAAGAGTTTCTACGCCCATGCTCACCCACCTCATCTAGTTCCCAATAGCCTTTAAATACCCGTTTAAATGGAGAAGTAAGATCAAAGTGACTGGAATCCATTTAAACTCTATCTGCAGGTCCCCAGCTATATACGTTAAGCTTCCTCAACCTCCTCATCTCCTCTACGGCGTGTATCCTCAAGATAGAGCTTATACCAGTCTTCTTCTCAACGATAATTCTGCCTCTGGAGAGCAGGTGGTTTATTAAATGTGGTGGTGTATACTCTAGCAATAAAATGTCTACCCCCATCCCGGTTACTTTCTCAAGCTCGTCTCTAATGGTGCCAACATAGGCTGGGGCCTCATCCACATCAACCACGTGGCTTGTGTAAAGAGCTACATCTATATCCCTGAAAACCCCGGATTCTATGAAACCACCGAAAACAACAACAAGCTCCACCTCCCCTCTAGCTCCAAGCCTCTCCGCTATAACCCTGAGTATCCTCTCCCTCACATCACAGGGGATGGTCTTAGGTCTTCTCCTAGCCTCCTCAAGGACCCTTAGTCCCGACATAACCTAGAACCTCCTCTATAAACCTCTCCACCACCTCAACTCCGCTTCTTCTCACATCATTGTAAATGCTCATATCATCCACACTCCAACATCTATGGGAGGTAGATCACCGGGGTCCCCGCTTAGCCTCCGTGCTGGCCTAGTAGTGTTCTCCTAACAGCCTCCCTGTGTATTGGGGTTTGCCAGGCCACATAGTATCCTATTCCTAGCTCTGGGTCCCTGCTTGGGGGTGGTGTGTCTACCCAGTACCAGTCCTCTCTACCCTCTATGCCATCCACTATTAGATTAAGTTCTACGAGCTTCTCTTTTAACTGCCTACGCTCCCGGGCTTTCACTAGGGTATCCGGGTCTTCTAGTGCCTCCTCCAACCACCTTACCTCCATGTCGTTAAGGGAGCTTATGAAGTCTCCGAGCCTTCTCCCCCTCGCTAGGTGGGTGATAACCTCCTCTTCATCCCAGCCTGCCTGGTATAGTTGTGATAGCATCCTGGGGTTGCCACCCGTTAGAGCCCATAGCCGGTCTAGGCTAGGCTTACCCTCCCCGGTTACCCTGTATAGCTCCTCGTAGAGCTCCTCGAAACCCTCCCTACTCATATTCCATATGGGCCTCTGGATGGACCACGAGTGCCTCCCAATCCTAGACCTTGTCGAACCCTCACTCGTAGCCACGACAACCACTATGTTCTCGTAGCCCCCGGGAGGGTGCTCTATGAGGTTTAGGAGGCTCTTAACGTAGACCTCCGCCAGGTCCACGCCTACAGCCTGGAAGACCTCGTCGACTAAGACCGCTATCCTACGCTTACGCCACCTACCCAGGAGCTCCCTAGCAAGATCTATGGCTAGGGTTGCTAGCTTAAGCTGGGCAACGCCAACAGCCTCACCTGTAGCCTCAACAAGCCTCCTAACGATATCACCTACATCCGTGTAAGCCATGAAATCCCTATGCAGTGGGTCGATGTAGATGACGTCGAAACCTTGATCCCTCAGGATCTCAGCCCCCTGCTTCAATAGAGAGCTCTTACCACAACCCTCAGGGCCGAACATGACTATGGGGAGCCTGGTACCCCTCACAGCTAGCTCCTCAAACTGCTCCAAACCCCTCCTCCTATCAACGAAGCCTACCTCAACACCTGGAGCGAATAACAGCCTAACCCTACCCATAGCCCTCTAAAACCCTCCTAACAGCCTCCCTATGTAGTGGAGTCTGCCATGCTACATGCTTTCCTATGCCGAGCTCCGGATCCCTCTCAGGTGGTGGCTCGTCGACCCAAAGCCATGGGCTCCTGTAGGCTATCTCATCTACGATCATGTTAAGCTCTATAAGCTTGTTGGCTAAGTGGATCCTCTCCCTAGCCATAAGGCTATCCGGGCTCTCCACAGCCTCTAAAAGCCACATCCTCTCATCGGGGGTTAGGCTTGAAACGAAGGCTCCAAGCTTCTTAGAGGTTATGATGCTCTCGATGACAGCATCTACATTCCAGTTTGCTTGATACAGCATTCTTAGAGCGTTGGGGTTACCACCTGTAAGCCTCCACGCCTCCTCGAAATCAACATTCAACTGTACCAGCCCGGCTAGCCTGTCGTAGAGCTCCTTGAAACCACTCCTACCCATATTCCACATAACCATTAGGTTAGCCCATCTATGCCTACCAACCTCGTACCTTGATACACCCTCACTTGTAGCTACAATAGCTACTATCCCATCATAGCTTTCAAGAGGGTGCTCTATAAGGTTTAGAAGGCCCTTAACGTACACCCCAGCCTTATCAAGCCCTATAGCCTGGAATACATCATCAGCTAGTACCGCGATCCTCCTCTTCCTCCACCTTGCTAGGAGCTCCCTCGCTAGGTGGGATGCTAGCATTGCTAGCTTAACCCTACCGTTAACAACATCCCCAACAGCCTCACCAAGCCTCCAAACAACCTCCCTCACATCAGTGTGCGCCGTGAAGCTCATGTTTACGGGGTCCACGTACATCACATCGTAGCCTCCCTCCCTGAGGATCTCAGCAGCCTGTTTTAGGAGAGACGTCTTACCACAACCCTCAGGGCCGTAGATGACAATAGGGTACGCTGTACCCCTCTCACTCCACTCAACAACCTGCTCCAGAGCCCTCCTCCTATCAGCAAACTCAACCTCAACACCTGGAGCGAAGGGTAGCCTGATCCTCCTCAACACAGTATAACCCGTAGCTGGATCACGTGACCTTAACAAGCCTGGCTTCTAGCATTGAAAGCTGATCCCTGGTCATAAGGTGTATCTCGAAGGGGTACCACCATGGTACACCACGGGATTTTGCAACCTCAAGGATCCTATTGACAAGCCTAGCCCTTTCAAGCCCACTCCCTGGAACCTCTGGTAGCACTACGGCCACATCAATATCGCTATCAACGGTAAGCCTACCCTCGACAGCGGAGCCGAAGACGTAGACATCGACATCACCTAAAACCTCCCTAACAGCTTCAACCAGTACTCTGAGGCGCTCACGCCACCTAAGGAGCTCCTTGAGCCTCTCAACCTGAATTTCAAAAGCTAGATCCTCACGTGGAAAAGACACTCCCATCGACAACCTTTAAAGTTCTAAGAGCATCCCTATTAACATCACTGAACCTAGCGATCTCCTGTGAGAGCTCAACCCTACCGAGGCGATCTAAAGCTTTTAGAAGTATTCCTAGCAACTCTCTAACCCTATGGCTTCTAGGTGTGAATCCCAGCATTCTGAGGAGGAGTGATTTAGTGTAGAGTTGTGCTGCCTGCTCGCACATGAAAACTGTAATGTCGTAGTCACCTTTGCCGAACGCTATTCGAGCGTAGTCGTAGAACCTCACTGAACGCCTGCGTAGCAGCTCCACAGGGTCCATCGAGCTCATGTAAGCCCACTATGGCCATGCTAGCTCTTGTACACGTGCCAGTAGTATGCATAGGTTTCGAGGACATGCCTCCCAAGGTATAGTATGTACTCCACCCTGGACAGCACGTAGTCCAGGGATAGCCTTAGGAGCCCCCGGGGGATTGCGTAGGAGAGGCCTGAGAGTACAATGAAACCCCTCATCGTGTACAGCTCAAACCAGGCGATAGCACGTCTTAGAGCTGAGATAACCCTAGGTGACTTGAATACGTTAACGCTAGATCTAAGAGCAGCCCATAGAACCCCCCGAGCCTCCCCCGGAGCCTTCCACCAAGAACCACTCCTAAGAGCCCTAACATAAACCCTCTCAAGGGAGGGTCTATCAAAACTCTGGGGGAGCCTGGACTCCAGTATCCTAACAGCGAGCTCCACAACCCTAGCGTTAACATTCGAGATATCAAACAACACCCTGGAACCCCTTGAAACCAAAACCAGGCTCCCCCAGCACTCCAAAAACTAGGCTGTGGGAACTGGTATAAAACCTTGATCTAAACCAACCAAGAACCCCCAACACCACAACCTCCAGGAGCTCCTATGCGTGAACTTAACCTCACCCTGTAATCTCTGAAAGCGTTATCTGAAACACCCTGCATATGTGATCGAAGACCTCGCAAACCCTCCTAGCATCCACTCCCCCTATATACTCTAAACACTCATCCACACTAATCAGTCGTTTAGAGCTCTCAACACCCTCCACAACCTCTCCCCCATCAGCTTAACATAGTGATACTCCAAGCAACGCCCTCTTAAAGGGCATAGAGAAATCCCCGTTAACAGCTATAAGTAACCTTAAGCTCCTCCCACCAACGGTTACGGCTGAATTCAGGGTTCGCATGCTAAGGAATAGTTGTGGTGGGGATCGCTGGAGTGCTACGGCTATGGGGGATGTCTGGGGGTTGATAAGGGTCCGTGCTTGACACGCTAACTCCTTTCATCCTTGATGGTGATGGTGGATAGTAGTAGGAGTGCTATGGTTGCAAGCAGTAGCATTGCTAGGTACACGTTCCTCGGGCCTATGAGTGACCATAGCATGCCACCGATTAGGGGGCTCGGGATCGTGGTTAGCGAGATTATCGCTGCTAGAGCGCTCAAAGCCGTAGACCTAGCTTCTGGAGGTGCAAGCCTGACTAGGAGGGCTGCCTCTACAGCCTCATGTGCCATGAATGCGAAGTTTGCGAGAGCCCAGAGGGTTATAACCATGGTCTTGTTCGAGGAGTATGCCATAAGCGTTAGGAGGAGTGCGTTTAAACCAAGGCTTAGTATAAATGCCAGCCTGTAGCCCAGCCTATCAGCTAGAACTCCACCTACGTAGTACGCGGGTATGGTGAGGATAAGTGCTAGTGTGAACATGAAGCCTACCTCCTCAACACTAAGCCCTAGAACTGTGTTAGCGAAAAGGGATACGTAGGGGGTGACCATTTCAGTGCCAAAGCTGTGCACACACCACGAGATGTAGTATACGAGGAGGGGGCTCCTAAGCCCTAGTGTTGAGATGAGAGCTCTAAAAGGCTCAACAACCACCCCAGGTCTTAGCCTCCTCCTGGAAGCAGTCTCTCGCACAAGCAACAGGGGTGTTAGCGATGCTATTGCGATAACCGCTGAGAGCCCGAAGACAGACGTGAACCCATGAACGTTGATCAGGTAACCCCCTATGGTAGGAGCAATAGCTCCAACCAAGGCTATTACCGTAAGGGTAACCCCTAAACCTCGTCCCCTCACCTCCTCGGGAAGCTTCTCGGCAACAAAACCCTAGTGATAGTCCTTAAACTCTGAAAGCATAGGCCGAAAACCAGGATGGCGAGCGCGAGAACCATAAAGCTCCTAGAGAAACCTAGGGCGACAGCTGCAACAGCCACCCCTATGATGGCAATAGCTATAGCAGGCCTCCTACCAAGACTATCAGCTAGAAGACCCCCTAGGATTATGGAGAGCATACCGCCAGCTGTGAGGATGGAGAGTAGAAGGCCTACCTCTTCAACCTCGAAGAACGAGCCGAGGTATAGCGAGAGGAAGTTATACCACAACATAATGGAGAGCATGTATAGAGAGCTGAGAACCGTGAGCATCACTATCTCCACGTTGAAAACCTCATACGGCCTCCCCCTAACTGGCAAGCAGGCCCCCAAACCCCTACCCCTATGAGATTAAACCTATTAAAGTCCAGGTGGGTGGTAGATGCCGTGGATTCCACCGCCTTATCTAGGGTTGTGGTTAGCTGTTCTACCGGGTGTGTGTTCTTGAGGGTTCTCGTCACGGGTGGTGCTGGGTTTATTGGATCCCACCCTGTTAGAGCTCTCGTCTCCAGGGGTTTCAGGGTTAGGGTTCTCCACGACCTCTCCCGTGGCTCCCTCAACTCCCTCAAGCCTGTCCTCGACGTTGTAGAGTTTGT
>Ga0080008_148380_pt1 | contig 11104 bp, 11 predicted proteins | sample ConCONMetagenome_FD_69211 | JGI IMG/M metagenome (GOLD analysis project Ga0080008, IMG submission 69211) | Hot spring microbial streamer communities from Conch Spring, Yellowstone National Park, USA - CON_C (SPADES assembly) (version 2) | ecosystem: Environmental > Aquatic > Thermal springs > Hot...
GCTCTTTTCCTCTGGATGAGATCACCCCTGCTGATGAAAACTTACAAGCGAGGATAAGAGCAAACCTTTTATTCTATCTTTCGAACAAGGAAAATCATCTTGTGCTTTGCACCTCAAACAAGAGCGAAGCCGCAACGGGCTACGGCACCATCTACGGGGACATTGCGGGTGGCTACGCACCCATAGTGGATGTCTACAAGACCTGGGTGTATGAGCTTGCAAGATATCGTAACTTGCTAAGTCCGGTTATCCCTGAGAGGATATTCATTAAAGCACCTTCGGCAGAGCTTCGCCCTGGACAAAGGGATGAGGATGAGCTCCTTCCTTATCCAATTCTTGATGCCATCCTTAGGGCTCATTTAGAGGAAGGGTTAATGCCTGAGGAGATATTGCAGAGAGGATTTTCGGAAGAACATGTTAAAAAGACATTCAGGATGCTTGCCAGGGCAGAATACAAGAGACGCCAAGCTCCCCTTGGACCAAAGGTGACAAAAAGCGCCTTAGGGGTAGACTATAAGCTTCCTATAATGCTAAAAATTTAGATCCCTAAGTTAAGACCTTTTCCCACTCGCGTATTATCTTTTCAATTTGGAAATCTTTTGCTCTTTCTTTACCTTTTTCCGCATAATATTTTCTTAGATCATCATCTGTTAGCATTTTATCTATTATATCAACCCACATCTGTTCTTTTTCATCTAATGGTTCATCGGCAGACTTAAATTTATACTCAAAGGGTGGCATTAGTATTCCATATTCAGCAAACTCAGGTTTGTCGGTTTGACGAGTGATGTCTGTGTTTGGTGCTAAAATTTCTCTTGGACCACTCATACAGTCTGCAGAAATTACAGGAACTCCGCAAGCCATAGCCTCGATGATGACATTTCCCAACCCTTCCCACAAAGAAGGAAAGACAAAAAGCTTAGACCTTGCCATGAATTTAAAAGGGTTTCTTTGAAAACCTAAAAAATACACATCAAAATCGTGGTTAAGTTTATCTCTATCCCAAACATAAGTCTTTAGCCCTAATTCTTCTGATAGTTTAATTAGATATTCTTTTAATCCTCCTTCACCAAGGATAAGAAGCTTTAGATCTTTATGTTGTTCTTTTAGTTTTTTAAAGATCCTTAAAAGATACCATTGTCCTTTTTGTCTTTTTAGTCTTCCCGCAGTTATTATAACTTGATGTTTAAAAATATCTTCATATTCAAACAATTTTTCTTTTGAAAACCTTTCTATTTCTTCCAATAAGACTGGATTGTAAATAGTGATAATTTTTTCAGAATTGATACCAAAATTTTTAACTAAGTCAGATTCTACACCTTTAGATACTGCAATAAGTAAATCCGCGTTATTGTAAAACCTTTTCATGATGAATTTATAAAATAATAACCTAAATCTCTTTTTAACACTAAATTTTCTTTCAGGGTTATATTTTAATGAATAGTGATTATGAAATGTTAGAATAATTTTTTCTTGGTTGTGCTTTGTAAATAAATTGTAATAGTTAGCTGGTTCCATAATACTAATAGTAAAAGATGTTTTTATTTTTTTTTAATTTTTTTCAGTCTTAATTTTATAATCAGAAAATTCAGTACTCTAAAAAGTAAATTTTTTGATGGAAGTAGAGGTATGTGGATTATATTTGCTTTTACTTCATATTTTATTTCTTTTTCAAAAATTACAACATACTTTTCAAAATCTTCTAATCTTTGGCAAAGGTTAGCTATTACTCGTTCAGCGCCACCACTACCTAATTTTGGAATTATAAACAAGATGGTCTTTTTTATATTCATTACAATTTTTTTCCTTTTAATTTTGCTCGTTCAGTTCTCCATCTAATCAAAGCCATCTTTAATTTTACCAGAAATATCAAAAAATCAGTATGTTTGGTTTTGGAAAAGTTTAAATAATAATTTAAAAATTGCTGAAATAATTCTTTCCCAGTTTTACCGAAGCATTCTTCAAAAGAATAACCAAGCTGACCAAGGTCTTTAATTTGGTATTTTAAGGAAAATGGGGGATTTTGTAAAACTCTTGGAACATCCAAAAAACTAATAGTTTCTGACTCTTCATCCCAAAAAAATGATAAAGATAGCAATCTTGATGATAAAGGTTTTTAGCATGTAAGGAGGCGATAAGCTCAGCAAGCTTTGCCACTAAAAAAGTTTGTTTTTCTTTTTTGGCTAAAAGCAAACTGGAAAGAGGCTCACCCTTAAGAGCAAAGGTTGCTATTTCAATCTTATCTTCTTTCCGCCTAATAAAAAATGGCTCAGGCACAGAGAAACCCAATTTTTTTAGCTTAAATAAGTTCTTCCATTCGGCTTCTGCTTCATTAAAACATTCTGAATATATTTTTATAAAAAATTTTTGGTTTTTAAATTCAAACCCAATAATTTTTCTATATCTTTTCTTACGCTCAAAAAAAAGATTTAAAATCGGATAATTCAGTGTACTTTCTTTAAATAGTTGTAGAAATAAATCATAATGTTTTTCAACTACTTCGAAATTAGCAACTTTAATTAACTTAATCACTATTAAACTATTTTGCACTCTATTTATTATATGTTAAAAGACTTCTATCCTTTCTCAAAATTCTAATTTTATGAAAAAATCAAATGAGCGCCCGATAATAAACGATAAATTCTTACTTGTTCTAATTTTAACAATCGCGGTGATGATCAGGCTCTTTATGTTTTTCAACCTCCCTATTATCCAAAAGGATTCCCCTATTTATTTATATCAAGCTATGGTATTAGCCACGGGCAACCTTAACCTGTTAGACCTATGCGGATTGTCCTCAAGAATAAAAGAAATCAATCTTTTCTCTATGGTGATTTTGCCCTTTTATTACCTTTGTCAAGATTGGGAAATAGCAGGTAAGCTTGTTTCTTTTTTTTCAAGTTCATTGTCCTTAATTTTACTTTACCTTATTCTCAAAAGATTTTTCCAAGGATCCATTCTTTATATGACCCTACTCGTTTTCTGTTTTAATCCTACACTAGTAAAAGAATCTGCAGAAATAATGAGAGAATCTTTTTATACATTTTTAGCTTTAATTGGGATACTAAGCTTTATAAAAGGATATGAAAGCAGCAAAATTTATAAAAGATGTCTGTTTTTCTCTTTAGCAAACCTATTTTGGCTTCTTTCTGCCTGGGTAAGAATTGAAGGATTTCTTTTCATCCTTTTTTCTTTGTTCTTCTTAATAATCAAACTTCTAATTTCAAAAGATAAAAAAGAATGGCTATTCATGACAATATATTTTTCTGCCATTCCAATAATAATTTTAATCATCGGTTTTATCTATCTAATTTCTTACAAAAGCTTTTTTCTTACAGAAATAAAAGAAAAATTGACCTTATTAAATCCCTTTGAGCAACCTTTTGCTAAAGAATTAAAAAATTTTAGATACCTTAGCATTCCAAGTCCATCTCCCTATTTTTGGGATATGGTGAAACAGAACCTTTGGCTCATCGCTTTTGGCACAACCTTCTTCTACAAGTTTATCCCAGCCCTACACTTTCCTAACTTTCTTATTCTCTTAGCTGGATTAAAAAGAGTGGTATCTTTTATTAAAGAAAAACCTTTATCTTTATACTTTGTTATCATCTCCCTTGGATACTTATTTTGTTTATGGTATTTTACTTTTACAAAATGGTTTATGGAAAAAAGGTATATGTTGCCCTTGCTTTATTCTGTAAGTATAATCGTAGGGCTTGGCTTGTTAAACATTAAAGAATTTTTAACAAAAAAATTTAATCTTTCATCTAAATTAGTTATTAGTTTGTTGATAATTTGTATCATTTTATCCTCTGCTGTAAAAATTTTTCAAAAAGAAAGGATCGAAAAATTAAAACTAAAAATCGTAGCTCATGAAATTGCAAAGAGTGTTTCGTATGAAGAAATAAAATTATGCTCGAACGGAGCCTGTAAAGACCTTGTTCTTACTATTGACCCAAGAGTTTTATTCTACTTATCAAACATTACTAAGGTTCCTTTATGTCCATCTGTTGAAGATAGATTTTTCTATAACAATCTTGGAACCAAATCAGTAGATGAAATAATTAGTTTTATTAAATCAAAAGGCTATAGGATAGTCATTTTAGAAAGAGAGGTATTTAAAGAGAAAACGGAAATTTTAAGAGAGGAATTTAGAAAACTTGGTCTTAAAGTTTATATATTATAAAAAAAATAACATCTGCTAAAATCTACTCTCATGAAGCATGTAATCATCGTTAGACCTAAGGTAGGTTTTGGGCTTGGCGGAGCGGAAACTCATGCTGGGATGATAGCTCTAAAGCTCCTTGAAAGGGGCTATAAAGTCTCTGTCCTTGCCCAAGAGATAAGCTTCCCAAAAGAGGTCTCAGAAAGAATTAATTTTCTTCAGGTGAAGAAACGAGGGAGGGGAAGCCTGCTAAAATATCTCTTTTTTCTTAAAGAAGCAAACAGGGTCTTAGAGAGCCTTAAAAAGGATTATCTTCTCCTCTCCCCTTTTCGGTTCCCAAAGGCAGACCTTTTAATCCTCTGCGACCCCCTTTTTAAGTTTTGGCTAAAACAAAGACCCCTTCCTAAAATAATTAAAGAAATCTCAAATCTCGGAATCCGAGCAAGGGTTTTCTTAAAATATGAGGAGCTTTGTCTAAGGTCTGCCAAAAGGATCATAGCCCTATTTTCTCCAACAGTTGAGCTTTTAGAAAACCTTTATCCAGAAGTGGTTCATAAGGTAGCGGTATGCCATAGGGGTATCGACCATAAAAGATTTAACCCTGAGCTAAAGAAGAAAAAAAATGCTCTTCGAGAAAAATACCGCCTTGACCCTAAGGATTTTATCGTCCTTTTTGTAGGAAATGAACCAAGAAGAAAGGGCTTAAACCTTCTTTTAGAAGTATTTCCTAAGCTTACCGAAAATGTAAAACTTCTTATTGCGGGTATTCAAGGGAAAAGCCAAGGACGGATTGTTTATCTTGGTAAGGTTCAAAACATTGAGGAGTTCTACGCCCTTTCTGACCTTGTTGTTTTACCAACCCTTTACGACCCTGGAGCTTTGACTACCTTAGAAGCCTTAGCAAGCGGAACTCCGATTATAACCTCCGTTTTTGATGGTGCCAAAGAATTCATCAAAGAGGGTGTAAACGGCTGGATTACAACCCTGGAAAAGGACGATCTTTTGCAGAAGATACATCTTGCCATGAAAACTAAAATCTCAGAAGTAGCTTGCAGTCAATCCATCTCTCATCTTACTTGGGATAGCTATGTGGACTGCCTTGTTTCCCAAATGGAAAAACTTTAGAGTCTATTTTTTTAGCAAAGAGGCTAAAGCTACTCTTGACCGGCTTCTTCATGAACCTTTTCTCTTAAAATGCGAAAAAATTTCAAAAAAGCATAGAAACTTCCTTTTAACCTTTTTCTCATCTACTGAACCTGACCTTTTTTTGAAACTCTTTCTACCTTATCCTTTTAAAAGAAATCGGGTCAAATCTTACTTGAAAAACCTTCTCGAGTTAAAAAAACGCGATGTGCCCATGCTTGAGCCCCTTTTTCTTTTTTGGAAAAATCCTTGGCTTGCCTCACTTTTGGATGAGCTCTTTTATGGGGGGATAGCTTTTCCTTACCTGAAGGAAGGCTTTTTAACCTTCGAATCAGCAAAAATGCTCCTTACAAGCCTCGTTAAGTTCTTGTTTTCCCTTCACGAAAAGGGAGTATACCTTCGTGACACAAAGTTTAACAATTTTTACTATACAAATAAGACTGGCTTTAAGGTCTTTGACCTTGACGGTGTAAAACTTTATAGCAATCCTCTACCCAAAAGGATGAGGCTAAAAGAGCTTGCTACCCTGGCCATGACCTTAGAATGGGAAGGTTTAACCCATGCAAGAGAACTCATCTGGAATGAATACGCAAAGTTTTATCCAGCCTTTACCAAAAAAGATGTTATTTTTTTTGAAAAAATTATCACCTTGCGAAGAAAGAAAAGGGAAAATCATTTAGCTAAAAATTAAGGTAAATGAAATGGTGTTACATGATATTTACACTCTTTGATAAGTATTTAAAAATCAAAAAAAGTTAGCAAGGAGCTTTCCGGAAAGTTTTGATGCCTCGTAGGTATCACTGAACCTTGATAAGAAAATAATCCTTTTTCCTAACCTTTAAAGGTATTGTTACCCAATTTCTTGGAATTTCTATTCCCTCAAAGGACCTCCTTTCTATAAATACAAAAGCCCCTGCTGGTATGGATTGACACTCTTCGATCTTCCTTAAGTAAATAAAATCATCAACTGCGCGGTATCGGTATTTAAGATAATAGACCAAATGATGGGGAGGAAAGTCTTTGCAAAGATAGAGGGTTCTTTTCCCTTGAAGTAGCTCGGCAACCTCTAAAGCAGCCCTTCGGTAGTAGTTTAAGTTTTTAGTATGATAGGAATAATAGAAAAAGGTATAAGCTTGCTTTCCTATAAAAACAAGCACTATAAGGGCTGTAAAAAGTTTCTTTAGAGAAAAAGAAAAGACTTTATCCATATAAAGCATTGGAATAGCACAAAGTATAGCAAAACCAGAAAGAGAAGGCATGATGTATCTAAACCTTGCACCAGGAAAAAGAAAATGAAAGAAATAGGAAAGAATAAAAAGAAAGGCAGAATATTTGAAAAGTTTATAGTGTAAAGGATTGTCTTTAGGAAGATGTTTCAGATAGAAGGAGAGAAAGAATAGCCAAGGAGAAAGGGAAAAGAGAGCCCCGAGAGTGTAAGCGATAAAATGCTGAGATGGTGACATCTCCTTTGCCAAGGCTGCGCTTTTGTACTCTCCAATCCAGGAGTCTATAATTTGTGTTATATCAATTCCTTTCAAATGTAAAGAAAAAATCCAGCTACAGAAGACTAAGCATACTCCGAATAGAAAAAGAAAATGACGATTAAGTTTAAAAAGGTCGCGTAAAGAACTTTCAGTATATAAATAAGGAACTAAAGCAAGGTAGAAGAAGAGAAGAGCCTGAAAAGTTTTAGTTAGAACGGCAAAGCCTGCAATGATGCCCGCTAAAAGATAAGACAAACTTTTCCTTTGTTTTATTTCATAAAGATAAAACCAAAGGTAAACATAAAGAGCAACTAAGAGGCTATAGAAGGCATCGATTTCTGCCCTTAAAGCTTTATCTATGACCTCAGGAGTCGTTAGATAGATTAGGCTTGGTAAAAGAAGCGTAAACAAAGAAGAGGTCTTAACAACTTCTTTCCAAAGGAAGAGTAAAAAAAGAGAGGTTAAAATGACGCTTAAAGAAGAGACCATTCTTGCCGTCCACTCAGAATAGTCGCGAGTTATAGCAAAGGCTCCAGCTAAAACCCAGTTAAAAACTGGGGGCTTTGTAAAATAAGGCTCCCCAAACAGAGTGGGAATGAGAAAGTTTTTGGTCTCAAGCATGGATAGGGCATAAACAACCCTTCTTCCTTCTTCGCCTTGAAACTCTTTAACCCCAAGGTTTGGAAGATAAAGGGAAAGTCCAAAGAGTAAGAGAAAAAGGAGGCCTAAAAGAAGTTTTTTTCTTGACAGAAGGTCTCCTCCGTTGTGAAGGTTAGCCTTATTTATTATAATTGATTTTTGGAAATGTAGAAAAGGCTTTATCTCTTTTCTATTCCTCTTTCTTCTTCACCTAACCCTCCTATAAACTTTTCTTCTCATGTCACCAAACCATTAATCCCTTTTCTTTTTATCAAAGCACCTTGCGACCTCTTTGGGGAGAACGAGTTTGCGGTAAGGCTCCCCTCAGCGATCGTTGCCTTACTTACCGTTATTTCTTTTTACTACTTAGCGAGAAAGCTCTTTGAGGAAAGGTATAGGTAGTTTATTTAAAAAAATAGCAAGCGATGAAAGATGGCTACTCCTTAGTAATTTAGCAGTGTTTCTTATAAAAAAGTGAGAGCTATTTTGTGGCTTATATTCAGAGTTCGGAAACTTTAAACACGCCCTCTCGTTGAGCTCTGTTAAACCTTTTAAGGTTCTTGTAGATAACATAGCTTACAAAGGCTCCGAGGGCGAGGGCAAAGAGGAGTCCCCCGTGCAAAAGCCCAGGGCTTAAAGGGTTTTTACCTTCCAACCAAAGAAATCCAGCAAAAATGAAAAAGACAAGAAAGTGCAAAACTGCCCAAAATTTGAAAAATTTTTCATACTTTAAGGGGTCCCTTAGAACAAAAGGAATAGTAAGGAGCTCCCGCAATACTTCAAAGGTTCTTTTTAGTCCATAGTGGCTTCTACCATGAAGTCTTGGTCTGTCAATGACCGGGATTTGGGTAAAATCCTTAGGTTTTATTCCAAACAATGCTGGTAAGAACCTGTGAAAGCCATGAGGGATTTGCCATCTTTTTGGTATCTCAAAGTAGTAGCCCTTAAGGCTACAGCCGTTGTCTTTGGATGGGAGCCCAGTTATAAGAGCGATGAGAAAGTTAGCTATCCTTGAAGGGATCTTCCTTGTAAGAAGAGGTTCCTTTCTTTCCACACGATAGCCAGAGACGGCAAGAAAACCTTCTTCAAGCTTTGCCAAAAGGTCTTTTAGATACTTCGGGTCATTCTGGCCGTCGCCATCCATGCTAAAGATAAACTTACCCCGAGCATGGAAGAAGCCAGCAGTCAACGCAGCTGCTTCCCCTCGGTTTCTATCCATCACTAAAACCCGGACATTCGGGTCCTTAGACTTTATCTCCTTTAACACAGAAAGGGTGTTGTCTGAGCTCCCATCATCTATGAAGATTATTTCATACTCGTAGCCCCTTTCCTTCTTTATCTCCTCAAGGACTTGTTTTGCCTCTTGATAGACTATGGGTATGTTTTTTTCTTCATTATGGGCAGGGATTACTAAAGAGAGAAACTTTGCCCCCACCTTTTACCCCTTGCCAAAAAAGCTCCTTATCGCTTGAATAATGTAATCTATCTCTTCGTCTGTTAGCTCAGGATACATGGGGATGGCAACAAGCTCCCTTGCCAGTTTTTCAGCCTGTGGAAGATGCCAGGCTTTGCCGTAGGCTTCAAGGTAAGCTTTCTGTTTGTGAAGAGGTATGGGATAGTAGTAGCCCGTTCCTATCCCTTTTTCCTTTAAATATCTTACTAATTCATCTCTTTTTTCTGTTCCGATGACGAAGCGGTGGTAGACGCTTTTTTTGTAGGGTGGAGGAGCGGGATGGACAAAAAGTTCCGGAATGTCTGAAAGTCCCTCTCGGTATCTATTAGCGATTTCCCTTCTTTTTTCGTTCTTAGCATCTAGGGTTTTAAGCTTTGCCCGGAGGATTATCGCCTGAAGCTCATCCAAACGGGAATTAAAGCCCGGGAAATAAGAATGGTTCTTCTCTACCTGACCATGCACCCTGAGGTATTTAATCTTATAAGCTATTTCATCGTCGTTTGTAGTAATCACTCCGGCATCTCCAAGGGCGTTAAGGTTCTTCACTGGTCCACAGCTAAAGCAAGCAACCCTTCCAAAGGAGCCAACCTTCCTACCCTTATACTCCGCTCCATGGGCATGAGAAGCATCTTCGATTAAGGTAATGCCAAAACGGTCGCATATCTCAAGGATTTCATCCATGTCAGCTGGGTCCCCATACATGTGAACAAGAAGAAGAGCTTTTGTCCTTGGTGTTATCTTTTTTTGAAGGTCGGAAAGGTCTGGACCAAAGGTCTTTGGGTCAACCTCAACAAAAACCGGCTCTGCCCCAACCCAGTGGATAGCTTCAAAATCAGCAATGAAGGCATTTGCCTGAAGGAGCACCTCATCACCCCTTCCAACTCCGCAGGCAAGCAAAGCCATGATCAAAGCATCGGTCCCGCAGGCGCAACCCAAGGCATACTTTGTGCCAATATATCTTGCAAACTCCTCCTCAAAGGAAAGCAAGTTCTTGCCGTTTAACACTTTCTGAGTGACAAAGACCTCTTTGAACCCTGAAAGGACCTCCTCTTCTATTTCGGCAAAGCCTCTTCTTAAGTCAAGAAGGGGGATACTAAGCATTATCCTTCCTCCCAAGCTTTGTCTTTAAAGGTCTAAAGGGAAACTTTACCTCCTTCCCCCTTTCTGCAGACTCATAAAGACCGACGATCAACTCAAGCGAGGGGATAGCATCTTGACCGATAGCAAGATAATCCTCTCTTACTCCGTTCTTGAAGAATTTTATGGCTGACTGATAGTAGGTAAAGTGGGAGTAGCCAAGGGGATGGGGCGGATTTTCGCGAAACTCGTCTACATTAAGCCTTTGCAAAGCCTCAGCCTCAACCAAAGCAAGATGGTTTAGCTTTTCCATGGTAAAGCCTCCAAGGATGATAGAACCCTTCTCTCCGAGGATGACGACTTCAGCTTTGATGTCCTTTGGTCTTGCTGCGGTTGTAGCGGTTATCGTGCCAAGGGCTCCGTTTTTAAACTTTATCACGCCAACTAGTAGGTCTTCTGCTGGGATGTTGACAAGATAGGTCCCCATCTTAGCAAAGACGCTTTCTACCTCTCCCCCAAGGTAGACGAGGGCATCGGCAAAATGACAGCCCTGTTGAGCAAGGGCCCCCCCATCCTGTTCCCAAGTCCCCCTCCAGGCTGCGCTGTCGTAATAGCTCTGAGTTCGGCACCAGTAAAACTGGGCTGAAAGATGGATTAGCCTCCCAAGCAACCCCTCAGAAATAACCTTTTTAGCAAGCCTAACAGGTAGATTTGCACGGTTCTGAAAGATGGTAACTAGCTTAAGGTTATACTTTTGAGAGAGTTCAACGAGCTTGTTTGCCTCCCGAAGGGTTAAAGCTAGAGGCTTTTCTACGAGGAGATGCTTCTTAAACTTTCCAAGGATCTCAATCCCAATCTGTCCATGAAGACCAGACGGAACCGCAAGGTCAACAACCTCAGGGTCTTCTTTTTTTATTAGCTCCCTATAGTCGGTGTAGGCTTTGCAGTTTAACTCCTTGGCAAAAAGGTTTGCCCTTTCTGGATTAACATCGGCAACACCTACAACTTCAACCTCATCAGCCAGGGCTTTCAAGATCTTTAAATGCCTTTCGGCAACTTTACCACAGCCAACGAGAGCAAGCCTTAATTTCATGGTCCCTAAAGTTAATACGCTTTCCAAAGTTGTAAAGTGCTCTAGAATTA
>Ga0080008_130619_pt1 | contig 11085 bp, 2 predicted proteins | sample ConCONMetagenome_FD_69211 | JGI IMG/M metagenome (GOLD analysis project Ga0080008, IMG submission 69211) | Hot spring microbial streamer communities from Conch Spring, Yellowstone National Park, USA - CON_C (SPADES assembly) (version 2) | ecosystem: Environmental > Aquatic > Thermal springs > Hot...
GCTCCACAATCCCCAAAGACCCCCGCACCTCGCGCCTCTCGAAACCGCCAGAACGCACGATAGCCTCCACCGTGACGAAGACGCCGGCTCTCACCCCGGAGAGGGAGGGGTGGGACTCGGGAATAGGAAGCCCGCGGAGCTTGGCGACCATGGCAGAACGGACGTGAGAGATCAAGACCGCACCAAGCATAGAAAAATGGAGAAGGGAGTTAAAAAAGGTTGAGGAATAATACGGGAAAAAGGAGGTTTTTACTTCGGCGGGGCCAGTATCTGCATCAACCGCCTCCTCCTCCAGTTGTTGTACTCAATTATCAATATCGCCAATATCGCTACTATTACCAACAACAACAAGCCGTACAACACCAACGTCGGCAATGGTATTCTGACGCCAAAGATGTCTAAGCCGGCAGTGCCCGGCGCAACAATCTGCAAATTCTTAGTCTCGCCGGCTTTTAGCGTGACTTGCGCAGGCGGAGTCTCCCTGCCCATAACGACGACTTTAATGCTGTAGGTGCCTTCAAGCACCTCTATGTCCTTCGGCGGGATCGAGTACATCAAGTTTAACGGACCCGCCAGCTCAACCGAGGTGACATATTTATCAATCGGTTTCCTCTCGTCGTCGACCACAGTTATGCTGAGCCTCGCAGTGGGAACTTGCACTTGGGCAGGTACGGTCTGGCCAACCGGCACGTTGACGGTATGACTGTACTCATTGCCGAATGCCACCGTCTTCACAACGTACTGCTTGTCGCCCAACACCTCAACCGGCCCAACTGTGCCTTGGCCGCTCGCGATACCTTTACCGCTATCCTTGTCAATGATTTGAACACTCCATTCCTCTCTCACCTTGTTGAAGCCATCTACCACCTGTGCAATTATCTTGGCGGTACGTATCTTAACGGGGACCACCATCTGCGGGCCCTTGGCCACAAAGTCGGTAGTAGTCACGTTAATACCGGGAGCCGTCACCCTAGCCACATACTTCTGGCCCTCAACGAGCTCTATGGTGATCTCGCCCATGCCCGTCGCCACTTTTTCAACCTCCACCGGCCAGTCGCTACGGACTCTGCCGAAGCCGTCCACAGCCTGGACGGTCACCTTGACGGTGGATACTTTCGACCTGTTGACAAAGACCCTCTGGTTCAGCACAAGCCTCTCCTCCTTGACTAAGGTCTTGCCGTCGGGAGTGACAGCGTTGGTGATTATTTTGATCGTATAATCGCTACCCAACCTGTCCGTCCTAGGCAACACAGCTTGCAACTGGCCCCGACCCTCGGCCGCGAGGATGTCGCCGTACTGCACATCGCGGTACCACACCTGGATAGTCCAGTCAGACCTCAGCGTGTCAGCGGCGTCAACGGCTTGGATCGTCACAAGACCAGTTAGGCCACGCTCAGCGAAGTCCAAACCGTCCAGCAACTCGCGGTCGGTCGTCTTGCCGCTAAATATTAGGTACTGACCGCCCTTCACCGGAACCTCCTGGCCGCCGAGCGTTACGTGGGTTACGTAGATCTCCACCGGATACTCCACAGACACCGGCACCTTGCCTCCAAGTCTCATCACGCCGCCAGACACAGTAAACGGAATCCTCACATCTAACCTGCTACCGTTGAGGAACTCAACGCCCCTTATAAGCAGATAGCCGCGGGTGGCGCTGTTCTTCACAGGTATCTCAGTGGCGTATCTGACGGTGGCCATGATGTTCCAGCCAGTCGGAGGCACAGAGGCGCCGCGATCGATAGTAAATCTTCCAGTGGCCACCAAGGCGCCAGACGAGTCATAGACGTAGTAGTAGTAGTCGGTAGCAGGAATCTGCGACAACACGCCGCTGGAGTACTTAGATATCCTCAAGTCAACCACCTGCGCACCGCCGTCGGCGCCGGTCCTGTTCACAGCATTCACAAGCTGGCCAACAGTATGCGTATCAACCACCTTCACAAACATGTTGATCAACGGCCTCCCAGCCTCGTCCTTCACGGTCACAGTCACCGGATAGACGTAGGTCCTTATCTTGCTGTTAGTCGAGGCATCGCCTAGCTCAGTGACGTCTCTCTGTATCAGCTGGTCATAGATCCATATGGTGAACTCAGGCCTGCCTCTCAGCAACTCCACCAAGTAGCCGTTGTACCAAGCCACCCTCACCACGTTGCTCTGGCCTATGGCAGATATGTCTGGCAACGGATACACCAGCCTACCGGAGCTGTTGCTGTACACCACAGCGTACAGCCTGCCGCTTCTGTCAAACAACGCTATGGTCTGGTTCGCAAGCGGCCTGTCATTCCAGTCGCGTACCTCCCTCAGCGGCAGAGTCGGGAAGCTGAACACGTACTTGTAGTCGGTGTCGTTGCTCCTCACAGTCAAGTCGCCCCACCTACCTCTGGTGATCTCCGTAATCTTGCCGTTCAGTATCCTGTACGTCCAGTCGGAAGTCTTAGCGTGGCTGGCGTACAGCACGTTCTGCACGAAGTACTTAGCTTCAAGCGGCCTCAGGTACTTGGTCACATCAACCTCGCCGAGGCCGAAGTACTTAGCGGCGTCGTAGAGACCGGCGTGGTACGCACCTACGTTGTACTGGTAGTTGGGCTGCACCAGCCTAAACGCCCACACGTCCGTGATGTTGAACATGTAGGTTCTGCCGAAGCCGTAGCCGTTGAGCAACGCAGTGCCAGTCTTGCCGGAGTCGACACGCAACGGCGACATGGGTATGGAGTACTTGTGGTCGCGGTACTTAACGGTCAACGAGCTCACCACAATCGGGAAGGTGGCATTGTTCTGCACAGTCAAGGCGTCGAGGGCGACAGTCGGCAGTTTGAACACGCCGCCGGCGAGCCACATGGCGGTGGAGTTCCACATAGGCACCTTGGTATAGTTGCTCAACACCAGCGCACTGGTGCCGGAGGTGCCGAAGCCAAGGCCGATAATTCTGCCGGACCCGTCAAACTCATCCAAGAACGTCTGCGTCGTCCAGCCAACCGGACAGACGTTAGGCACGAAGTTCACCACCAGGTACCTCTCGAACTTGTACATGTTGATGCTGACCTTATCGTCCCTGACCGTCGATACGGAGTACTTAGTGCCGAGAGCAGGGCCCTTGGATGGATCGTCGCTAGCCGCAATTATCCATATCCTAGCAACGCGGGAGCCGGCGACCGCAGTCTTGTGGTACCACGACGGCAACAGCGCCACCTCGCCGGACTTCACCACGTGGGTAATCGGAGTGCCGAAGCCGCCGTAGGCGTTATAGGATCTATCAAAGCCATTTAGAATCGACGCAGACCTGTTAATTGCATACACAACGGTCTCTGGATCTATGCGCTCAAGCACGCCGGGGGCAGGCGGCACTCCGCATTCATACATCGACACGGTGCTATAGTTGGCGGCAAGTGGCACCAGCTTAGTGGCACAGACTCTGATGGGGCGATCTCTCGGGTCGTACATCTGGAATTCAATCCTATACACAATCTCCCACTTCTTCGTCGTTATGTTGTAGGCGTTGGCAGCAACCTTTCCGAAGTTCAACGGCAACGTGACGACAACTCTTGTGCTTCTGGTGTCAGCAACCATCTCAGTGAGGTTGTACACCTGGAAGTCAAGTAGCTTGAGTCTACCATGCCCTGTTACGTTGTATGCCGTTATGTTCACAACAGCTCTACCGCCGCCCTCAATCTTCCACGGCAACTCAACCCTCAACGTACGGTAGTTCACGACCTGCACACCCTTAAGCCGCGGAAGCTCGTAAGTATACTTAACATACTGGCGAGTCCGCGTTTCGCGTTGGAATGTAGCACATATCGTTGTCGTACCGTTGTGAGTCAGCACCTCTAACACGGCGGTTCTATTAACTCCGCTGAAGGTGCGGTACAGCACGTTGAACTGCCTCAGGTGCAAGTCGTAATGCACATGGAACCACCTGTCGAAGCCCACAGCATATTCGCTACTCGGCACAAAAGTCACAGCGATCGTGCCGTAGGTGTAGGACCTGTTTGTGGCAACATAACTAACAGACGCTGAGCAAGTGCCGGCACGTACGGTGATGTTAACAGTGTCACTCGCAACTGGGGTAACCCTTATCGAGCCGCATCTCGCGTTAACATTCAGCACTATTGTGTAGTTTGCGTTAATGGTAGTGTGATAGTTCGTGATATATCTGTTATCGATAATCACTAGGCCGCCGGAAATATTTAACTGCGGCCGGACGGTGCCGTTGTATGACGTCAGTTTTAGATAAGTGGCATTGTTAGCCGGATCCGGCTCAATCCACGCACCCCTAAGAGTAATCCGCAACTCATGATCAGCCGGTACTTGCAGAGAGCGGCTGACGCTGGTTTCTTCTCTAAGCGTTCTATACGTCATGGTGGTTGTGATGTTGCTGTTGAGGACTGTGAACTGGTACTTCGGAATGGTGGCGTTGCGAAGGACAACTATGTTGGGCAGATACACAATGTCACCGCCGAACATAGCAGGCTTGTAGCGACCATACAGCCAGGTCTGGTTCTTAGTGCCACCGACAAAAGCAGTAACATTGACGTTAAACGCATAGCCCGTGCTCTTGGCAAGCTCGTTTTCCAGTAGATAAGCCAGCGAGAATGTGCCGTATACGGATGTGAACGGCGAGATCAAGTGCGGCACCTGCGTCTTGTTGGCAAACATCCCGTCGGTCTTGTTCAAGGCAAGGCCGACGTAGACATCGGTCAGCGTAAAGCCAACAAAGGTGTCGACTGGCAACCTCATACTCTTGGTGTACGTAGTTATGTTAATCGGGTACACGTCAGCCTTGATGTCCACAAGCGGCCCGGTGATGGTCACGTAGTCGTCAAACACCTTCTGGCCCATGTACCACACCACAAACCTAAACCTCTGGCCCTTCATGAACAGCCTCGCAATCTCGGCAACGCCGACCTCCGACGGCTTCATCCTGCATAGATGAACAACATCCTTCGGTTGCTGTGAGCTTAGCAAATATACTGCCGCGTATCTGTCCGTCGAGGCGTTGGCCACGAAGCCGGCCATGGCGGCCAACGCGTAGGAGTTGATAGCACGTGAGTAGTTCGGCGCTGTGGGCCGCGGACAACCTAGAGCCCTCTGGGCGTCCTCAAGATACCTCTGAGCAAGGCGGAGGTAGATGCTATGCATGCCAGTTATGCCTATGGCGCGGAAGTCAGTCAACACTATGAAGTCGCCCATGTTGTAATCCTTCCACCGCGAGGCGTTAACATACGGGCTGTAGTCATCTGCGAGCACAAGCGTTACGTTTAGCAGGGACGGCCTAGTGGCCTGCGGATAAGGCCCAAAGAACACCGGCTGGCTCCTCAGTAGATACTTGCCAGTCTTGTCGAACACCCTAACCACTAGGTCGTAGACCTCAACGGGCAGGTCTATGGCGTCCTTGGCACAGAGGTACTTTGTGGCATTGGCGCCATTAAGCAACAGCATAGAGTTGTACACCACCAGCCCGCTGTCTATGGGACCGCGGGTGCCCAAAGTATAGACGTTCCTTGAGGGATCCTCAACATTCATCATGAATTTGACGTACGAGACGTAGTCGTTGTTCCTCCTTCTCTGCTCATAAGTGTAAGACCACAGCCTGTCATCGTTGGGCACAATGGTCCTGACCTGTACTCTTATCGGAACGCCAATGGGTACATTCGGCACGTACGCGTATCCGTCATTGTTCGAGATGCTACGCGCAATTTCTGCGCCGCCAGTGCTGAATACCCTAACCACAAAGCCTGCCAACGGCTCCTCCAACGGATCGTAGTCAACAGACACCACCTGGCTCCAGACTCTGAAGTTCAGCGGCGCAATGGGCAGATACAACACAGGCTTGCGCACAACGTCATACTTAATTGGTATGTCGAACCACACAGGCTCGCTGACCGGCATCTTCGTTAAGTTGTCCACTGGGTAGAGCGTGTAGCCGAAGTAGTTAAGCACCGCGTAGGCGCTTATGGTATAGCCCCTCCTTAGGTCAAACTTCATATTGCCCCACTCGTCGACGGGCACAAATATGTTGACAGGGACCTCGCTACCCACGGGCAACCTGGCTATAGTCTCGTTTCTGCCGTTGATGTTCATTACAAGCGAAATACTGGCTCCTGCCAACCCAGCTCTGACGCCCACCACCGGATTCCCGCATGCGTCCCTTATCAAGATGTTCTGAAACACCTTAGCAATCGCAATGTGGATCACATGCTCTCTATCGTAAAACCTGCCCGGCTCAAGGACCCGAACCGCGTACATATCGGTGTTCTTGTTTTTGTCATATTCGGCTTGCAACACGTCACCAGCCTTGCTGTGGTACAGTAACCCGCTGGAGTTTATCACCGGGTAGTACGCAACTATGTTGGCGGTGCCAACCAGCGTGTTGTTCCTGTATATTCTGAACTTGTAGGAATAGCTACCGACGAGTCCAATCGTAAACTTGCTGAAGAAGTCAGCCCTTCTGGCGACATCGGTGAAGTTGAAATACCGGATCTTCGTGAGGTTGCCGACTTTCGTAAGGTTAGCGACTAGAGTCGGCATCGGCAGGTAGCCACTGGCGTTAAACAGCACCAAGGGGGAGGCCCTAACTCTGCCTACCACGCCGGGCATCGGCTGATACGGCGGCAGAGTCCAAACCAACTGGCCCAGCCATGGGTCGTAGGAAATGACATAGTCGTCAGCCAACCTGTTTATATACATAGCATCGCCCTCCACAACAAACCTCAGTGAAGCGAGGTCATCCGGATCAACGTAGAAGAACTGCCTCCAATTAGCCACGGAAGGCGGCAGAGAGTAGTTACTCCACCTCCACAGTCTAATCTGAACTGGCAACACTGATACAGTTAAATTACCTTCGAAACGATCAGGCGCCGCAAGGGCGACTTCAAGCACAGTAGCCTTCACTACATCTTGCCCAGCTTGGTAAGAGTACTCAACCACAAGCTTTGTCGTTATGTCCGCCGTAGACACCTCTGGTCTGTCATTAGTCAGCTTGAGCAGGCCCCCGAGTCTTGTCAAAGTAACAGGTTCGTATAATCGTAGCACCGCCTCCTTGAACTTCTCTGGCCCGCGATCTCCTCTAAAGCAATCCAATAAGCGGGAGGGAGAGTCCAATAAGGCGCTGAGCGAAGTGATGTTACACACCGTCTGCAGAACGCTCCAGGCGTCTGGTATGTTAAGCTTCCAACTGCCCCGCGCCCTGTCAATGGTGACCCAGTTGTCGCCCACCTTCATCTGGATCTTAAACATGAAGTGCTCAGGGTTGAAGATGGGGTTGCCCTTGAGGTCGAGCAGGCCGCGGATATTTACCTCGAGCATCGTCATGTTCCATATCACCAAGCCGCAGGACATCGGCGCCCTAACGCCCATGCCTGGGCCACCATCTGTCCTGTTAAGCGTAATCGCAACGTATGTCAAATTACCGAACGTCTTTCTGATGTCGTTTCTGCTCTGTATGACTAAGCCTCTGGAGCCTTCGATTGTAATGTAAACCTCATGATCGTAGCGGACCCTGGTTTCATCTATCGATACTTCGTAGTCCCTTGGATGAGTGCCCGCCCTTCCAAGAGACGTGACGTAGGCGCCGAGGTATGTAAACGGCCCAAACACGCTCGTGATCCTTCTGTCGATACCCCTCACATAACCTGTTGGATCTCTCGCAGGGCCTATGTTGTCGTCTAGGGTTATGGCGGCACCTGCAATTGTAACGGTCCTTCTGAAGGTTATGTCATAGCGCTTCTCCAGCGTGTTTACGCCCACGTAGAAGGTGTGGATCGCGCTGGAGGATAGGTTGCCGAATCTGCCAGGGCCGTGGGTGATCCTTATCCTGCCCGAGCGGCTTTTGTCGTTGATTTCGGTGCCGTTGAGGTCAAGCCTGCCGCTGAGGTTGCCGACGAGGTCTATAAGTGTGGCGTCTCTGAGGGTCAGGTTGTAGACGAGGAAGTAGTAGCCCCGCCTAGGCCACTCAACCACAATGGCCACGTACCAGTCGGACTTCCTAGTTACGTCCACAACGGCAGGGATCTTGAACACGACGAAACCCGTAGCGTTGGCCACCGCGGAGACCCTGTAGTCCTGGAACACGTCACCGTACCGGCGTCTATCTACGATCTCGCGGATGATTAACGTGAAGTTCTTGCCTGCGGCGAATTCATACGGCGGGAAGTCTCTCAAGCCGAAGTCCCACGGCCTACACAGGGTATAGTTAGGCCCGAAGCCGGCCGCCGCCCTTGCGTCGTTTATCTGCATTATCACGTCGAAGGCGTGGGGCACGGCCTCACCAGGCCCGCGACCGGATTGGGCGTAGGCAAGCGCCGCCAGGGCGGTTAGTACTAGGAGTGCCAGGATTGTTTTTGTTTGGTTGTGCATAACTCATCGAATGTGGAACGTTTAAAAAGTTTTCTCTTCTATTGAGATATAACGATGGCGGCGGTTAGGGGTCCTTCGATCCTTATCTCCCTTTCCCCGAGGTATACTCTGAGGGTGTTTCCTCCTCTGTCGACGGCCTCGACGTATTCCCCGTTCCACTTAATAGACCAGGGCCTGTCGCTGTCTACTCTGGCGAAGGTAGAGAGGAGGCGAGAGACGTAATCCGTGGCCGGCACATCTGAGGCTGTGGGTTTTTCTTTGTAGAGTAAAGGCGGTATGAGCGCTGTGGGAATGTCGCAACTATACTGAGTGCCGTCTACAAGCACCTTTGTTATCGCCAGCGGCGAGGTGGTGAATTCCACGTATATTCTGCGTCCCGCCACGTTGAGAGACAGCGAGCCGCTCCCGCCTTCGATTTTTCCGCTGTAGTCGCCTGTATAGGTGTCAGACCACTTCACTGTTATCTGCCCCGAGACGGCTCTGCCCGTGGGGGTGTAGGTAAGGGTGCCTGTCACCTTCAATATGTCGAGGGTGGGCTCTATGTTGACGCCATATACCCTACATCTTAGCTTTAGGCCTAGTAGTCTTCTGCTGTCTGTAAATTCAATTCTAGAGATGTCTTTTACCGTTATTCTGGGCGGCGTCAGCGTTAGGTAGACCTTCAGTCTGTATGTGGTTGAGTTGACTTTTACCTCCAGCGTCTTCTCCCCCGGTGCCTGCGCGGTCTCTGTGTAGTTCCTAGAGGCGGCGCCGCCCGGCGCCAGCTTGTAGTAGTCGACGCCGCCCGGGCCCGCCACGGCGAGCGCCACGGTCCTCCTGGTGGCGTTTGTAGTGATTATATAGCCCCACGTCAAAGCCACCGTCTTATTCACAGCTGAGAACGACGCGTCATCTGTCCCGTTGGGAGGCGGCCAGCGCCGCCTAACCTCGGGGCTCCACAGCACGATCTCAACCTTCGGCGCCACCACCTTCACCCATATTGTGTGGCGCAGAGTGGCGTTGAGGCTCCCCGTGACTCTGAACTCCACGTTATATACGCCCGCGGCGCCTACCGTGATCGTCTTGGTGGTGTTGAGCTCCTCGCCGGGGGCCAGTGCGAAGGCTCTGCCGTCTATGGATAGGGTGGCTGTGGCGTTCCCGGTGTTTCTTATCCAGAGCCACGCGGCGTAGGTCTCGCCGTATAGCGCCTCCACCTCAGAGGGGCCTCCCACCCTCCAGTCAAACGCCGCTACGTAGTAGCGCACAGTAACCGGCACCTCCACTCCGTCCATCTCCACGACGTAGGAGCCGGCCGCCTCCACCGAGATCGTCGTGTTTATTGCCTTGGTCTCGCCCGGCGCCACGGCCACCCCTCCCACCCACGCCGTTAGGTTGCCCAGGTTGCTGACCCTCACCGCCACTGTGAGGTTTGCCGGGAGCTTCGTCGCGTTTATATACACGGGCTCCGCCTGGAGGCGGGGCGCGTAGTAGTACACCCTGACCGCCTTCGCGTACCTGGTCCCGTTGACCACGGCCTCCACCGAATGCTCGCCGGCCCACCAAACCGTCTTGTTCTCGGCTATCCTCACCTCTTGGCCTGGGGCGATTGTATACGTCTCGCCGCCCAGCAGAACTACGCCGGTGCCGTTGCCCCTATTTCTAATCACTATAGTGTAATTGAGGTAGACGGGCAACTTTGTCGTGTTTACCGCCGTGGGCGCCTCAATCTCCACCTCAATGGCCGGGACGTATACCACCCGCGGCGGCTGCGCGGTGGGCGTGGCGGTTGTATGAGTCTCCGGAGGCTTCTCAGACGTGGTGGTCGTCTGCCTAGCATTCGTCTGAGGAGTTGTTGTTTTCTCTGTGGTCGTTGTCGTCGCGGCTGGGGAGGTCGTGTTCGTAGTGTAGTTGCTGGGGGGCGGCTGTAGCGCCAGGTAGAGGGCTATGAAGAAAAGGCCGGCAACTATTAAGGCTACTACCGACTTCTTCATGGCGGCGTTTTGCGGCTTATATTTATATTTACCTGAAGCCGTCTAGACGTGCGTTGGCTCCTCGTAGTAGCGCTTCTGGCGGCGGTAGCGGCCTACGCCCTGGAGACCGAACATTTTGTCATATATTCCGACGACTCGAAGTTGGCTGAATACCTAGAGGAGGCCTACAGCTTTTACGTCGGCAAGGGGCTTAAGCCGGCCCCGCCGTGTCGGGGGGCGAAGTACCCGGTGTATGTCGACGCGTCCAGCCCCTATGCTGGTAGCACTGAAATCGGTAACGGATGCATAATTAGGATCGTGTTTAGGGAGTATACGCGTAGGCTAGTGTACCACGAGGTTGCCCACGTGTTTTTTGAATATTACAAGCACTATGCACAGGATTTCTGGGTCGACGAGGCTGTGCCGGAGGCCATGGCTTCGGTGGCCACCGGGGTTTACTACTTCCCTCTGAAGTACTTCCAAGAGAGGCTGTATAGGGTAAATCCCTTTGCGCTTGGTAGCGACCGGTTGTACGACTGGTATAAATACAGCGCCGCGGTCGCATGGTATCTCGAGAGGAGTAGCAACTGGAGTGACGTTTTGACGGCGTTTTCGACGCGTCAAGGCGCCGCGTCGCTTTACGTAAAGTTTTTGTTGGAGCTTGCTAAGGGCGTTTCGCTGGGCGGCGTGACGTATAGGCCGGAGGTAGAGGTGGTGGAGGTGGTGCCGGGCGCCGTCCGTAAGTACCCGGATCTGCTCGGCTACACGGCTGTCTACTACAACGTGT
>Ga0080008_149918_pt1 | contig 11049 bp, 9 predicted proteins | sample ConCONMetagenome_FD_69211 | JGI IMG/M metagenome (GOLD analysis project Ga0080008, IMG submission 69211) | Hot spring microbial streamer communities from Conch Spring, Yellowstone National Park, USA - CON_C (SPADES assembly) (version 2) | ecosystem: Environmental > Aquatic > Thermal springs > Hot...
TTAAGAAAATTTCCGAGAATTGCAAGGATTGCGAGTACCTTATGGTGGGTACAGGTCCATATTTGGGAAAGGTTAAAAGTTTAGCAGGGAAGTTGGATATTGATGTGAACTTTGCAGGTTTTGTGGATGAAGAAAAAAAGAAGGAAATTCTGTCTTCCGCATGGGTGGTTATAAACACTTCCGCAAAAGAGGGTTGGGGATTGGTGAATATGGAATCCTTTGCGTGTGGAACGCCCGTCGTAGGTTTTAGGGTTCCAGGAATTAGAGATTCCGTCAAAGATGGGTACAATGGATTCTTGGTTGATGATGGGGACATTAATGGTATGGCAAAAGGGGTTTTGGAGATAATAAGGGATGAAAAGTTAAGATTGGAACTTTCTAAAAATGCCAGATCCTTTGCGGAGAAATTTACATGGGATAAAGCCGCGGAGGAATTCAAGGGGATAATAGAGGGGATGTTGTGATCCGAACATATAATGTCTGAGGCAAGGGTGTAGGCATAACGGTGCCGGTTTCCCCGGTTCCGCCGGAAAAACCGGGTACCTGGAGGGTGTATTAAGACCCAGCATTCGTAAAGACTTTGCGAGTATAACCATGCTTCTGAAAGGAATCGGGAAAATAAGGGTGAATCTCTACTACACCTACAACGGCAAATATTCCTTACTTTCAAAAGAAGTTGAACTTTCGTCTGAGTGGAAAGGGGTTTCCTTTAAATTGGACGAGGGTTTGGAGTTCGGTTTGGGTATACCAAGTCGTCCGGATGTGATTATGCCTTACAAGGTGGTAATATGTTTCCTTTGGGGGAGCGTATATTGTAAAGGTTTCAAACTGGGATATAACGACTGGCTTGGATCAGCTTAAAGTCCCCCTCCTGGATAACGGCGCATTGGATAGACCTCGATTGGACGGGTTGGTTCTCTGCAAACGATTTTGCCCTAAGCTCCGACGGGGGAAGTACTTGGAACTATAGGTGATCCCTAATCCAAATAAGTTTTATGCGATAGGTATGATATACTGCAACTCTTCCAATCCAAAGGGCGAAATATATTTCTGTAAGAATACTGGAAGCCAAGACGACGTATCCAACTGGTCCTGCTCAATATTACCACCAAACCGTTATCCTTGAAGTTGGAGCACCATAAGGCTAACGGGTGTTATCTCAACCGTCGCTTACTTCTCTTGGCCCACCGTAGCAATAAGGGTCTTAAAATCTATGGATACTTAATCCAGGTTCTTCCACCGCTTGCCCGAACTTTAACAGGCCTGCTAAAATTCGCAACCATATAACCGCCCAATGGAACAACAAAGCTTCATCCTTTATAAAACCTAATGGGTCCTACTGCAACGTTGGTATAGCATATTCGACGAACGGAGGTTCCACCTGGAGCAACAAGTACGTGGCTCAATCTTCAACGGATCAGAAGTCAGTGGGCAACAAAATGGGCATATTCAACGAACTGGGCAAATAACTATAATTTCAACCAGAACCCCGCGGGACACGATTACAATGGATTTGATTATTACGGGGACGATGCGGGAGCGGTATATTCTTGTTAAGGGTAATTTGAACGAGTTTCCGAGGGGGGTAGGAGGGTAGTAAAGGTCGTAAGGTAAAACAAACACCCTTATAATATCCACTCGGAACAGGCCCGTAGCTCAAGTTGGCAGAGCGGCGGATTCCAAATCCGCAGGTTGGGGGTTCAAGTCCCTCCGGGCCTGTTTATGGCTAAAAAAGCTCAGGGTAGTCATACGGTGGGTTTGAAGTGTTCTGTTTGCGGACGTTTTAATTACGCCATAAGGAAAAACAGAAGCAACAGGAAAAAGATTGAACTGAGGAAGTACTGCAAATGGTGCAGGAAACATACACACCACACGGAGGGTAAGTTATGAACATCCTGAACTACTTTAAGGAAACTTTTCGGAAGGTGATAAAAATTTTAACGAATTTGCCTGAATTCTTTGAGGGTGTAAAAGAGGAAATAAACCGCCTTAGCTGGCCCGATTGGAACAGTATCGTTGTGGGAACCGCGGGCGTAATAGCAATATCTATATTTGTCACACTCTTTGTTTGGATTTTTGATCTCATAATTTCCCGGATATTCCTTTTGCTAGCAGGAGGGTAATATGACATCCAACAAAACATGGCTTATATTTTGGACTAGGGGTGGAACAGAGTTAAAGACGAAGGAAAAGATTGAAAAATTGGTTAGGGACAAGGGTTGGCAAAATAAGGTGGAAAGGATATTTGTTCCCACCCAGAAAATAACCAAGCAGGTAAAGAGGAGGGTTGCGGAGGAAATTTACGATATCGTTATAAAATCCGTGCCCCCAAAGTTTCCCATTGAGTTTGCGCGCTTGATATCAAACCTCCAGATTGGTTTTAAGGGCAAAATGTCTGGCGGAATCTCATACGAATATGAGGAGGTAGGGAAAAATACTTATAAGCTAAAAAAACTTGATAGGGGCAAAATCCAAGAGGTTTTCCTTGAACTTTTAAGTAGGGGGCTTTATCCTTCCATCCTTGGAGTTGAGGGTGAGGAGAGCGAGAATTTGGTAGAGAAGTTAAAAGCCCTTGGTTTTGAAATAGAAAGGGTAAAAAGCGCCCTCAAGGTAAAGCACTACAAATACAAGACCGAGACGAAAATTATTGAGAAGCCAATTTACGGTGGTTATATCTTCATCCTTATGGAGGAAGATCAAAGGATCATAGATGAAATAACAAGGGCAATATCCGGAACCAGACCCATAAGGGCTACGGATCCAAACACGGGTTTGCCTACTTACATACACGCCTCGGAGGAGGACATAAAGAAAATAGAGGAACTCCTTCAGAGGCAGGAGCAGGAGGAAAAGAGGAAAGCCCCCTTTGAGAAGGGTGATGTTATTAAGATAGTGGAAGGTACGTTAAAGGGTAGGGAGGGGAAAGTGGTGGATGTGGATCTTGAGAGGGGAGTTCTGACGGTTGAGATTGTATTCTTCGGGAAGCCCCAAAATATAGAGGTTGAATTTACGCAGGCGGAAAGGGTAAACGTTTAAAGGAGGGGAAAATGGCAAAGAAGGTTAAGAAGGAGATTGTTGCCAAGGTCAAATTGCAGCTTCCGGCGGGGCAGGCTACACCCGCACCGCCGGTGGGTCCAACTCTGAGTCCTTACGGTATAAACCTTATGCAGTTTGTTAAAGCTTTTAATGATGCAACGAAAGATAAGATAGGATTAATAATTCCCGTCGTCATAACGATTTACAGGGATAAAACCTTTGACCTTGAGTTTAAGACTCCTCCAACATCCGTTCTGCTTAAGAAAGCTGCGGGTATAGAAACCGCCGCCCACAACCCTGGAAAGGAAATAGTCGCCAAAATTCCCAGATCAAAGGTAATTGAGATCGCCAAGTTGAAGATGCCCGATCTTAACACCACCGACCTTGAGGCCGCAGTGAGGATGATAGAGGGAACCGCAAGGAGCGCCGGGATACAAATAGTGGAGGGATAAGATGGCAAAGGTTGGGAAGAGGTACAAAAAACTCTTGCAACTTTACGACCTCACGAAGAAATATCCCCTAAGGGAAGCGGTTAAAATGGTGAGGGATTTCCAGAGCGCAAAGTTCATAGAAACCGTTGAACTTCATATGAGGCTTAACATAGACACCACAAAACCCGAACAAAACATCCGAATACCCGTTGTTTTACCTCATGGGACGGGGAAAACCGTGAGAGTTTTGGTGCTAACTGCAAACCCCGAGAAGGAGAAGGAGGCGAAAGAAGCGGGGGCGGATTACGTGGGATTTAAAGAGTATATTGAGCAGATACAGAACGGTTGGCTTGAGTTTGATGCGGTGGTAGCAACACCGGAAACCATGAGGGAGGTGGGTAAGCTTGGTAGAATTTTGGGTCCAAGGGGACTTATGCCCAACCCGAAGACGGGAACCGTAACCGAGGATGTAGGACAAGTAGTAAGGGAACTCAAGAAAGGTAGGGTTGAGGTGAGGAACGACAAATCCGGAAATATACATGTCCCCGTAGGTAAGACCAACTTTACACCCGAGCAACTTTACGAAAACGCCCTCGCGGTATTTGAGGAGGTTGTAAAAAACAGGCCCAAAGGGGTAAAGGGACAGTTTATAAAAAGCGCTTACCTTACCACCACCATGGGCCCTTCGATAGCCCTGGATCTTTCGGAAATTATGGAAACCCTTAGAAAGAGGGGGGTTATGGCATGAAGACCAGAAAGGAAAAAGAGAAGATTTTGAACGAGCTTAAGGATATCGCCCAGAGGGCGTCAATGATAGCCCTATTTGACTTTAAGGGTATGACCGTTATGGAGATGAACGACCTAAGGAAGAGGATGAAGGAAAAGGGGTATGGGGTAAAGGTCGTCAAGAACAACCTTCTCAGGATATCCTTGGAAAAACAAGCTCCCGAGATAAAGGATGTCCTCGTTGGAAACACCGCAATAATATTCTCCTTTTCCGATGAGGTAGAACCCCTAAAGATATTCGTGGAGTTTGTAGATGAGGTAAATAAGGGGGAGCTGAAGGGTGGGGTTTTACACGGAAAATTTATTTCTAAGGATGAGTTAAAAAAGCTTTCAAACCTTCCACCCGTTCAGGAGCTGAGGGCAAAGGTGGTCGGGGGTATAAGCGCCCCGCTTTATGGGCTGGTTTGGAGCTTGGGAGGGATTTTGAGGGGATTGGTTTATGCATTAAATGCGCTTAAGGAAAAGAAAGAAAAGGAGGTATAATTATGACGGAGAAAAAGCTTACGGTTGAGGAAATAGTGGCGGCGATAGGGAACCTTACGGTTTTGGAGCTTGCGGAGCTGGTTAAGGCTTTGGAGGAGAAGTTTGGAGTCAGCGCCTCCGCACCCGTCATGGCTGTGGCACCCGTCGCGGCAGCGCCCGCCGCGGAGGAAGTTGAAGAAAAGACGACTTTTGATGTGATATTGGTTGAGGCTTCAAACAAAATACAGGCTCTGAAGGTCGTCCGCGAAATAACGGGCCTGGGACTTAAGGAGGCCAAGGATCTCTTGGATTCCCTTCCCAAACCCATAAAGGAGGGTGTGTCAAAGGAGGAGGCAGAGGAGATCAAGAAGAAGTTTGAAGCCGTGGGTGCCAAGGTTGAGATCAAATAGGGGAAAGGGGAGGGAGGGTATTCCCTCCCCCAAACTTTAAAATGCGGGAGGTGAAAGATAATGAGAATACCAAGGGTTGGACAATTTAACGAAAAGTTTTTGCCAAATCTTTTGGAAATACAGCTTGCTTCCTATGATGATTTTTTGGGTAGGAGGTTCAATATATTTTGGTCTCTTGTTGGTGAAACCGAAACTTTACATAATTTCCTTTATACCCTCGCCAAGAATTATACGCTTGGCATAAGGGTATCAAAGGGAACCACCAAAGAAAGGGCCGAAACCGCCAACAGGATATTGGCGGAAGTTAGGGATAGGATAAATCCCGATGCCATAAAAGACGAAATCCCCAGACCGAACTATTACTACATTATCCTTCCGAAGGGAAAATACACCCCCAAGGACATAGAAGCCCTTCTTGAAATTGCAAACGAAAACAATGCGAACGTTGGAGTTATTGGAATTTCCACGAAAACCAAGGATGAATTGATAAACGAATCAAATTTGAGGGGATTGGTTTATTCTGTTGAGAACTCCTTCTTTGACCACTCCGAACCCCGTTCATCAATGAGTTTAAAGAGGATCTTTGAGGAGATATTCCCCTTGCAAAGTACCGACGGGAGGGTGGATATAGAATATTTGGATTACAGGGTTGGGGATCCCGACATATCACCTGAGGATGCCAAAAAGAGGGACCTAACCTATTCCGTACCCATACACATCAGAACATCCGAGAGGTTTTTTGACGAAAACGGGAAGATAGAAAGGGAAATTTTGGATGTCGTCTACTTTATGGATGTCCCATATATGACATCTAGGGGGACTTTCGTAATAAAGGGAGTTGAGAGGGTGGTAATAAACCAGATCCACAGGTCCCCGGGGGTGTATTTCTTAATAGAGGAAGAGGGGTTAAATCAGATTTTCTCCTCTATGATCATCCCATATCGTGGTCCTTGGATGGAGCTGAGGATAGAGGGAGAAAAGGGGATGTACTTCCTGTTGAGGAAGAAGAAGTTTTACCTTACGAGGTTTTTGAGGTTTTTGGGATTTTCCGAATTTAGGGATATAATAAAGGTTGCGGTTGGGCACATAGCACAAGAAAAATTCCTGAGCGAAGCGGAGGGATACTATCTTGCGGAGGACATAACGAATGAGGATGGGGAGGTGATCATCCCCATGGTGGATGACAAGGGGCAGATAACGGTAATAGATGGAAGCATAATGGAGAAACTAAAGAGAAGGAAAATACACAAAGTTAAGGTTTTTGATCCCAAGGATCCTGCGGTAAATATTGTTTTAAAGACGCTACGTGAGGACAAGATAAGGAGGAGGGAGGAGGCAATCAGGTACATTTATAGGGTCATAAGGTTCTCCTCGGCAAGTGTTGAGAACGCCGAAGACTTTTTGAGGGATTACTTCTTCTCGCCCGATAAAACCTTTATAGGTAAGGTGGGAAGGTACAAGATAAACACCCGTCTTTATAAAGGCGAAAATATCGAAAAATACCTCAAGGACCTTGAAGGGTTTTCACCCCCAAAGGACGATATTGAAAACCTCACGGAAACGGATTTCGTGGTAGCCCTCAGGATGTTGATGGACCTTTATAGGGGTGAGGTTGAAGAGGACGATATAGATGACCTCGCCCATAGAAGGATTAAGAGGGTTGGGGAGCAGCTATTTGAATGGACAAGAAATGAACTTATAAAGACCGCAAAGGGTATAAGGGAAAAACTCATAAGCGAAAGGGAACCTCTAAGGAACATAGTCCACCCCAAGATAGTCTCCCGATCAATAAACAACTTCTTCACGCAAAACAGCCTTTCACAGCTTTTGGATCAGACAAACCCCCTGTCTGAACTGACGATAAAGAGGAGGATCTCCGCCATGGGTAGGGGTGGCCTCACGAAGGAAACCGCGACCTTGGAGGTTAGGGATGTTCACCCATCGCACTACGGTAGGATATGCCCCATAGAGACCCCCGAGGGTCAAAACATAGGTTTGATACTCTCGCCAACGGTATATGCGAGGATAAACGAGCTTGGTTTCATAGAGACACCCGTCGTAAAGGTGGAGAAGGGAAAGGTCACCAACGAAATGAGTTACCTAACACCCCAGGAGGATATAAATCTGAAGATTGCGCCCGCGGATATAGAGCTAGACCCCAAAACCAAGAGGATCAAGCAAAGCTCAAATATAATAGTCAGGCACAAGAGGAGTTATATGTTCGCCAACAGGGAAGAGATAGACTACATGGACTTATCTCCGAGGCAGATAATCTCCCCATCCACATCCCTGATCCCATTCTTAGAGTACGACGATGCGAACAGGGCCCTTATGGGTTCAAACATGCAGAGGCAGGCGGTTCCCCTACTTAATCCCGAATCTCCAAACGTTGGGACGGGTATGGAAGCGAAAATAGCAGAGGATAGCGGTTCCGTTATTCTGGCGCAGGAAGATGGCGAAGTGGTTTATGTTGATTACTCAAAAATAATGGTGCGTCCTGAAGGTAGCATGTTTAACGTAAAAACCTACAACCTCAGGGTTTTTGAAAGGTCAGGCCAAAACACGATAGTGCATTATGTTCCGAAAGTTAAGAAAGGGCAGAAGGTAAAAAAGGGAGATATACTTGCGGAGAACCTTGCGAGCGTTGGCGGGGAAATCTCCTTAGGTAGGAACCTTACCGTGGCCTTTATGCCTTGGTACGGATACAACTTTGAGGATGCAATTGTAATATCCGACAGGCTCGTAAAGGAGGATAAGCTAACATCCATACATATATTGGAGTTTACCGCGGAAGTTACTGAAACAAGGTTGGGACCCGAAGTGGTAACCCGTGAGCCCTATAAAGAGAGCGAGAGGAATATAGCCCACCTTGACGAGTACGGAATAGCAAGGATAGGTTCAAAGGTGGGGTCGGGCGATATTTTGGTTGGAAAGAATACCCCAAGGGAGGAGAAAAAGTTCAGCGAACTTTCCCCCGAGGAAAAGCTCTTGATGGCTATATTCGGAGAAAAATCAAAGCCCTGGAAAAACACCTCCCTCAGGGTTCCTCCCGCAGTTCACGGAACAGTAATAGGCGTTGAGATCTTGACGAGGTACATACCCGACGACCCTATAGCGCACGGTTATATAGGTCCGGGCGGTGAGTTCATTCCGGGCGAGCTTTATGTGGATCACGAGGTAAAACCCGATATGCCCATACCCGAGAAAAGGGTGATAGGTAAAAGGCAGAGGAAACTTTTGGAGGAGATAAACCTAAAGATCCAGAACCTCAGGGATTCCCTTAGGGAGATCCTTCAGGCGAGGCTTTCCGGTGTAAAGGTTGAAAAACCCATATTTGCAGGGAAGAACAAGATCCTTGACAAAGGTGATATAATAACGGGTGAGATTTTGAGGGGTGTGGATCCCCTTGAGCTCAGGATAGAGAGTGGAGCTTTAGGTGATAAGAACCTCGAGGAAGACTTAAGGAGAATAATAAGCGATGGAAGAGAAGCTTACGAAAATCTCCTTAGGGAATACGAGGAGGGGCTTGAGAGGATAAGGAGGGGGGATGAGCTTCCGGCAGGTGTTAGGCAGGTGATAAAGGTATATATTGCCCAGAAGAGGAAGATAAAGGTGGGGGATAAGCTGGCGGGTAGGCATGGGAACAAGGGTGTGATTTCAATTATCGCGCCGGAGGCGGATATGCCATTTATGGAGGACGGAACCCCCGTTGATATAGTCCTAAATCCCTTAGGGGTGCCTTCAAGGATGAATATAGGACAGATTTTGGAAACCCTCCTTGGGTACGCTGCGGTAAAGAACACCGAAAAACTCAGGGAGATGTTGAACAAAGGAGAATCACCATCGAAGATTAGGGAATTCCTAATAAAGCTCTATGAGCCTCACAAGGATGAGGAATTTAAGGGATGGTTGAAAGAGGCGGAAGAGGAGGATATACTACACTTCGCACGGGAACTTGCCAAGAGGGGAGTAAAGTACGCTTGCCCGGCCTTCCAGAGCCTGAAGGTGGAGGAAGTAAAAGAACAGCTTAAACTTGCGGGTCTTCCGGAGGATGGTAAGATGAGGTTGAGGGATGGGAGGACGGGCGAATATTTAGATTTCCCCGTTACCGTCGGAAATATGTATATAATGAAGCTCATACATATGGTTGAGGACAAGATCCACGCAAGATCTACGGGTCCCTATTCCTTGATAACCCAACAACCCGTGGGAGGTAGATCCCATATGGGTGGCCAGAGGTTCGGGGAGATGGAGGTTTGGGCCCTTGAGGCCCACGGTGCGGCTTATGCGCTATGGGAGATGCTAACCATAAAGTCCGACGATGTAAAGGGTAGATTGAGGCTTTACAAGGCTTTAAGGGAGGGAACGGAACCACCCTTGCCTTCGACCCCTTCAACCTTCAACGTTTTAGCGAGCTTTTTGAGGGCTTTGGCCGTAAATTTGGAAATTAAAAGGGGGTAAGGATTTATGAATTGGAAGATGGTTAAGAAGGTTATCGCCTCCCTCGCCTCCCCGGAGGAGATAAAACTCTGGTCGGAGGCGGAGAGGAAGGGGAGGGAGAGGGGAATAAGGGGTTTGGGTGAGGTTAAAAGCCCAGAAACCATAAACTATAAAACCCTAAAGCCCGAACCGGGTGGGCTATATTGCCAAAGGATATTTGGACCTGTAAAGGACTACACCTGCGCCTGCGGAAAGTTTTCGGACAAGAGACATGAGGGAGTAATCTGCGACGTCTGTGGGGTTGAGGTGACAAGGTCAGACGTTAGGAGGGAGAGGATGGGTTATATACAACTCAACACCCCTGTAGTCCACCCCTGGTTTTACAAAATGCCCCCTTACGTTATCCCTACGCTCTTAGGAATTCCGAAAAACAAGTTTGAGCCCGTAATAAACTACGAGGCTTATGTGATAATAGATGTTAAGGTGGATCAGCCCTTTGTTGAAATAGAGACGGAGGAGGGTAAAAAGAAGATTCCCCTGAAAAAGGGAGAGGTCGTCACTATAAGCGAGATGAGGAAGATTGTGGAGAAGCTGAGTCCGGGCAAAGTGGAATTCGGATGGGGAGCGGAGGTGATAAAGAAGCTTCTTGAGGATCTGAGCGAGGAGGTGGAGGATCCCCAAACCGGAGAAACCATAACCCGCCTTGAGGCCCTTTACAGGGAAACAAAGCTGAGGCTCCACACTACGACAAATCCCCAGGAGAGGACGAAGCTTTTGAACAGGTTGAAGATCATTGAGGCTTTTATCTTATCCGGGCAAAAACCCGAATGGATGGTTCTGGAAGTAATACCTGTACTTCCCCCCGACTTAAGGCCGATATTGCCCCTTGGAGGTGGAAAGTTTGCGAATACGGACCTAACCGACCTTTATAGGGATCTAATAAGGAGGAACAACAGGCTGAAGCTAATACTGGAGAAAGGCGGATTTGAGCTTATGATAATAAACGAGAAGAGGCAAATAAAACACGCGGTGGAAGCTCTAATAGATAACTCGCGCCTAAGGAGGCCTTCCCTTAACAGGAGCGGGCAGAAGAGGAAATCCCTGACGGACTATCTGAGGGGGAAGAAGGGGCTCTTGAGGAGGAACCTTCTTGGAAAGAGGGTGGATTATTCCGGAAGATCCGTGATAGTCGTAGGTCCAGAACTTAAGCTTCATCAGGTGGGACTTCCCAAGGATATGGCAATAGAGCTCTTTAAACCCATGATTGAAAGGAAGCTTGAGGAGTCCGGATTGGCGTACACAAGGGCGGAAAAGTTTGAATTCATAAAGCAAAAGAAGCAAGAGGTGGTTGAGATCTTGCTTGACATAACAAGGCATCATCCCGTCCTCCTCAACAGGGCGCCCACCCTTCACAGGCCATCAATCCAGGCATTTGAACCCGTAATAAACGACACATATGCCATACAGATCCACCCATTGGTATG
>Ga0080008_139813_pt1 | contig 11048 bp, 13 predicted proteins | sample ConCONMetagenome_FD_69211 | JGI IMG/M metagenome (GOLD analysis project Ga0080008, IMG submission 69211) | Hot spring microbial streamer communities from Conch Spring, Yellowstone National Park, USA - CON_C (SPADES assembly) (version 2) | ecosystem: Environmental > Aquatic > Thermal springs > Hot...
TACGCCGGAAGACCTCTCAGTGGCATGGTATGCCGAGGAGGTGGCGTAGCTCATGTATGGCGTTGTAAATGGCCGGGGGCAGGGCCGACTGGAGAGCACCACCCAAGACGTGGTCTAGGACTGCAGGCACGGTGAAGAGCATCAAGACCACCACAGACGCCGCAAGCGCGGTTGCACGTAAGAGCAAAGACCTACGTTGCGCCCTCAAGACAAGGGCTGTCTGTCTTGATTCTTTTCTCTGCATAAATAAGGGAGGAATGTCCCATATTTAAATATTTCTGCAGATGGCGTTGATTAAGACGTCGTTTGCCTCGGGGCTTTTCAGCGACAGGCGAAACCCCGGCACCCCCTTGTCGCCGAGGGGCCTGGTCTTGACGCCGGGGGGCGGGGGGCCCATCACCGTGTAGAAGTGGACGGCGCTGGGGACATATGCCACGCACCTTCTGATGGCCGCCTCAAACCTGGGTCTCTCCTGGGCGAGGTACTGAAGCGTCCTTTCACGGTGTCTCTTCAGCGCGGCGGCGCCGGCGTTATAGACGGCGTAGTCCGACAGGCTGTTTATCCGCCATGGCGGCGGCGCCTTGTGTCGGTAGAGGAGGGCCCCCAGCCTGAGGCCAGGCACGGCGAGGAACTTGCCGTAGGATTTTACCACGGTCAGGTCGGGCGCCGCGGTTTCGCCTCTGACGAAGTCTAGAAAAGACTCGTCCACCAGCAGTCTGGCGCCTCTACGCCTGATTTGGTCGGCGTAGTCCAGAACCACGTCGCGGGGCCAGTGGTAGCCGAGGGGGTTGTTGGGGTTGGCCAGCACCACCACGTCTCCGGGCTTGACGGCCTCCAGCCGCCAAGGAGGGAACTTCACCGCCTCTACGCCGAGGAGTTGGGCTATGCGCAGGTAGTCGCCGTAGGAGGGCCACGGCACCGCGATCCGCCTCGGCTTTAGGTCGAGCAGGGCGTATAGGAGGGCCTCGGTGGCTCCGTTGAAGACCGTCACCTCCACGCCTTCGTACTCCGTCAACGTCTCCTCGGCGAGGTGCGCCGGGAAGCGCCTATAGACGCCCAGCTCCGCGGCGCGGCGGAGGGCCTCCTCCACCTCGGGAGGCGGGCCGAGGGGGTTTGAGTTGTCTGAGAAGTCCAGCGAAGTCTCCTCGGCCCAGGTGGAGCCGCCGTGGATATGTACGTAGTCCACCTCCGCGCCTACGAGACGTGATTTAAATCTAGCATCTTCCTTTAGCCCCTGCCACGAGAGACGTGAAGCCGCCAAAGAAGCCAAGGTCAAAGGCCACGGACATGGGCGTAGCGGACTCTGGCAGAGAAGAGCTTCGCCAACGTGGTAGGCCAGAGGTGAAGGCAACGCCTCCCAATGGTCCACCGGCCGTCCGCCACTCTTAAGGCCAACACGTACCCCTTCGTCGCCGAGACGCTCCAGAGCCCTCCCACTCCAACGCGGCCAAGGCTCTTTCGAGATCCATGCTCCAAGACCCAAACCTCCGCGGCTCAAACCAGAAGCCGCCGTGACCTACCTCCTTCTGCAGTAGAAAAACCACATTCTGAAGTCTCGCCAAGCCTCTCACAACGTTGCCAGCGTGATAAAAAAACACATCAACCACATCTCTCTTCTCCATGAACAAAAAATTCTCTTCATAAAAGCTTACCGTCGGCTCTGACCTGCTCTCCGCCCAAGAGGGCGAACCCTTCGGTAAGAATACAGACGCGCCGGCCTCAACTATCAACTTCGCATCCAGAACCGCCCCATCTCCAGTAACCTGCGGCAGGCCGCGGACTACCTCTTCTGCGACCAGTAGTGCCTTGTCTAGCACCTCCCCCACCACCAGGTCGCACTGCTCCCTCTATCGGGATAAATCCGTAGAGATCTGCGGCGCACTGCGAACTGAGGTCGACGTCGGTACCAGCCCACGCCATCGCGGCCGCCGCGGCTGTGCGGTGTTGACACCGTTAACATGGCAATACGTTCTTGCGCCGAGACGGCGATGCCTAAGAGGAGCAGAGCAGTAATTACCATAATTCCGCGCATATTGTATTTTGTGTAGTATATTTAAATTTTAAGGCTCAGCGGCCTCGGTGAGGGTGAGGGCTATGACGCCTGCCACCTCTACCACGTCGCCGGGCTTCAGGGGGACCCAGCCTCTGCCCTTGATGTCGACTCCGTTGACCTTCGTGCCGTTTTTGCTGTCTAGATCCTTTATGTAGAGCTCGCTCCCCTCGAGCTTTAGGGCGAAGTGCACGCGGGAGATATAGCCAGCTACGGGAAGGTCAAGGAAGTCAAGCCTTCCATATTCTGCGTAGCTGTCGGTCCACATTCTGTATCTGCCTCCGCTGTCGACCAAGACGTAGCGGGGCCGCTGGACGGCGGCCACCGGCTTGGTGGCGGTGCCCGATATAGGCGGTAGCGGCGCCGTGCCTGCCGGCGTGAACGTCTCTGCGAGGGTGCGCGTAGCCATGGCGCCCATGTTGTTCATGTTTTATTGGCACATTTAATTCTAACTTTGGCAACTCTCGCCAAGACCACGTCTACGTCGGGCGAGACTTTGGTCTCGAATACGCGGCTACCGCCTATATAAATGCCGTTTCTGCTACCGGCGTCTCTGATGTATATATCTCCGTCCTTTATGTACAGCTCCATGTGGCGGCGAGATATGTACTCGAGCCGGCTTTCGGGCAGTATCTCGGCAAACTCCGCCCTACCGAGCACCGCGGGCGGGACCACGCGCATGGACTTGCCGGTGTCAATGCAGAAGATCTCGCACTCGATCCCGCCAGGGTTCAACTGTGGTCCTCCCCTTGCCGCCGTGGTCTCCCCAGACTTCTGGGGAAGAGCGGCGGTGCCGCCGGCCTGCGCCGGTTGTTTCGAGTAGGTGATCGTAGTGGCTTCGTGGATCAGCTCCTTCGAGCTACCGCCACGCAAGGCCTCCATCACCCGCGTGGCCTTCCCCCGATAGACCTCCGGAAGCCCCTCCCCCTGCGCCGCGAGCTGGAGCACCTCCAGCTCCAACCTGCCGCTCTCCGCAGCGTTTATCAGCTCGCCCGCCAGCTGGAACGCCAACGTGGCCGTCTTGTCTTGAACCAACACAGCCGTCTCTTCAATCTGCTTCCTTATCTCACCCTCCTCGGTGGAGACTACGACCTCCGCGGCGAGCCGCTCCCTGGGCCTCAGCCTGAAGACGACGCTGACTATCTCCCCCGCGGAGATGTCCTCAAGGGCGACCTCCCTCGCGGGGCCCAGAGATGCGATAGTCCTGCCCAGCTTCCTCGCCTCAACCACCTCGGCGTCGGTCTCTATTCTCACCACCGGTCTCCTCGCCTCAACGGCCCTCGACCTCCCGAGCTCCTGCATGAGGATTTGGGAGACGCCGGAGATGTCGGCCGCGTGGTACCAAGTCCCGCCCGAGGCCGACGCCAGCTTGTAGAGGATCTTTTCGTTGTAGTCGTAGCCCACGCCTATCGCGGTTATAGAGATGCCGTAAGAAGCCGCCGTTCTCCCCAGCGACTCGTACCAATGCTCCTCCGTATAGTACGGCCACGGCTCCCCGTCGGTAATTAGGACTATCCTCTTCACGTAGCCCGACAGAGGAGGCCCCCACCTGAAGAGCGATCCGGACCCCACCGCAAGGTCGTCTATCGCCTTAGATAGGGCTTGGTATAGGAATGTGTAGGTACCCGGTTTAATCTTGTCGAAGCGCTTGGCCTTCTCAAGGGCCTCGGGGGCCGGAGTGAGCGGCAACACGGTTTTTACCTTCTCGTCGAATGTGTACACAGCCACAACGTCGGTGGGGCCCATGCTGGCTATCAGACGCTTGGCGATCTCCACCGCCTGTGTCAGCTTGCCGTGTTCGCCCATGGACTTGGAGCTATCGATAAGCAGAAGGAACGCGGCAGGGGTAGACGGCGTCTGTGTTCCCGTAGCCGATAGCCGCACCTCGACATCGGCATATTCACCGGAGCGACTGACGTATACCTCAACGTCCATCGATAATACATGTTAACAAAAATTTATATGTTATGCGCACTACAATTTTCAATCTGCTGTTACAAAACATTAGCTGGATAGATCTCCGGTCCCTCCGACAGTTACCCCGGATAGCCTCCAACATGTCGGCGGCGCCGGCGGGTAAAGCCAGTAGGTCGCCTTCAATTCGAGCCCTGTATTTAGAAGCGGAGTAGCCTTCAGAAACCTGGCGCGATTACCGCAACTGCGGCAGTGGCGTTGTCCCTGCCGCCGCCTTTGATGGCCGAACACACCAAGGTCTTGGCGAGTTCGGTTGCCGACTTCTTCATCTTGTAGAGACCCACAAGTCTGCCGTAAAGCTCCTTGTCTATAAAATCATCGACGCCGTCAGATGCCGCGACAACCACCTTGAGGTAATCGCTAAAGCCCGCCAGATCGTACAGATAGTAGTGAGGCCCCCTGTAGGAGGCGTGGCCCAGTGCCTGTGTTATATAGGGCCCATCTGCGCCGGACGTCTCGTCGAGCTCCTTAGTCAACAGCTGGTACTCAGCCGTCCCGCGGTCTAGAACTATGTAAGCGACGCTGTCTCCCACATGCGCCACGTGCAACGTGCGGCTCGTCAGGTCGTAGACAGACACCACGAGGGTTGTGGCCCCTCCATGCGCCGACCTGGCGACATCCTTGTGTGCTGTGTCGAAAATGTTGTAGAACCACTCCTCCGAGAACCAGCCGGCGCCGCCAGTCGCCACGACGAGCCCCCGCAAAACGGCGCAGATAGCTCTGTAGCTGGCGACCTCGCCGTATCTAAGCCCGCCTACGCCGTCCGCGACGACCACGGCGGCGAAGCGCCCCGGCGCGACTGCCGCAAGGCCCGAGTCCTCGTTGTTGCTACGGGGTCCCACATGGCTAAAGAGACCGGCCGCGACCGAGGGCTTCCCGCATCTCGATACGTGCCTGCGCCCGCCGAGCAATCCCACGAGCTTGTCACAACTGAGGTGAGCCTCGCTCTGCGACAGTTCGCCGGCCCAGCAACGCCCCAGCGTGTAGAGGACCACTCTGAGCGGCGTCGGCTGAAGACGCACGGTCATAGCCTGACGGTGGCCAGTATGTAGGGCCCCCTCACGTCGTCGTATCCTAGCGCTATGATGTCGCCGTCCCACAGCTCAAACCACTGAGAGGTGACCCCCTTGCCTCTCCATATATAGAACCAACTGCCGCCGCGGTACAGAGCAGTTCGGTTTGTGCTCCCCAAGTCCCTGATGTACCACCTGCCGTGTATCTCGGCAATCTCCACATGCCGCCTAGATATATACTTGTCGGGGTCGTATATATAGAGGAATTCGCCCTCAAGCACCAAATCCATCATGTGGTCGTCGCACCTGCCGATGTACAACCTGCCGCCGGGAATTGCAATAGACCGCCCCTTGATCATGAAGGTAAGGCCCTTCCGCACGACGCGCTGACCGCTCAGAAACCCCAAAGCCTCGCCGGCATCTGCAAACCGCTGGCTGTAGTCGGGATCCAACGCCTTAGCTACGAACTTATTCAGAAGATCGTCTCCGAGATCGGGAAGCGCCAGCTCCAAGGCCCCCGGCGCCCTCGGGGACGGGGAGCAGTCGTAACCCTTTATGAACTGACACGGCGGCTTCTTGGTGGCTAGGTAGAGCACGGTAGCGCCGAGAGACCATATGTCACTCTGGAAAAGCGACGTGCCCCTCAACTGCTCAGGCGCCGTGTAGCCCCCAGGCGACACCACGATCTCCCGCGCCGACTCAAAGCGCAGGAGAGCCGTGCCGAAATCTATCAACTTGACCCTGCCCCCCTTCCTCATCAAGTTGCTCGGCTTTATATCGCGGTGGATTGCGCCAGCCCCGTGGACCGCCGCGAGCCCCTCAAGCGCCTGTCGAAGGACATCCTTGAGCTCATCGGGCTGAAGAGGCTGGGAGATGTCCCGCAGAGAGCCGCCATCCATATACTCCAGCACTATCATCACCGAGTTAAGGTCGCCGTACTTGGACTTGTAGGCCCCATAGAACCCGCACACGTTCTGATGCGATATCATCGAGAGGATTCTCCCCTCATGCGACACAAACTTGATATTGCGCAAAGCATCCTCCTGAGAAACGCCCTTCAAGATCGGCTCCTTCGCCGCGAACCGGTTCCCCGAGCCCTCCTCAATAAGCCACACGATAGACATCCCGCCCTCGCCCAACTTCCGCCGCACCACGTACTTATCCCCAAGAGACGCCCCCGCGAAGAGCAGACCGCCGCGTTGCATCTCATCCACAGACGTCGTACCCGCCCACGGACTGCCGCGAGGACCTGCGCCAAGCCATGACCGCCACAACCAGCGAGACGACCGCCACCGCCAGAGACGCCGCAAGAGTTAGATATGCAGAGCCTAGCCTATCCTCAAGCCGCCTCAACTGCGAGTACATGGAGCGCACAGCGTCGTTCAGCTCAGCCACCGACTTGCTCAAGTCGGCTACCGACCGGTTAACATGATCGATCCTCGACCGAACTTCGGAAATCGAAGAGGCAAGGGTGCTGTAGTTTGCTATCACCGACCCATTTAGCGAGTCAATCTTTGACTTTATATCTTCTATAGCATTTGTTATATTTATAATTTCTTCCGTTAATTTAAAAATACGATCTTCAATATAAGAATAGTCTAACGAGGATGATGTCGAAGTCGTCAAAGAGCAACTAGATGTGCTGGTGCTTTCCGGCACTTGGTTGGCTCCATATATCAGCACGGCAATTAGCAAAACGACGACTAAGACGACTTTGTTCATGACATTTCCGCTAACATAGATATATAAGTTTTGCAAAAAGTCGGGTTTTTCAGCCGGGTTTGAAGACGAGCCTTATCACGCCTGCAGGCGATATCACGTCGTCCTGCTTGAGCGGTTGCGGCCCCTTTCCCCTTATCTGTTGCCCGTTGAGAAGCGTGCCGTTGGTGGAGCCCAGGTCCTCGATATACCACTGGCCGCCAGCGTAATAAATCCTGAAGTGTCTAGCAGAGATAAACTGGACCATCTCCGGCGGGAGGTAGGGTTTGAAGTCGTCGCGGCCGAACTCGGCACTGGACTCTGTGATCGGTATAGGGGATCCGCCGGGTAACTCGAGGAAGGCAAGCGGACTTCCCACCCTAGTCTCAGACGGCGGCGGGCGCGTAACTCCCGGGGGAAGCACTTGGGTCGAGCCAGGCTGAGAGACCGCCGGAGCACCAGAGCGCCGAGGCTGTTGCGGCTGGGACTGTTGCCGTGAAGAAGACGGCGCCCTCTGCCTAGCCAGAGCCAAGCCCACTCCAGCCAATGCCGCGACCACTGCTATGAGTGCCGCCACCAGAGTTGGATCTATCCCAGGCGGCGGAGATTGCGACGTATAAACATAGAACTCCAGCTGTACAGTCCGCACATGGTTGTTGGCGCAATCGTACACGGCTACGTACAGCGTATACCTACCCGCTAGCGACTGCTGGGTTATAGGAAGTATCTGGATGTCTTGTGTTGTAGCTAACGCGTTGCCTCCGCAGTAGGCGTAGGACAGCGGTTGTGACTGGGCTCCCGTGGGTCCTATGTAGTATATCGCCAACTTTCCCGCGAAAATGCCGAAGGGGGCTACCCTGAGCACAACCACGTCGCCCGGGTAAAACGTAGTCGTCGGCTGGCCTTGCACATTCACGATATAGAAATTCGGAGCTTGGACGCCTTGACCTAGAAGTAGAGCTGACACAGCCATAATGCCAAGCAACAAACCAGCCCGCATACCCTTCATGTATCATTATTATTTAAGTTTTGCCCCCCGCCGATTAAATATAAACCCTGTAAGCAGATAGGCCGCCAAGAACGCCGCCACGCCGACTGCAACCCAAAGCGCTATCTGCCACACACCAACCTGGGAAGCACTCGACCCAGGCCCGGTGGGGGCAACCACGATAGAAGACGGTTGCCAAGACGGCGTTGCCGTCGGGTTAATGCATTAGGCATAGATCTCCTAACCCGCCGCCGTTTGCTTCTACTTCAGAACTCTAGAAAACACACAAACAGTAGTCTCGTTTGGGGTTAACACCCTAGGCGGCTTGTACGGCGGACTGCTCGTGGTCAGACTGATCCAAGTGCCGCAGTTAACTCTATATTATCTTGAGACTTACTTGGCCACCTTGCGCGCGCTGGAGCGGAAAATCTTTTGTGGGCTACCAATAGGCGTATTCAGTTGTAGTCGTATCGTGGGAGTTATATTTCCGCGTGCTGAATGTCAAAGAAAGAGTTAGCTATTTTAACATCATCAATGGAAAAGCCGTTAGTAACTAACTGAATTTGTTGAGTAGTAGATAAATTATTCATCGGGATCAGCTGAATACTCCATCTACCTGCGTTATTTATCAATGTTATAGGCCCTACTGGGAATACTTGCCATTTTCTGTTGCGTCTCGTAGTGCATTAATGCCGGAATCACAACGACAGCCACAACTGCAACTTCTTTATTAGTAGGAGTCATCGTACCCGTGTGTCCATGGGCTCTATTGCTATTTTTCTAGAGGTTCTCCGCGATAGCATGATCACTACGGCTAGAAGTATTGCCAGTACGGCCACAAGAATCCAGAAGTCAACGCTGATGTAGCCGAACGCTGTGATCGTCGTAGTAGTTGTCGTAGTGGTAGTCACGGTAGTTGTCGATATGACCGTCGACAGTACCGTGGTCGTGGCTGTAACCGTGCTTGTCCTAGTCACAGGTACGGCAACAGTAGCAGTAACAGTAGTAGTCACTGGAATAGTGACGGTGGTTGTCTTAGTGACCGTGAAGGTAGTAAGTGAGGGGGTATACTGTTGAGTTGTTGCTACATATAACAAAGCCCAATTATTATAGGCATCGCCCGTACCTGCACCTACGCCGAACATATAATCACCGCTACTTGGTGGTGTATAGTAACCACCTAGACTTAATGAGAATTTTGCCGACTGCTTTGTGTTTAGGTTTGTTGCAACACCAGTGAGCGTGTTTGTGCCCGGGTCATATGTCACTGTTATGATTATAACATCACCAGATTTAGGGAGAAAAGCTCCTGTCCCGATGCCACCCCAACCGGCGTATCTACCACCGAGGTTTGGCGATGGGATTGGGCCAACGCTTGGGTTATTGCCGCTTGGATTACTCGCAATAAACACGTTCCACTGACCGGTGGCACCACTTCGTCTAGCGGATGTCTGCCAGTGCGGATTCCACTGAACTACGATATACGGCGTGAAGCTCTGGGGAAAAATAACCTCACCTTGAATCGGTGATGCGTGATATACTTTGTAAGGTATTGAGTAATTGTAGGCAGGACTTACTCTCCACGTTAATGATGATAATGGCAGGAATAGGTATATTACAAAGCCGTCGGCTGGAGATTGAGATCCGCTGGAGAATGTACCAACCATGGTTATTGTCACTGGGCCCCCGCTGTAGTGCTCCTGCCAAAACATGGCACCAGCGGACCATGTTCGGGCTGGGACTATTTCAAGCACGGGTTGGTTTATAGTAGTCGACTTCCAGTATTGGCTTGCCGTCGATGGTCCGTAGTACACCGGCCACTGACTTGTTGATGCATTATTTCTGTCGCCTTGGTATATGTGCGGCGCGCCGAAGTACTGTTGGTCGTTGAGCAGATTTAAGATTACCCTGGTGTTGGCTTGGCTTGTCTGTGCTTGGGTTGATGCTCCTATTATGACTAGAATTACTACTAGTATTACAGAGCCGACTACTCTCGGTCTATAAATAGGCATAGTCTAGATATTAGTAGATAGTTTTTAAGTATTTCGTCGAGCTCGCCAGCGCCATTCACATTGCATATAGCGGGCATGGAATTGAGACACCTTAGGCGAGTGTATCCGGCGGGGTTTAGGTGAGGTTGGAAGAATCGACCGCGCGATCGGCTTAGTTCAGTCTCATCATTAGGGCCTTGCTAACCGGACCTTGCTACCTTATTTGTACGTGAGCTTAGCTGAGGAGATCAAGCGCGTATTGCTGGAGCGACTGGAGATCTTGGTAGAGGTCCTCACGGCTAGCCCTGAGATAATCTATGAGGCGCTGGCTAGGTCGATGCCCTGGCAGAACCTGGTCTCCAAGGAAAACTTGAGGAAGCTGGAGGGGAAGGTGGCAACTAAAGAGGATTTGAAGAGACTGGAGGAGAGAGGTACTAGCATCGGGGAAAGAATGGCTATGCTCAAGGAGGAAAAGAGGAAGCTCTGGCATGCGCTGAATGCCTTGGGCGTCAAGTGGGAGGTTTTTAGCGAGGATGCGTTTAGGAGCGGCGTGAGGGAGCTTCATGGGGATGCGGGGTGTGCCGTGGAGAGGTGGGTTTACTACGACGATAGGGGCTATGTCTACGGCTATCCGAGCGAGGTGGAGCTGGACGTAGTCGTCCGGGACGGTGGGACGTTCGCCGTTGAGATAACGTCGGCTTTGAGGAGAGGCGACTTGCAACAGATTAGGAGGAAGATGGAGCTGTTCAGCGCCGTTACCGGCAGAAAGGTCGACGCCGTCAACGTAATAACGCCGTTTATCCACGACAGAAACCCCGACGCCGTGATCGCCGTCGCCAACGCCATGGGCATCAACGTAGTGTGGCCTAGGCCGCGACTCGACGGGGCCTCAGTTAAGTTATACACTCAACTGGTAGAGGCGATGCGACCGTGGAAGAGGGCCGACGGCTGGGCGCGTCTGGGGGGCGCCGGCTGGGCCTCGTCGCGGTTCCCGGCGTGTAGCGTCTCCTCTGGTCTAGAGTGCTGGACGTGTTTGAAAATTAATCCAGCGTCTTGTCCTTGGTCTCGGGCAGTGGTAAGAGGGCGGTGAGGAGGGCGACTGCCGCCACTACGTAGGTGTGTAGGATGACGCCGGCGAGGGGGTTTTTAGCCAGAGACCTATTGCCTGTATTATGAGGGGCGTGAAGCCGCCGAAGAAGCCTATCCCTAGGTGGAAGGCCATGGACATGGCGGTGTAGCGGACTCTGGTGGGAAAGAGCTCTGCCAACGTAGTGCCTAGGATGTTGAAGGTGAAGGCGGTGGCGAGGATTAGGACGAATACGCCGAGGGAAAGG
>Ga0080008_129775_pt3 | contig 11020 bp, 11 predicted proteins | sample ConCONMetagenome_FD_69211 | JGI IMG/M metagenome (GOLD analysis project Ga0080008, IMG submission 69211) | Hot spring microbial streamer communities from Conch Spring, Yellowstone National Park, USA - CON_C (SPADES assembly) (version 2) | ecosystem: Environmental > Aquatic > Thermal springs > Hot...
GCGAAGAAGCTATCCACCAGGGCAGCACGGTCCACTTCAGTTGAGGGTAAAGCTTTCGGAATACGGTATTCGTTTAAGAGAAAAGCAGAAGGTAAAGCGGATATATGGTATTTCTGAGAAACAGATGAAGAAGTATTACGAGATGGCAGTCAAGATGCCTGGGCAGGCGGGTCACAATCTACTTCAGCTTCTTGAGAGGAGGCTTGATAATGTGGTGTATAGACTTGGGTTTGCCGCATCAAGGGCTCAGGCAAGGCAGATGGTAAACCATGGCTTTTTTTTAGTTAACGGACGCAAAGTTGATATTCCATCTTACTTAGTCAAACCTGGTGATGTTATTGAGTTGAAAGAAAAGTATAGAAGTAATCCGCAAATTCAAGAAAACCTTGAAGTTCGTGTTCAGAGGGGTATACCTGGATGGCTTGAGCTTGATCTTGAGAACTTCCGCGGAAGGGTAAAGGCTTTACCTACGAGAGAAGATATTACTATGCCTATCCAAGAGAGCTACATCATCGAGTTTTACTCTCGATAATCGTCTAGAAACCATTCTAGAGGTAAGGCTAAATGAAAAGGCCGGTAGAGTTAATCAAACCTGAAAGTGTTAAAATTGATGAGGATAGCAAGCCTCCTTACTATGGGAAATTTATAGTTGAACCTTTGGAAAGAGGTTTTGGGATTACTCTTGGGAATGCTTTAAGAAGGGTTTTGCTTTCTTCCATCCCTGGTTATGCTATAACTGAGGCGCGGATAGAGGGAGCACCTCATGAGTTTGTTAGTTTGCCGGGAGTGCTTGAAGATGGTACGGACATCGTTTTAAACCTAAAGGGAGTGAGATTTAGGCTAAAGGGTGAGGGTCCATTTTTGGCTAAGATTGAGAAAAAAGGTCCTGGTGAGGTAAAGGCTTCGGACATAAAACTACCTAATGGGGCAGGAGAGGTTGCCAATCCAGACCATCATATTTTAACTTTGACAAGTGATAGAAGTATAATTATTGAGCTTAAAATTGAGAAGGGACGCGGTTATGCTCCGGTTGAATATCAGAAGGGGCACGAACCAGGGGTAATTCTAATAGACGGTATTTTTTCTCCCATAACTAAAGTCAATTTTACGGTTACGCAGGCAAGAGTTGGTAAAAGCAGCGATTACGACCGTTTAATCCTTGAAATTTGGACTGACGGGACTATAGACCCGAAGGATGCTCTTGCTTATTCAGCAAAGGTCCTTATAGAACAATTTTCCATATTTACTGGTGGAGTGGAAGTACCTGAAATTTCAAGACCTATTGCAGATACTTCGGCTATCTACAACGTTTGTAATGTTTTAAACATGACCATTGAGGAGCTTGAGCTCTCAGGTAGAGCTTACAACTGTCTTAAATCGGCTGGGATAAACTATGTAGGGGAGTTGGTAAAGTATACAGAAGCGGAGCTTCTTAAGCTTCGGAGCTTTGGTAAAAAGTCCCTTGATGAAATCGTTGAAAAATTGAGCCAATATAATCTTAGGCTTGGTATGAAAGACATTAACTGGAAACCGCCACGCCCGGTTTCTTAAGCTTGGGCTTAGGCAGAGTTGATGAATAGGAGGAGAATAAAATGAGGCATAGGAAGCGTAGTAGAAGGCTTACGACAACTTCGGAACATAGACTAGCTCTGATGAGGAACCAGGTTAGGGATCTTTTTACGCACGGAAGAATTGTGACCACCCTCGCTAAAGCGAAAGAGCTTAGAAGATATGCAGAAAAGATGATAACTTTAGCAAAGAAAGGGGACCTTGCTTCCCGCAGGAGAGCCTTAGCTTTTATTCAAGATAAAGCAGTAGTTAGAAAGCTCTTTACTGAGCTTAGAGAAAAGTATCTTGACCGTCCGGGTGGCTACACAAGGATTGTAAGGCTTGGAGAAAGAAGGGGTGATGGAGCTTTGTTAGCGATGGTCGAACTTGTGGAAGAGAAGTTAACCTTTAAAAAATCCAAGAAAACTTCGGAAAGATTGAAAAAAATAAATGAATTTATAGAAAAAAAGAAAAAAGAGCTTCAACTTCAATCAGAATCAGCGAAAGCGAAGCCTACAGAAAACCAACCTAAAGTTGAAGAGGAAAAAGCGCAAGTAGCATCGGAAGCTCCTTCCTCACAAGGAACATAGAAAGTTAATACATGAAATTTTGATTTAAATAAGTTAAAAGCCCCCCTTGGGGGACATTCTCTGCGGTCCTTTGTGTAATATAAAGAAAGACATTCAAAATCGGTTCTTTTTGCTTTTTAGCTCACCGGATAAGGAGAGGATAACTCATCTCCTTTTTGATTTATCAAAGAGGGAGAATATGTTTATCGTTGGGGGAGCGGTGAGGGATAGTCTGATTGGTAAGTCCTTTAACGACCTTGATTTAGTGGTTGAAGGGAACGCTGAAGGGATAGCGAAGAAGCTTGCAGAGGACCTTGGGTTTGCCTTTGTTGAGCTTTCGCGGGAATTTGGTATATATCGAGTCGCTAATCCTTGGACAGTTATCGACATAAGCCTTCAACGAGGGCGGACAATTGAAGAGGACCTTAAGCTAAGAGACTTTACAATAAACGCCATGGCCATATCGGTGCGAAGTTTATTTGAGAATAGGGCTTATCTTATCGATCCTTACTTAGGTTATGTAGATTTAAAAAAGAGACGAGTCCGCGGAATGGTAGAGGAAAACATAGTAGATGATCCGTTAAGAATCCTTAGAGGATATCGTTTTTTTGCTCAAGGATACGGCTTACTTGAGAGGGAGACCAGAGAATGGTTTGCTAAGCATGCTAAAAGTTTAATCCTTTCGGCACCGGAAAGGATACTCTATGAGCTTGAGTTGATCCTTTTAACTGACCGGGCCTATGAAGCTTTCTGTCTCATGGATGAAGACGGGGTGCTTGAGGTAATCTTTCCAGAGATCAACCCTTGCAGAAACGTCCCTCAGCCTGAGTATCATCATCTTGATGTCTGGGGACACATGCTTGAGAGTTTGAAGTGGGCTGAAGCCATTTTAAGAGACCATGAAGCTTACCTTGGGTCAAGCTTGCCTAAAGATTTGAAGAAGGATAAGGATTTTATCATTTCTGTAAAACTTGCTAGCCTTTTTCATGACCTTGGCAAGGGATATACCTTTAAACAGACTGAGGAAAGGATTGTATTTTATGGACATGAAAAGGTTTCATCAGATTTAGTTCTGAAAATAGCTGAGAGATTGAGGTTTAAAAGAGATTTGGGGGAGAGGATAGCTCTCTTGGTTAAAAGCCACATGCGTCCCTGTCAACTGCTTACCGAGTTTGAGAAGGGAACGCTTACTATTCGGGCTAAAAGGAATTTAATTAAAGATGTTCCTTATCTTTGGGACCTGTTTATCGTTGCTATGGCAGATAGCCTTGCAAGCAGAGGTGTAGATAAAGAGCCTGACTACGAAGACAGACTTAGAACCTTCTTTCATCATCTTTTTTCCTTTAAAGAGGAGCTTGAGAGGGTAGAAAAGAGAGAAAGGGTCCTAACCGGCAGGGATCTAATAGAGCTTGGGTTTAAACCTGGTCCAATCTTTAGCAAAATACTGACAGCGGTAGAACTAAAAGTTTTGGAGGGTGAAATAAAAACTAAAGAAGATGCTGTGAAATTTGTGCTGGAAAATTATTCAGCTTACCTTTGATTTTATTGGATCAACCAAGGTAACAAATGAAGGAGGAGATGTAGAGGTGAGCCTCTGTACGCCCATAATAAACAACAAAACATAGAGGGCTTAATCTTGGGCACCTATGTTTTTTGGTTTGGCAAACGCCGTTTTGCCCGTTCCTTTCTTTTATGGCTCCTTAGTGCGAAAGGTCTTTCTGAATTTCAAATTAGGAATTAGGTTTCTTTTATATTGTAAAGATAAGAAAATAAGGTAAGTTAAAGACGAATTAAGATGAATTTAGAAATGAATTTAGAAAATATTATAAAAAGGAGGAAAGATGAGGGTAGAGGTTGAGGATAGGACATCGGTTGACAAGATACTTAAGGTTGAAATCCCGCCTGAAGAGACAAAAAGGGTTGTTGAGGAAGTTGAGAGGGAGTATCAGAGAAGGGCAAAGATTAAGGGGTTTAGGGAGGGTAAGGCTCCAATTTATTTAGTAAGAAAGATTTTTAAGGAGGAGATTGAGGAGAGAAGCATTGAAAGATTGATAAGCGAAACGTTAGAGAAAGCTATAAAAGAAGCTAAGCTTGAGCCGCTTCTTCGACCTCGAATCGAGAGCTTTGATAGGATCGTAGAGGGTGCTCCTTTTAGATATTCTGTGTTGGTTGAGGTTAGACCGGAGATCAATTTATCTAAGGAAGACTACATTGGGCTTGAGGTTGAGAGAGAAAAGGACGAGGTTTCTGAGGAAGAGGTAGAAAGGATTTTAAACGAGCTTAGTGAAAGTTTAAATAAAAGGCTAATGCCTATTGCTGAAAAGCAGGCTAAAGAGGAGATCCTTTTAGAAAAGATAGCAGAAATAGAAGGTATATCGATACCGGATGAAGAAATAGAAAAGATGAAGGAAAACATGATCAAAAGTTTGGGCATCTCTGAAGAAGAGGCAAATAGGATCCTTCAATTTAATATTCTACCTAAGATGCTTGCGGAGAGGACCTTGCGATTCCTTGTTGAAAATTCAAAGCCTATTTTCAAGGAGGAATAGCGTGCCGGTTTATATCCCTATAGTTATTGAGCAGACTGGAAGGACTGAAAGGGCTTATGATATATATTCTCGCTTGCTTAAAGAAAGGATCATCTTTCTCGGGTCGCCGATAGATGATTATGTAGCGAATCTTGTGATAGCTCAACTCCTATACCTTGAGGCTGAGGATCCAGAAAAAGATATTATGCTTTATATCAATTCACCTGGGGGTTTAGTATCAGCAGGCTTAGCCATCTATGATACTATGCAATACATAAAGCCTGATGTATGCACTATTTGCGTTGGTCAAGCAGCAAGCATGGCAGCAGTGCTTTTAGCTGCAGGGGCTAAAGGGAAAAGGTATGCACTTCCTCATTCAAGGATCATGCTCCATCAGCCTATGGGGGCCTTTCAAGGGCAAGCAACAGATGTTGAGATCCAAGCAAAGGAAATACTTAGGCTCAGGGATATCCTCAATGAGATTCTTGCCAAGCATACCGGTCAGGATAAAAAAAGAATAGCCAAAGACACAGAGAGGGATTTTTACATGTCCTCTGAAGAAGCTCAGAAGTATGGAATAATAGATCATATTTTATATAAAAGAGGTTAGAGGCTATGAAAAAGGACGAACCAAGGTGCTCCTTTTGTGGAAGGAGTCAAAATGAGGTGAAAAAATTAATCGCTGGAGCTCAAGCTTACATATGCAACGAATGCGTTGAGCTTTGCAACGAGATTTTGGAAGAAGAGTTTGAAAGGGCAAACGAAGCTGAGGAGAGAGCAAAGCTTCCTAAGCCAGCGGAGATAAAAGCGTATCTTGATCAATATGTCATCGGTCAGGAAAGGGCAAAAAAGATCCTCTCTGTTGCGGTATACAATCATTATAAAAGGATCTTAAGCAAAGAATATGAGCCTAAAAAGAAAAAGGATGATGTAGAGATCCAAAAGACAAACATTCTGCTTATCGGACCTACAGGTTCGGGTAAAACTCTTCTTGCTCAGACCTTGGCTAAATTTTTAAGAGTTCCTTTCACCATTGCCGATGCCACACCTTTAACTGAGGCTGGATATGTAGGCGAGGATGTTGAAAACGTTCTCCTTTATCTTTTACAAGCGGCAAACTTTGATATTGAGGCAGCCCAAAAGGGTATAGTGTACATAGATGAGATCGATAAAATCGCCAAAAAAACAGAAGGTCCCTCAATTACTCGGGATGTATCCGGAGAGGGTGTACAACAGGCCTTACTTAAGATCCTTGAAGGAACTATAGCCAACATACCACCCAAGGGCGGAAGGAAGCATCCCCAACAGGAATACATCCGCATGGATACCACCAACATACTTTTTATCTGCGGAGGAGCATTCGTAGGTTTAGAAGACATTATCAAGAGGAGGCTTGGAAAGGGTTCGATAGGCTTTGGAGCAGAAATCAAGTCCGTTAAGGATATGACGCTTGGAGAGATTCTTTCTCATGTCCAACCAGAGGACCTCATAAAGTTTGGTTTTATACCTGAGTTTGTGGGTAGGCTTCCCGTTGTGGCTACTCTTGATGAGCTTTCTGTTGATGATATGGTGAGGATCCTTGTTGAGCCAAAGAACGCTATTATTAAGCAGTATCAGAAACTCTTTGAGATGGAGGGAGTAAATCTTAGGTTTACTGAGGGAGCTCTGAGAGCCGTTGCCGAGATGGCTTATAAAAGGAAGACCGGAGCAAGGGGGTTAAGGTCTATTCTTGAAGAGATTATGATAGATGTGATGTATGAGATACCAAGCCTTCCTGGAGTAAAGGAGTGCGTGATAACAGAAGAAGTTGTCTTGAAAAAGGAGCGACCGATCTTAATTTATAACTCAAAGATGGCTAAAGGGGGTTAGAGAAGTTTATGGATAATTTGAAGGTTTTACCTTTAATGCCTTTGAGGGAGCTTGTAGTTTTCCCTCAAACTGCAGTTCCACTTTTTATTGGAAGGGCAAAGAGCATCGTTGCCGTCGACAAGGCTTACCAGAAGGATAAACTTATCTTCCTTGCCACTCAGAAGGACCCAAAGATAGACTCACCTACCCCAGAGGATATTTATCGGGTAGGGACGATTTGCCGGATTCTTCAGCTTGTTAGACTTCCTGATAGTACTTTAAAGGTATTGGTGGAAGGGTTAGCTAGGGGAAGGATAATTAGATATCTTACTACTGAAGAATATTTTTCCGTTGAAGTTGAAGAGATGAATGAGGTCCTCGAGGAGGATGTAGAAACTATAGCTTTAATGAACCTTTGCAAGGAAGCCCTCCAGGAGTATGCGCAATATAACAAAAAGCTCAACCAGGATACGATAAACACCCTTCTTAATCTTGATAATCCCTTGGAGTTTGTGGATAGGCTTTCAGCCCTTTTAAATCTTAAGATAGAGATAAAGCAGAAACTTCTTGAAACTGTTAACGTAAAGAAGAGGCTTGAAACGGTTTTAGGGCATCTCCGTGGGGAGATTGAGATTATCAAAACTGAAGCGCGGATTCGGGAACGTGTTAAGAAGCAGATGGAGAAACATCAGAGGGATTATTATCTCCAAGAGCAGATGAAGGCTATCCAGAAGGAGCTTGGTGAACGGGAGGATGGCAGAACCGACCTTGCGGAGTTAGAAAAGAGGATCAAGAAAAAGAAGCTTCCCAAAGAGGCTAGAGAGGTTGTTTGGAAGGAATTTAAGAAGCTGAGCCTCATGCCTCCTATGTCTGCGGAGGCAACGGTTGTTAGAAACTACATTGACTGGATCTTAAGCCTTCCCTGGTATGAGAAAACGAAAGAAAACATTGACCTTGATAAGGTAGAGGAATTGTTAAACAAAGAGCATTACGGCTTAGAAAAACCAAAACAGAGAATTATAGAGCATTTAGCTGTTCAGAAACTTGTCCAAAAAATAAAGGGTCCTATCCTTTGCTTCGTTGGACCACCAGGGGTTGGTAAGACTTCTCTTGCAAGGTCGATAGCCAAGGCTATCGGCAGAAACTTTGTGAGGATATCTCTTGGTGGCGTAAGGGATGAGGCGGAGATAAGAGGGCATAGGAGGACCTATGTTGGAGCCTTACCTGGGAAGATCATCCAAGGCATGAAAAAAGCAGGGACGATAAATCCTGTCTTCTGCTTAGACGAAATAGACAAAATTGGAACAGACTTTCGCGGAGACCCAGCGGCTGCTCTACTTGAGGTGCTTGACCCTGAGCAGAACTTTTCTTTTCAGGACCACTATCTTGAAATTCCTTACGACCTTTCCCAGGTGTTTTTCATAACCACGGCTAACACGCTTTATACCATTCCAGCCCCCCTTCTTGACCGTATGGAGATAATTGAGCTACCTGGTTATACAGAAGAAGAAAAGTTGGAGATAGCAAAAAGGCATCTCCTTCCGAGGCAGCTTGAGGCCCATGGTCTTAAGCCTGAGATGGTCCAGATTAGTGACAAGGTCATTTTGGAGATAATTCGTAGGTATACCCGCGAGGCTGGAGTAAGAAACTTAGAAAGGGAACTTGCTACCATCTGCAGGAAGATCGCTAAGGATGTGGCTAAGAACCCCAAGGAATTTAAACCCATCAAGGTTACCATTTCAAAGCTTGAAAGATTCCTTGGAATTCCTAAGTATCGTTATGGAATGGCTGAGGAGAAACCCCAAGTTGGCATTGCTACAGGACTTGCCTGGACAGAAACCGGAGGTGCCCTCTTACAAATCGAGGCGGTGATTATGCCTGGTAAGGGTAATTTAAAGATCACTGGAAAGCTGGGCGAGGTTATGCAGGAGTCGGTCCAGGCAGCGATGAGCTACGTCCGGTCAAGAGCTCTCCAGCTTGGTCTTCCCCTTGAGTTTTACCATAAGGTTGATATCCATGTGCATGTGCCCGAGGGAGCTATCCCCAAGGATGGACCAAGCGCTGGTATAACCATTGCTACGGCAATCATTTCTGCCCTAACAAAGATTCCTGGTAAAAATACTGTAGCTATGACCGGGGAGATCACCTTAAGAGGTAGAGTGCTCCCTATTGGTGGCCTAAAAGAAAAGCTTCTTGCCGCCATAAGAGGTGGGATCAAAACTGTGATTATCCCTAAGGAAAATGAGAAAGACCTAAAAGATATCAATCCAAAAATTTTGAAGCCCTTAGAAATTGTGCTTGTTGAACATATGGATGAGGTATTGAAGATTGCTCTTGACCTTGAAGACCCAGAAAGCCTCTTCAAGGAAGCACCTGTCTTAGATGTTTGGCAGCTAGTAAAGCTCGAAGCCCAGGTAAGTCAACAGGGGATATCCCACTAATTGGCAATTTCTATACTCCCCAAGGGTCAAAATCCTTGGGGGATTTTCTTAGTTTGTTAGATTTTTGAAATTTATTTTTTTCAAATATATTCTCCTATCTCTATCAATTTCATAGAAATTATTTATTTGACTTTAAGAAAAAGTTCATAAAAAAACTATAGAAAAATTTACCTTAAGGAGGGGGACTATGCGTTAGCGAAAACTTTTGGGGTTTATAGGTGTGCTTGCTCTGTTGGTAGGGCTTAGTGTGGCTTCTCCTGAGGCTAAAACGCCTTATAAAGAGCCTTTAAAGAAGGCTAAAACAGTGGATGAGTTGATTGGTATGTATGATTCTAGTGAATGCATGAGTTGTCATGCTGATATTGCGGAACAGGGGTCAAAAAGTCTTCATGCCTGGTCTATTTTTGGAACTGGAAGGACAATAGCCACGATCCTAACCACGTTTACGGTAGGTCTTAAGAATTTCCCATATTCTGGAGTCAAAGATATCAAGGATGTTAAGGTTGAACATTTGATGATTTGTGCAAAGTGTCATTTACCTCAGTTAGCTGAGGCAGAGGATTCTGTTGCTCAAGAGATCCTTAAACTTGCTATGGATTATATGGAAGGGGATGAGAAGACTTCGGCTAAAGCAAAGGAAAAGTTAGAAAAACTAAACATAAACTGTTTGATCTGTCATCAAAGAGATGCCATTATTCACAAGTGGTTAGAAGGCTATCCTGAAAGGAAAGCAGTCTATGGGTCAAAAAGTGGAGACCAGTCTTCTTAAAAGATGCCAAAGATTAAACATAGCTCAGCTCTCAAAGAATCTATCTTCTGCAGGCAGTGCCATGGTTTGGGACCAAACTTCGAAGTTTGACCACACTTCCCAGTGCGTCACGCTTTATGGATATTATCTGTGGGGACATGTAGCTAAAAGGAGTATTAAGACTCGTCAAGACTGCCATATGAGAGAAAGCGGGCTTGGACATAACATTCAAGCTTACAGAGATAAAAAGATGCAGGAGATGGCTATTGACTTCCATGTAAACGCTAGACCAATCTATTGGAGGGACGGAAGAGTAATTAAGCCATTAATCTACGCTATAGTAGAAATACGAAACAAGACCGGACATGCCATACCTGATGGCTGACCTAGCCCAAACAGGCTGGTCCTGGAAGTGACCGCCAAAGCCCCATCTGACAAGGTGGTCTTCTCCGAAAGCGAGGTTTTTATGCCTTTACCTCAACCACTTGTTATAGGTGACAGAATGGGTAGAGGTGATTATGATAAATCAGGATTGTTAGTTGAATGGGGTCTTCATCCTTTAGAGGAGAAAAAGGTAGAGTACAAATTTTCGTACCCACTAAGGACAATAAGCCCGAATCCGTGGAGTATACTTTGGAAGTTGAACTCTGGTACCTCCCATTCGGCAAAAAGAATGAATATGCTCAACCTTGGAGAAGGGAGGTTAAAAAGGTCAGATTTTCTGATAAGGAACCCTATCCTGGAGCTTAGCAGTATATAATGGAAGAGGGAAGGGGTTCCCCCTTTTCTTTTGTTATTTTGTTAGAAGTTTTTTTTTCTCCCACCAAAACCTTTTTATCTCACTTTGAACTAATCGAGTGTTCTTTATTTTGAAGTTGTCTTGGAAATAAAGGAGGTCTTGAAAAATCTCTCGACTAACCACCTATCGATATTACTGGTTCATTATGCTTAAGAATTCTTCGTTGCTTTTTGTGTCTTTCATTTTTTCGATTAGAAATTCCATGCATTCGACAGGGCTTAGGGGGGCAAGGACTTTCCTTAGGAGCCAAACACGGTGGAGTATATGAGGTGGGAGGAGTAGCTCTTCCTTTCGTGTTCCGCTGAGATGTATATCTATAGCTGGCCATATCCTTCTTTCAGCAAGTCTGCGATCAAGCACAATCTCCATGTTGCCCGTTCCTTTGAACTCTTCAAAAATCACCTCATCCATCCTGCTCCCGGTATCAATCAAGCAAGTTGCTATGATGGTGAGGCTTCCTCCCTCTTCAATGTTTCTTGCGGCCCCGAAGAATCTTTTTGGCTTATGAAAAGCGTTAGCGTCGATACCACCAGAAAGCA
>Ga0080008_150139_pt1 | contig 11013 bp, 12 predicted proteins | sample ConCONMetagenome_FD_69211 | JGI IMG/M metagenome (GOLD analysis project Ga0080008, IMG submission 69211) | Hot spring microbial streamer communities from Conch Spring, Yellowstone National Park, USA - CON_C (SPADES assembly) (version 2) | ecosystem: Environmental > Aquatic > Thermal springs > Hot...
CTGAGAGCTCTTTATAATATATACTACACATTGAGGACTCACGGTATCTACGTAATGCTTGACCTATACAAAAGTAAGCATAAAATTATCACGATATTCATGAAACTTTACTTATCAATTGTTCCTCGAATATTAGGTTCACTACTTCTTGGAGCTAATGGCTTCAAGCTTTACAAAGGGTTATATTTAACTTATGAAAAGTTCCTTAATACCGATGAAATAATGATCTTAGCCCGCATGATAGGATTCAAAAGAGTCTTTATTCATCCATTATACAGGGTTAGTCTTCTCTCAGTCTTTATAAAATAATTAGCTAGTATTGTGTTTGAAACAAAACCTTTGTTCTTATCTTTATGGGTGCAAAGATTTTTCCTTTTCCACTATAAAACTTTGTGAACCACTCATAGAAGTGCAGCCTAGTGCATTGCGCGTAGGCAACTATCCCCTCAATAACTATTCCGAGTATGTTGCCAAACACGTATGCTATTACTCCAAGCATTATGCCGATGATTCCTCCCTCAAATGCCCTCTCAGCCATTAATGCAAATCCATACATAATTCCTGAATGCGCTAGAGCCAGCCCGAGAATCCTTAGAAAGCTCACTGTATTTCCTACAAGGAGAAGTATAGATTCGAATACCTCCATGAAACTACTCATGAGCAACATCCCTATTTTTACTTGTTTTCCATGCTTAGCCAACTCATACAGGGGCTCCAATAACAGTAGACCTAGTATCGAGAAGAAAAATGAATAGCGAATAAGCTTTCCATAAAGTGTTAATGCTCCTCCTAGAGCTGCATCATAAATCGCTCCTAAAGCCTCATGTGTACCGAGGAATAGAAAACCCGTTAGTGGAACTCCATACAGTGTTAGCTTAGGCAACTTTGACAGGAATGCTTTCTCATAGTCCCCAATTATCAATGAATTAATAAAGCTCAGAGCAACTCCAGCAATAAGGATAAATGCGCCAACCCTCAATGATAAACCTATCAATTTAAATAAGGCCTCGCTTGGACTGGTCGCCTTAACTGGGCTCTCCATGGGAGGGTGACCATGCCAGACAAGCTCACCAAAATGAAGTAGGGGACCAAAGAACTCTCCGGCTAAAAAGCCCGTTATAAATGCCGCTATGCCTAGATAAATAAACAGTAAGCCATAGTCGCTTTTTCTCGTATAGTAGTAATATGCGCCAAAAAGAGCCACGGCCAGGGCATGACCAGCGTCGGGAAACATCAATGCAAAGATTAACGGGAAAGTTATGGCTACAAAAATTGTTGGAACAATCTCGTTTGGTAAAGGTGCACCGTACTGCATCACCAAATTGTGGAATGGCCTAAGAGGCTTGGGGACCCGCACGATTGTTGGTATCACGGGTGCATCCTTAGGCTCCTCAACCGAAAATAAGTATGACCCACGTGTCATGTTTCGAATTAGCTCTTTAATACTATCCGCTTTGTCAGGGTTAATATACCCTTTTATAACGGCAAAGTTCCCCGTAATAACTGAAGCATTTAGCAACAGAAGTGCAGCCTCAACTACTGTTAGCTTCGAGTAAACAGAAAGCAATAATGGTAGATACTGCGAAGCCTCTATCTCGAGGCTTTTTCTTGGAGATAAAATTAGTTCTTGTAATCGAGCATAAGCTTTAGCCGGGTTCTGCGGGAGTTTTTCTGGAATAACCAAAGGCTTAACGCTAAGTCTGGATAAAACCTTTTCGATTTCCTTCTCGTAAGCTCGCCTATAAAGAACAATTACCCCCACGGAATGACCATGGATGCCAACCTTTTCTATAAAAACGTCCTCGTGTCTAACAGAGTCTAGTAGCTTGCTAAGCTTTTCCTCCTCTACGACGGCTATTAGGTAACCGAAAAACTTTGGTTTTTGGGACAAATCAATATCTAAGGTGCTCAGGGGCTTTATCGACTTAGTTAACCTGGCGTATTCCTCAAGCACTTTTTGTAGCTGCTTTATTTCTTCGATTTTTGACTCAATGATTTTTCTTATATCCTCAAATTCCCTCAAGGCTTCCTTAGCGTTATTTATCCAATCCTTAGACGTAAATTTGGCTGGAGAATCTTCTGGGCGTAGGCTCACTCCGATAACTTGGCTTATCTCCTCACATCTAGTACGGGCCTGCGTTATGTTTCTATACAGATCCATTAGCTCTTTGTTTCCGCCGTTCTGCTGATTCATTGGTATAGGTTGAATTAGACCAAGGGATACGAGAGCACCTACAACATCGTTTAGATAGTCCTTGGGAACCTCTATCGTAGCTATTTTTGTTTTTCTAGCGATAAGCATTGACATCTATCCAGTTTTGGTTTGTTATTAAGTTTTATATAGACAACTATGCTTTAAACATTACTTAGCTAAAATCAATAGTGCGCTGAGAATATGAGCGAGGAGAAAACCGGCGTGGTTCTCGTAATAAGCGATGAACTAACAGCTAGTATGTACAGAACCCTTGGGTGCGAAGTCATAGAGGTATCTAACCCAGATGAATTAGTAAAAAGTTTGGAAGCAAACATAATGAGAGATGACCTATCACTTATACTTATCTCAAAAGAGCTGGCCGAACCAGTCATCGACCAAGTAGATAAAATTATTTCACGATCTAAGCCATATGTTTCATTTATTCCCTCTTACGGTAAAATTGGGAAGCCACTTGATTTAAGAAAAATGTTGCTCCAAACTCTAGGAATGAGGTGATGATAAATGAACAAAATAGAGAAAGATCCTGTTCTTTTCGTTGAGAGAGTTCTGAAAGATATATTCACGCGGTACATGGAAGAAGTCAGTGCTTCCATACAGCAAGCTTATGATACTTCTAAAAGCCTAATAACAAGCGCCCATGAAGAGGCTGTTAGAAAGAGCTTACAGATTGTGACTGATTATTACAATGATGCTTTAGGCGAAATAAGGGCATACGAAGTCAGCCTTGATAAAGATAATAAAATTGAAATTCAGAACATGGAGACCTCCTTGATAAACGAGGTTTTAGGAAAAGTATATGAGAAACTAATTGAAATCCCAATGGAAAAAAAGGAAAAACTATACAAAAAATTACTGATGAAAGTAGCGAATGAATCCAGTGAGGAAAAACTAATTCTATACGTAGCTCCAAGCGAAGCGGACATTATCAAAAAAATCATTGAGGAAAAACAACTGAGGAACAGAATCACGTTGCAAGAAGACATAAGCATCGACCACGGGTTTATAATTACTAACTCAGAGAAAACCATTTTTTATGACTATACCTTTAGAACAATTTTCGAGTCCATAAAACCATATTTGATGAGTAAAGCCAGAGCTATGCTGTTTGGTGATGAAAAATGAGTGTTGGGAGAATTATTCGAATATCAGGTCCGCTAGTTGTAGCTGAGGACATGCACGGCTCACTGATGTATGAAATGGTAGAGGTAGGCGAGGACAGGCTGATAGGCGAGATTAACAGAATTGATGGCGATAAAGCTTACATCCAGGTTTACGAAAGCACGTCTGGTTTAAAACCCGGTGAACCTGTTTATAGAACAGGCACTCCTCTCAGTGTTGAGCTAGGGCCAGGTCTACTTACGCAAATATTTGATGGGATTCAGCGCCCTCTCCCCATTATAGCTGGTTTAACTAATAGCATCTTTGTTAAGAGGGGTGTTAAGGCATCAAGCCTACCTAGGGAGAAGAAGTGGTACTTCAAGCCGAGAAAAGAACTCGTTGGACAAAAGGTCAGCGAGGGAACAATTATTGGTGAAGTAGCTGAGACAAGCGTTATTACTCACAAAGTCATGGTACCGCCGGGAGTAAGGGGCACCCTTAAAAGCATTGTCTCGGAGGGGGAGTACACTATCGATGATGTAATAGCTGTAGTGGATGGAGAAACGGGAAGAACAGAAGTCAAAATGTATCATAGATGGCCTGCAAGATTCCCGAGACCATACCACGAGAAGCTGGAGCCTACAGAGCCCCTAATAACGGGCGTTAGAATCCTAGATACCCTGTTCCCACTGGCAAAGGGAGGAACAGCCGCTATTCCAGGACCATTCGGCTCGGGAAAAACAGTTACTCTACACTCGCTTGCTAAGTGGAGTGACGCTAACGTTGTTGTCTACATTGGGTGTGGCGAGAGAGGAAACGAAATGACGGAGGTCCTCGAGAAATTCCCGGAGTACACTGATCCATGGACTGGCAAGCCATTAATGGAGAGAACTATTCTGATAGCCAACACCAGCAACATGCCGGTAGCCGCCAGAGAAGCCAGCATTTACGTGGGGATAACGATGGGTGAGTACTACAGGGATATGGGTTACAACGTACTGCTAGTAGCTGACTCAACAAGCAGATGGGCTGAGGCGCTTAGAGAAATCGGCGGTAGGCTGGAGGAGATGCCGGCAGAGGAGGGATTCCCAAGCTACTTAGCAAGCAGGATAGCCGAGTTCTATGAAAGAGCAGGTAAAGTAATAGCTAAGGGGGATCCATCAAGGGTTGGTAGCGTAACGGTGGTGGGAGCAGTCAGTCCTCCAGGAGGGGATTTCACAGAGCCTGTCGTAATGCATACTAGAAGGTTCATAAAGGTGTTCTGGGCTTTAGATGCATCCTTAGCCTACTCGAGGCATTACCCAGCTATTAACTGGCTAATGAGCTACAGTGGGTACATAGATACTGTTTCCCAGTGGTGGAGCGAGAAAGTCGGCAAAGACTGGCTGAAGCTTAGAGAGAAGACAATGAATATTTTACTAAGAGAAGATAGCTTGAGGGAGATAGTTAGGTTAATGGGAACAGAGGGTTTATCGGAGCAGGAGAAGGCCGTTCTATTTATAGCCAGGATAATTAAAGATGGCTTCTTGAAACAAAATGCATACGACAAGATAGACGCGTTCTCAGCACCGAAAAAGCAATACCTGTTGCTGAAAGCCATCATAAACATATACCAGAAAATCCTCGAAATAATTAATGCTGGGAAAGCCACTGTAGCCATCATAGAAGAGGAAATGCAGCCATTATTCTCCGAGCTTATACGCGCTAGATACACTATTCCAAATGAGCAAGCAGAATTAATTCAGAAGCTAGAAGACAAAATAACAGACAGTTTAGCTTTCATAGCTGCAAGGTGATTCATGATGAGCTATACCGAAAGTCTTGGTAAAAAGATCGTGACGTCGTTAACAGGCATAAAAGGCCCATTAATATTTGTTAAGGGAGCAAGCGGCGTAGCTTTCGATGAAATCGTTGAAATAGAGCTAAAAAACGGGGAGAAAAGAAGAGGCAGAGTCCTAGAGGTCTTCAGGGACCTAGCCGTAGTACAAGTCTTCGAGGGAACAACAGGAATCTCGCCTACAGGAACAAAGGTTAGATTTCTAGGCAAGACATTTGAGCTGTCTGTTTCAGAGTCAATGCTTGGAAGAATATTCAATGCTCTTGGAGAACCGGTTGATGGTGGACCACCAGTAGTAGGTGAAGAATGGAGAGACGTTAATGGAGAGCCTCTAAACCCCGCTGTCAGGGCATATCCAAACGACTTCATACAGACAGGTATCAGCGCTATAGATGGGATGAACACCCTTGTAAGAGGGCAGAAGCTACCTATATTCAGTGGGAGCGGGCTACCACACAACATGCTCGCAGCCCAGATAACAAAACAGGCAACTGTTAGGGGAGAGACGGAGGGGTTCGCTGTTGTCTTTGCAGCTATAGGTATAAAGTTTGAGGAAGCAATATTCTTCAAGAAGTTTTTTGAAAAAACAGGTGCACTGAGCAGAACGGCTATGTTCTTCACCTTGGCCAATGATCCACCAATGCTTAGGCTCCTAACGCCAAGAACAGCGCTTACCTTAGCCGAGTACCTTGCCTATGAAAGAGACATGCATGTACTAGCTATACTGACGGATATCTCAAATTATGCTGAGGCTCTCAGAGAAATAAGCGCTGCAAGAGAAGAGGTCCCCGGGAGACAGGGTTATCCAGGCTATATGTATAGTGACCTAGCCACTATATATGAGAGAGCTGGGAGAGTCAGGAACAAGAAGGGCTCTATAACGCAGATGCCTATACTTACCATGCCAAATGACGACATTACTCATCCAATCCCTGATTTAACCGGGTATATAACCGAGGGGCAAATAGTCCTGGATAGAAGATTATACGACATGGGGATTTATCCCCCAATAAACGTGCTTATGAGTCTATCAAGATTAATGAAGGAGGGGATAGGACCAGGCAAAACAAGGGAGGACCACGCTAACGTCTCGGACCAGCTATACGCGGCTTATAGCAAAGCACAAGAGGTGAGGGGTTTAGCAATGATTATCGGTGAGGAAAGCCTAACGTCGAGGGATAAGAGGTATTTGAGGTTCGCTGATGCTTTTGAAACAAGGTTCTTGAAACAAGGAGTAAATGAAAATAGAAGCATAGAAAAGACATTAGATATAGCGTGGGAGGTTCTAAGCTTATTGCCCGAGGAGGAGTTAACATCGATTAAACCTGAGTACATAATGAAGTACTACAAGAAGAAAGGTGTTTGAATAAGTGAGCTCTGACTCAAGAAGATTTTTCCCAACGAAAATCAATCTCATTAGGCTTAGGAGGGAGAAAGCCTTACTAAGGAAAATAAGAAACATCTTGACCGAGAAAAGAAACGCTTTGATACTATTTATAAGAACATATTTAACGGAATATGAAAAACTATACCAACAAACCTACAAAAAACTAAGAGAATCAGAAGAGCTCTTTGGGCAACTAGCCCTTGAAATGGGGTACGATAAATATATTGATTTTGCACAGAGCTTCCAGCCAACGATAAAGATAAATGTTAAGACCACCGTTGTCTTCACGATAAGAACACAATTATTCATCGTAGATGAAAAATCGTATCCAGAAATACCCGTGTTCACTGAGACCCCTGTCTTGGCATTAAAAGCAATAAGCACGTGGAGAGAGGCTTTTAAGGAATACCTGAAGGTCATTGAGCTCGAGCAGACTATAAGGAGACTAATAGAGGAGCTGAAAGAGACGCAGAGATTAATAAACGCTCTTGACAACGTTGTTTTGCCAACCCTTGATAGAGCTATTAGATTCATAAAAATGATTTTGGATGAAAGAGTGAGAGAAGAGTTCATTAGAGCTAAGTTCATTAAGAGAAGACTAGAAAAAGCAAAGGAAACAGCTTAAATACACGTAAAAATTTTAAAACATCAAGACCACAACATTTGTAAGGTGGCGCTTTCAATGAAGGTGAAACAAACACTTATCGCGTTAGCTCTCATATCAGTAATTGCCATTATATTAATGGGCAACATAGCTTTTGCACAAACAACGGGTCAAAGTGCACCAGACTACAGAGGACTATGGATAGCTCTTTCTGTGGGAATACCTGCTTTAGGTGGCGGGTTCGCTGTGGCAACAACAGGTTCATCAGCTATAAGTGCCTTGACAGAGAAGCCTGAGCTTTTTGGTAACGTAATCATAATTGTTGCTCTGGCGGAAGGAATAGCTATGTACGGTTTGCTAGTCGCTATTCTATTGATATTCGTTGGGTAAAAAACCGAGGTTTTTTAACACTCTATAATTGGTTACTTTTCTTTATGGTGAAGAAGGTTTGCCCAGAAAAGAGGGAGAATCGTTCAGCGAGTGGTTTGACTACGTGATAAGGGAAGCTGAAGTTTACGATTACGGCAGATATCCCGTTAAGGGAATGGGGGTATGGATGCCATATGGCTACGCTATTAGGAAAAACATAGTTGAAATGATAAGAAGGCTACTTGACTCAACTGGACACGAGGAAATACTTTTACCCATATTGATACCTGAGGATCTTCTATCCAAGGAGGCTGAGCACATAAAAGGCTTTTCGGACCAAGTTTACTGGGTGACGCATGGAGGGCTGGAGGAGCTGGATGTTAAACTTGCTCTTCGCCCTACAAGCGAGACGTCACTTACCTATATGGTGAGCTTCTGGCTGTCGAGTTACAAAGAGCTACCTAAGAGGTACTACCAGATAGTAAGCATATTCAGGTATGAAACCAAGGCTACCAGACCTATGATAAGGCTTAGAGAGGTAACAACGTTTAAGGAGGCCCACACGGCTCACGATTCATTCGAGGATGCTGAGAGACAGGTCTTCGAAGCGGTGGAGATATACTTCAGGATATTTGATGAGCTGGGAATACCATATATAGTGTCTAAGAGACCAGACTGGGATAAGTTCGCGGGAGCTCTGTACACAATAGCCTTTGACACTATTCTCCCAGATGGAAAAGTGCTACAGATAGGCACCGTTCATCATCTCGGACAATCCTTCAGTAAAATGCTAAACGCGAAAATTCATCTACAGAACGGCGAGAATGATTATATATGGCAAACTAGCTATGGGCTATCCGACAGAGTGGTGGCCAGCGTTATAGCTATTCACGGCGATGACAAAGGATTGATCCTCCCCTTCAAAATAGCTCCCTTAAAGACAGTTATTGTGCCTATCCCAAGCAAGGATGAGCAGGACAACAAGAAAATCCTTGATTATTCAAGAAAAATAGCTGAGCAGTTATCAGAGTGCGGTATCTCAGCCAAAGTCGACGATAGGCCTGATTATACTCCTGGCTGGAAGTACAATTACTGGGAGCTTAAAGGTGTACCAATTAGAATCGAGATTGGACTAAGAGAAGTGAATAGCAATAGTATAACCGTTGTTAGAAGGGATAGCAGAGAAAGAATAAACATAGGAATAGAGGACGTATGCTTGAACATAAAGAAGATTGGGGAACAACTAGATGCAGATTTACAATGCAAGGCAAAAAGAAAATTCAATAAATCAGTGACTAGAGCCAGCACAATTGATGAAGCTAAAAAGGTGCTCAGCGAGAAAAAAGGAATAGTGGAGATTCCGTGGTGTGGAAGAATCACCTGCGGCAAGAGAATGGAGGAGGAAGTAGACGCTAGGTTTCTGGGCTCACCGCTGAAGCTCAGCGTTGAGGAAATCAGCAAGCACAGGTGCCCTGTATGTGGCTCAGAGGCAAAAACCAAAGCTAGGCTCGCAAAAACCTATTGAAACCCGCATCCAGAAAACCTTAACGTTAAATATCCCTAAACACACACCTAGACTAGGTGCAAATTAAAATGCCAAAGAAGAGGGAAAGCAGAGGTAGAAGAAAAGGAGATAAAGGATACGTGGAAAGAGTTCAATGTGATAATTGTGGAAGACTTGTTCCTGAAGATAAGGCCATATGCGTAACAAGAATGTACTCGCCCGTAGACCCACAGCTGGCTAGGGAACTTGAGAAAAAAGGAGCAATAATAATGAAATATCCAGTCACAAAGTGCTACTGCGTCTCATGCGCCGTCCATCTAGGAATAGTCAAGGTAAGACCAGAGGAAGAGAGAAAAAGCAAGGAACTAGTCCTCTAGCGTTTTATTTTATGACGTCATGAGTAAACCACGCCTAATCTCTTCGTTTAATTAAAGTTATCTACTCGAGGATTTCCCTAAGTTTCTCCAAAAAACCCTCATATTTCAGGGGGCAACCAACAATTATCTTGTTGTTTTTCTTATTCCATATTAAGGGTAAAAGAGAGGATCCTCCCTCAAGCATGAGTATATCGTATATATATTCCCTGTAGTCTCTTATCTCGAAGGTGGAGGAGCATGCCTTCTCAAGAAAGCTTAGAAGCCTTTTGCTGGGTGAAGACTCATCTATGAAAACAACTAGTAAATCACAGTTCATCGTTGCTTCTTCGCCACTTCTCTAGGCTCTTCAGCCATTTCATTGAATTTCCTCTCAGCTTCTCTCAGTATATTTGTTTTTACCTCCTCGAGTTTTCTTGAGCTTTCGTCGTATTTCTCCTGTAGCTTTGAGGTAATCTTGTTCAAGTAGTATTCAAGCTCCTTAATTAGCACCAGCTAAGCACCTATCACTTATAATAGTTTATGTGGTTATTTTTAAAAATAACTAATTAGCTAGCTAAAACATTATGTTCACGAGCATTATTAATGAAGCGATGAAGGCTGAAGCCCATAATTTTTTATTAAGACTAAATATTTTCGCTCCATCAAGAGGCCCTACCGGAATTAAGTTAAAAAAAGCCAACCACGAGTTAATCAAAGAAAATATGAATAGCTCATTTACTCTTAGAACAAGAGCTAGAACCAAAGAGGTCGAAGCTAACAATAAGTTGATAGCGATGCCAGCAGAGTTTATCTCGAGCTGGACTCTATAAGTAAGAGAGCTTGGATTAACGCAGAAAACCCCGACGTATCCCGGCGCTAGGAACTTCACTGGCAAAACACTGCTTATTAAAGTTAATAGCAATCCAAACGGGTCCAATATGAAGCGGCTTATACAACCGTTTATTCTTGCTGATTGCCTATGACCAAGTTCATGTAACAGGAAGCTTATAATCACGAAAAATACCCCGATCACCCCGAAATCTCTTATTAGAGCAACCGAGACTGCAAGTATGCCTATCATTATCGCAAAGAGCTCGTTCCTGTTGAGCTCTCTTATCAAGGACAAGCCTTAGCACCTGTTTAATAAACTGCACTGAACCATAATAACCATATCATTAATCAAGATATTGTGAAAAGAACTCGCCGTATTTGTGACCCATATCTGGAGAGACCACCACTACTATGCCTTTCTCGTTTGGTATTAATCCCTTCTCAATCGCTTTCAAAGTAGCGTAAACGGCTGCTCCGCTGCTTGGGCCAATGAGCAATCCGTTCTCAATTGCTACTTTTTTCACTGCATCAACAGCCTCCTTTGGATGAACGTCTATTATGTGGTCGATCACCACGTACTTCAGCCATTTCATGCCTGTTTCGGCTCTTCTTATACCCTGAATGCTTGTTCCGGGGGCAGGCTGCGCAGCTATAACTTTTACAGATGGATATCTGGACTTGAAGTAAATCGATAACGCGGACATGTGGCCCGATGTACCGATTCCTCCTACGATTCCGAGAAGCTTTTTCTTTATGCATTGCAACTGTACATCCAGCTCTTTCGCGGTGAACCTTAGATGCGCCTCCAGGTT
>Ga0080008_114049_pt1 | contig 10997 bp, 14 predicted proteins | sample ConCONMetagenome_FD_69211 | JGI IMG/M metagenome (GOLD analysis project Ga0080008, IMG submission 69211) | Hot spring microbial streamer communities from Conch Spring, Yellowstone National Park, USA - CON_C (SPADES assembly) (version 2) | ecosystem: Environmental > Aquatic > Thermal springs > Hot...
CCCTCATGGCAAAGCCTAGCTTCGTCCTGTAGAAAAGATATGCCCCGCCAATAGCTGATGCAAGCGCCACGAGGAATGACGTATTAAGCCTAATTATTCCTAAATCCACCACCGGTAGTTTTGCACTATCCGGAACCTGCTTTGTCAAATGCGGTATAGACGGATCTGTTAAATAAGTAGCTATTACAAACATTGAGATGTTGAAAAGAGCCCAGTTAATCATTATTGCCGCTACAACCTCGTTAACATTCCTGTAAACCCTTAGCAACGCTAGCACCATGCCTAAAGCCGCACCAGCCAGTCCCCCGGCTATTAAGGCTATCAGCGAGCTACCAGTGTACTAGGCTGTCACTAACGAGGCTATAGCCCCAACGTACAACTGTCCCTCTCCACCAATGTTGAACATCCCTGTAAGGGCTGGGTACAGGAATGCTAAAGCGGTGAGAATCAGTGGAGAAGCTCTTGAGAAGAGGTAGCTTGCATTGTCGAACCCCTTAGTGAAGATAACAGCATATGCTGTTAGAGACAGTTCTGACGGATATCCCATAATAATCATTATACCTGCTGTTATAGTCAGTGATAAAAGAATCGATAACGAAATTTCCAATAACGCTAGTCCGTACTCTCTCTCCCTACTAGTGATGTTTTCAAGCAATTTTCTCATTACATAAAATTTTCCCGTTCAACAAGAACCCCCCATGCATAACCCTATCTTCTCAACGGTGAACTCGTTAGGCGTTCCTTCAGCGGTGATTCTGCCGTTAAACATTACAACTAATCTGTCGCTTAATAATAACAGTTCCTCAAGATCCGAAGAAATCAGTAATACGGCACCCCCTTTGTTTCTATGATCTAGTAGAAGCTGTCTTATTTGCTGTGTAGATTTAACGTCAAGCCCCTGGGTGGGCTCCATGGCTATTAACAACTTTGGGTTTTTAACCAGCTCCCGCCCTGTCATTATTTTTTGCTGATTACCCCCGCTAAGGTGTTTAACGAGAACCCTTGGGCTTGCGGCCAAAACTTCATAGTCTTTCATCACTTTAACGGATAGGTTGTCCAATTCTCTTGTCATTATGATGCCGAACCTGTTCGTCAAAAATACGTGATTTGTAAGCAAGACATTTGCAGATACATCCATTCCGCCAACAAGCCCTATTTTCCTCGACTCTGGTATAAACGATATTCCTTTCTTCAACCTTTCTTCAACAGATAGGCTCGTAATATCCTCGTCTTCAAACAAGATTCTACCTTTAATTGACTTCCTCAACCCGATAATTGCCTCTGCCAACTCTTTCTGACCATTGCCTTGTATGCCTACAACCCCTACTACTTCCCCGGAATGTATTTTTAACGAGATCCCCTTCAGAGTGCTTTGCTCCTTGTCGCCTTTCACCTGAATATTTTCTAGAACAAGGATTTCTTTGGAGCGATTGTTCAACGATGTTTTACCCGCTTGGTTCAACATGTGTAACTCCTCTCCAATCATCATCTTTGCCAGAGTTGATTCATCGATGTTTGCTGTTTCAGCCTCTCCCACTATTCTCCCCTTCCTTAACACCACTACTCTATTCGTTAACTCCTTTATCTCTCTCAACTTGTGTGAGATGAAAATGATAGATACGTGTTTTTCACGCAAAGTTCTTATTAGCCTGAACAATTCCTCCATCTCAATAGGGTTTAGAACGCTGGTGGGCTCGTCAAGTATTAAGACCTCGGCACCGGTTACGAGCGATTTAACTATTTCAACTTTTTGTTGAACACCTATAGGTAATCGACCCACGGGCTCATCCAAAGGGATTTGAAACCCCAAGGTTTTGAGAAGTTCCTCCGCCTTTCTCCGTGTTTCATCAATTGTTACCTTTCTATTGATAGTGCTCATGAATAGATGCATGTTTTCAATTACAGTGAATTCATCTATTAACGAGAAGTGTTGATATATCATCCTTATCCCGTGCTTCAAAGCATCCCATGGGTCGTGAAAGACTACCTCCCGGTTCCTTATGTAGATTTTACCCGAGGAGGGCTTTATCTCACCGTACAAAATTCTCATCAAAGTAGTTTTGCCTGCACCGTTCTCGCCTAGAAGGCCGAGTATTTCGCCTGAATGTACTTCGAGGGAAACGTTTTCCAAAGCTTTAACTCCGTCAGGATAAATTTTGCTTATGTTTTCAAGCCTGACAAGAGGCTCTTTTACCATCGATCATGACCCGTAAGCATTCTTATGAAGGATATGTGGTTTGTAGAATAAAAAATTAATTAGGTTAGATGGATCCTTTGGAAAGCGCGGCATTTAAGTCGCCGTTGATCAATGCATCAATTATGCTGTTGTATTCTTCGACACTGACAGGGTCTTTAAAGGCTATCTCGCCGCTCACAATCTTCTGGTAGAGCTCGTTGTAGACGGCCCACGTTGCTGAATCAATATATTGTGTTCTAGTCTGGTTCACTATCGAGACAACCTCTTCCACTGTGTAATCTTTTAATTTATCAACCTCACTAGCCCATTCTGCGAATGTTCTCACACCTTCTAAGTCCCATATTCCCACACCCGACTCTGCAAGTCCTAGCACTATAATACCAGGCTCCCACTTCTTCTCAACAACCATCTTAATAACTGTATATACTGCGACATCCACTCTTTTCGCACCACTAAGTGGAATGTACTCAGGGGCATACCACTCCTGGCTTGCATCCTGTCCTATGGCGAACGCCTTCCCCATTCGATTCTTATTCCAGTCCACGACAGCTTCCATCATGCCCACGTGTGTGTATCCAGCTAACCCGTATAATACCACAGCTCCTTGTTGGAGCATCTGCCAAGCAGTATTATAGCCAACCTGGGGTTCCGTGAAGGTATTAGTGTACTGCCACAAAAGGCTGACGTTGTACCCCGTTCTCAACTCAAAATACTTTATGCCGAAGAGGTAGCCGATGTGAAACCTCCAGAGAGGCGGTATGCTCATACCCGCTACAGCGCCTACTTTGTTAGCATTAAGGTTTTTCGCCATTCCCGATGCCAGAACTCCTATCAGTGAACCAACCTCCTGCTCCTTGAACAGGATATCCCCTTCATTATTTCTGATCACGAATGTTGAGGCATCAATTAATGCGTATTTCTGGTTGGGGTAGTTGTCAGCGGTCTTGTTAACGGGATCAGTCCATAAGAATCCAACGAAAACTATTAAGTCGTACTCGCCAGACTCGGAGTAGGATCATAAAACATTCTCCATGTCGGCGACAGACCTAGGGGTCGCATAGTCAACTTTGATATTAAACTCCTTCTTAGCCCTCTCGGCTCCTAGCCACGCCATGTCGTTGAAGCTTAGGTCTCCCCTACCACCCACATCGAAGAGGACTAGAACCTTCGTTTCCTCAGTAGGCTGTCCCCCACCTGGATAAAATCCCCCCAACAGGACTATTGCGATACCGGCGACAATTACAATTACGACAAGTAGAAGAATTAAAGTTGTTCTGGCAATGGATCTCATCCTGTACACCACATTAGATTACGATAGAAGGACAAAGTATTTAATCATAACTGCTATTTATTAAATCAAAGTCTATGATTACTTTGAGACGTAAGATGTATAAAGGATATGCCACGTCGTGAGGGACCAACATGGCGTCCCGCTACTACATTGGTGCCGGAATATTTGTCACCTTATTGATGTATGTTATTCCTTATGCCATACTTCAAAAGGTTAAAGACGCTAGTCTTTTCACTTACTGGACAATTCTCACTCTCATCTGGATAATTGTTTCAATAATTTATCTTTACAGGTGGGTGAAAGAATGAACTCCATTCATCTCATCGCTCTCCTAATATACTTCACCGTGGGAACAATTATAGCTTACATATCTAGGAGGATGGGCGTTAAATCAGCGTCTGATTACTATATTGCGGGCGGAAGGATGGGGGCGTTATTGGCGGCAGGAACCTACGCGGCAACAACGTATAGCGCGTTCATGATGGTGGGGCTGGTAGGATTAACTTATCAAACCGGAGTAGGAGCTCTTGGTTTCGAGCTCATATATCTAGTTTCAACGGTAACCATACTGTCCACACTAGGGTTTAGGATATGGAAGCTAGCGAAGACTAGGAAGTGGATTTCCCCATCGCAAATGCTAGGGGACTTATACGGTTCTAAGACGCTCGCGGTGGCAGTAGCCTTCTTGTATTTATTCGCGATGATACCCTACACTGTTGCACAGATTCAAGGCCTTGGCGTCGTATTTCAGGTAAGCGGTCTTGAGTATGTTCACGGCGTAATACTTGGAACACTAATAATTTTATTATGGATTATTCTGGCAGGGATCTGGAGCGTTGCAACAACAGACCTCTATCAGGGAATATTAATGCTCGCAGGTGGAATAATTTTCTTATCCTGGACGACCTCCACGCTTGTGCAAGAGGCAGACGTTTCCAAGGTTTTAGAAACTCTTGGGGCTCAAGGATTCCTAGGGCTATCTAGCTTCTGGAGCCCACAGGTCTTCATGGCATTTACTATTCCATGGGTGTTTTTCGCGGTAACCAATCCCCAGGTAGTGTCTAGGCTTTACGTTCACAAAGATGCCAATTCTTATAAAAGAAGCGTAGCATTATTCTCTGCCTACGGATTCCTATACACCCTTATCGCAATATCAGTTGGAATAATTGCGAGAATGCTTGCCATCGGCGATTTCATAATCAGCGACCTACCCAGGGACTCCGTGACACCGAGTCTTCTAAAACTAATGACCCCTGGTTTATCAGCTGTTGTGAGCGTCTCAATCATGGCGGCCGCTATCTCAACCGCTAATAGCATAGTTCTCGCAGTCTCGAGCTCGGTTTTCAAAGACATTCTAAACCGGGAGGAGAAATCGCTCAGAGCGGCATTCGCTATCAACCTCGTTCTAACTCTCATCGCTTCAGGGCTGGCTCTTTTAAAGCTTGGATACATTGTTGACTTATCAGTCCTTACCTCCGTGTTCTTGCTACCCTTAGCGCCCGTTACCGTACTGGGGGTGTGGAGACACGGAAAATTCTTTACGGCATCAAGGATTGCCGCCATCCTAGCGATCATCACAGGCGGAGGAATAGGGTTCTACGGGTTCATAACCTATGGTGCAGCCAAGACGTTCACAATGTCGTATCTCTACCTTCCTATTTCGGCATGGATTCTCATAATATCTACAACAATACTTGCCCTAGGAATTTTTGTCGACGGATTAAGGTTAAAGAATAAAAATGAGGGCTAGGTGTCTTGGAGCCCACCGTTTAAATACTTGCTGTATCCGGCTAAGTCGAGTAATCCGTGACTGCTAAGGTTGAATAGGATAACATGCTTCTCGTTTTTCCGACATATTTCTTCGGAATCTCTATTGCTGCTTTAACAGCGCGGGCGCTTTCCGGGGCAGGGACTATGCCCTGTGGTCTAGTGAAAAACACCCCCGCCTCGAACACCTCTCTCTGCGAATAGGCGACAGGCTTTACCACTCCATTATTCACTAAAACGCTGAGAGAGGGCGCGACGCCGTGGTATCTCAACCTCCCTGCGTGAATAGGTGAAGGGATGTAATCGTGTCCTAGCGTGTGCATTTTAAGCATTGTGTTAATCCAGCGGAATCTCCGTAATCATACCTATAATCGCCCATCGTCATGGAGGGAACGGCTTTTGACTCCACAGCTACGAAAACGGTGTTTGCTTTACCTGATAACTTGTAAGGAATGAAAGGATATGAGAGACCGGCAAACTGCTACCCCCGCCAACACACCCTACTACGTAGGAGACTTCTTCAGCGCCTATCCCAATGCTCTCCAACTGTTTCAGCGCTTCCATACCTATGACGGTTTGGTGGAGTAAGACATGATTTAGAACGCTTCCGAGACTATATTTTGCTAAGCCATTGCTTGATAAAACATCTTCGATCGCCTCTGAGACGGCTATTCCCAAGCTACCGGGGTGATTAGGGCTTTCTTCAAAATATTTTCTCCCAACCCGTGTCTGCGAACTAGGGTTCGGATAGACTTCTGCTCCATAGGTTTTCATTAAGATTCTTCGAAGCGGCTTTTGAAGATAGCTTGCTCTCACCATGTAAACCCTGACCTTTATCCCCAAAAGACTCCCAGCCAGGGATAGCGCACCTCCCCATCAACTTGCTCCAATCTCGGTACATAATCTCTCCACCCTCTTTTTCATGTTGTAATAGGCTTGTGCTACAGCAGTATTGAACTTGTGGGAGCCCGTTGGCAGAACGCCCTCATACTTGAAAAATATTCTTGCACTTGTCTTCAAAGCCTTCTCAAGATTCTTCGCTCTTATCAGGGGCGTGGGCCTGCCTGCTTGCAAATAGTGTTGAATTACTTTATCAGGTATTTTAATATACCGCTCATTGGAGATCTCCTGCTTCACCAGTTCCTTAGGGAATATTTTTCAAGAACCTCGGACCCCGCTATTTGTCCACCAGGTAGAATTGGCGGCGGGAGCTCTTCGGAGAGATCAGGGATTACATTGTACCAGTGATTGGAGAGTATGGATGAATCCTGAGCGGCTTTCAATACCATTCCAGCATGGTTCCACCTTTGGATGTCTAAAAAAGCTTTCTGGTATAGAAGTATTACGTTACCTGATATTTCAAGATTGAGATCTCATTGAGGTTCTAAAAGAGATTTTGTCCGGTTTAAACATACTAGTGGATCGTTAAAGTACCAATAATGGGTAATGCTAGAACTGTAGGAATAGTAAGGATGAATGTAATGTATGCAACAAGATCAGGTCTCCACCCGTATTTCGATGCCATTAGGGTGTTTAAAACAGCCGGCGGCATCCCAGATACTACAGCTAATTGGATGGATTCACTCTGTGTGAACCCCACTGACAGCGAGAAGAAAACTACTACGAGAGGGGCAATGATAAAACGGTAAAAAATAGTTACCAGTAATGGTTTTTTAACCACGCCGTATGCGACCCCGTCCAGTTGGAGATTTAATCCAAGGACAAAGGTTGCCAGGTAACTGAGAGTTTTAGGCGACCACCATAGTATTCCTGAAACAATTGCTCCAGGGTCTCCTAGCTGGTTGAGAAGCACCCCTATAAGGAAGCCTACTAACGCGGGGAGTTTCAAGATTTTGAGTAAGGAGATTTTTTTCAAAGCAATAAAATCGGGTACTAATACATTTAGAGACAGGGTTGCCAGTCCCAGAATAGATGCTATTTTTACATCGCCGAACAAGGCGAGGCTTACTGGAAATCCTAGGAAAACCGCGTTAGGGAAGAGAGCGGTAAGAAGAACAGCATTTCTCATGTCATCCCTCCATCCCCTAGATGCATATTTGAAGGATAAGCCCGCGACAGTTATGTACGCTACAAATGATGCCACTATTAAAATGTCGGTTTGCGCAAGGCTTCTGGTTGAAAAAGTATATATGAATGCCATTGGGACGAGAAAGTAGTATATGACATTAGTTAACGCAGTGGTGAAAACGTCAAATAGTTCATACCGAGGGAAAAACCTCTTGGAAACCATTTTTATTAGTAATGCAAGTAAAATTATCGCGACAAGGATGAATGAATCGTTCATAACCTTTCACCGTCACCCCTCCTTGACTAGGTATTCATCTCCTCCCCAAATCTCCAATGGCGCGGTCGTGGAGTAGATTAAGGTATTTTCAGGATTGTAGATGTTTATATTTACTGGGATGGGCATGTCTCCTTCAAAATCACTAATCATGCAAACCCCTTGTGTAAACAAGCACTGGTAAATCCATTCTGATCCAACAGGTTTTGCGACGATTTTATACCTATCAGGGAGTCCGGTGAAAAAAACTTTATTACTCACAGCGAAGTAAAAGCAGTTAGATGGAATAGTCTCGCTATTACCTTCAGGTGTAACCCAGCCCAGGCTTACTTCCCCAAACTTGAAGCGGTTATAGTACAAGAGTTTTATTTGGTAAAAACCTTTGAGAAGCTTGATCTCCCGGCTCAGGTGTAAACGGCTCGGCTGATCATACCATTCATTTATTATAAGCTCACGGTTAACCCATAGCTTGCAACCATCGGAAGATATGACGTAAAACATGTACCTCCCAGGCTTCTCTACTTTAAGGAAACCCCTCCATTCAATCATGAAGTATTCTGGGGGGACGTTAGGGTGCGGCTTATCAGTGTAAACGAAACTCACATACGGAGAGACCGACTCCGCAATATGGGTTAATCCAGCGGTGTCCTCGGGGGGTTTATCGCCTCTCCAAGTGTAAAATCTCGTCAAAAGACCGCTAACCAGCCCGTTTTTTGTTTTCACTAAAACGTACTTTGGCAAACAAAACCCCATAATATCTTAATACGCTGTGATAAATATAATTATTCAAGGCTGTCTTAAATGGTTATCGTAGGCCCCGGATTACTATCAGAGTTGATAAGCACTTTCCCATCTTTGAGAAAAGCCTATGAAGCGGTAATTTCCGACCCTGAAGTCCCTGTTTTATGGGAGCTCTCGAACATAATGGCGGTCAAGAGGTTGAAATATAATGATCACGGGCCCGTGCACGCTCACATAGCAGCGGGAGCGGCACTCAGTATTTTCCATCTACTGGTTAAGAAAGGAGTTACCCCGAGCCTAATTAAAGATGGGGTGTCAAACAAAATTGAGGACGCTATGCTTGTGCCTCTTCTAGCGGGTCTTCTCCACGATATAGGTAATAGTGTTCATAGAGACATGCATGAGAGGATTGGAGCAGTGTTGGCGATCCCGATTGTTGACAGGGTTTTAAGGAGTATTATTAAAGATGAGCGCGAAGTAATAAGGCTTAGGCAGGAAATCTCTCACGCCATATACTGCACTAGCTACGACGTCGAGTGCTTAACAATCGAAGCAGGGAGCGTTAAAGTTGGCGACGGATTGGACATGGCTGAGGGAAGGGCTAGAGTCCCTTACAGGCTTGGAGGCGTTTCGATCCACAGTGTTTCAGCGCTTAGTATCAAGAAGGTTGAAATAGAGGAGGGTGTGCAGAATCCCATTAGAGTAAATGTTTACATGACCGAGATGGCTGGGATATTCCAAGTAGACGAGGTGCTTATTCCAAAGATTAAAACAACGCCTCTAAGGAGTCTTATCGAGGTCCGCGCGATCATAGGTAGCAAGGAAGTAAAGTCTTATCCGTGAAGTCTTCTTTAGAAATAATGGAGCTTTGGTGAATGACACCACAATTTTCAAATAGTTGCACCTCAGTTCTCCTTAGTATCGCTGGATATGGGTTTTTAAAGTCGCTAAAGGAGAATAAAATCCTGCTAGCTAAGAGTATGCTTGTCGCTATGAGGAGTACTTTAACGATAAAACCTGTTGATGGAGGTATACCCGTGTGGTTTAGTAGTGTCATGTACGCGGATAACGCGCCCTCTCTTAACATACAGTATAAGTAGCCTAGTTGGATTACGTCATACGCGTTCGCTCTGGTATATCAGTCTAGTGTCTATGAATGCGAGTGGTTTTGTTAAGGTGCGGAACACTGAGACTGCTATTATTTATTATCGCGTTCAACGCTTGATCTCCCAGTCTCGTTAATGAGGCGTATAAAGCTGTTTTTACGCTACCGTATCCAACTGAGCAGTGTGCTGGGACCCACTTTATGTTGGTTTGCTATTTGCTCCAAATGAGCCATGTATTGTTAATATTAATCCCTGTGCAAGTAGAATATAGAATACTGGCAGGTTAAATGTGGATTACTGTGAAGCTAGGAGAGACGTGCACGCCTTATCTTGATTACTATTCCACTTTTCTTTGTAAATATCAATATCCAAGTACACGTCATGCACCACTATCGATTACAAATTCAGCATAATAGACACATTATCCACTTTTCAAGTTGATATCATAGAGGTACATCATGTGATTTAGAATTGAACCTAGTCTGAGCTCCGAGGTTTTATATATCTATATAGTTTTCTTTATGATTATATAGATTATTTAGATAATCTATATATTCCTGATATAAAGTCATTTGTATTGGGGTGTGGTAATGAATAGGCAATTAACACTGATAACAATTGCTCTAGTAGCTGTAGTTGTAGTAGGTGTCTTAACATTTCAAATCATACCTAGAAACGCTTCATCACCAACTACAACCGAAACCCCTGCAACTAGTGAATTAAGGGGCCTCATACTACAAGGTGCTGGTGCTACTTTTCCATATCCACAGGTCTCTGAATGGGCTAGAAGATTCCAGGAGAAATATGGTATTCAAGTGGTTTACCAATCCGTAGGTAGTGGTGCTGGACAATCCATGTTTCTCCAGAAAGCTGTTGATTTTGGCTGTAGTGATCCGCCTCTATCAAGAGATAAGTGGAGTCAGCACAAGGAGTCAATAATCCAAGTCCCATGGTTGTTTGGTCCAGTGGTAATAGTCTACAATATACCAGAATTACCAGCCAACTATAGCCTCAAACTAGATGGTGTTGCAATAGCGAGAATATACAAGGGTGAAATCGCATACTGGAATGATCCGTACATAAAAGAGTTGAACCCGGAAATAGCGGATATACTGCCAAACAAAGAGATCATAGCTGTGCACAGAAGCGATTCAAGTGGTACAACAGAAATATTCACGACTTTCCTATACAAAGCATCCAGTGGCGAGTGGCCCAAGGAACTAGTAGGAAAAAGTATTAATTGGCCCGTAGATGCGACTGGAAGAGGTGTTGGAGGCAAGGGAAATGAGGGCGTGACAAGCGCGGTAGTTCAAACACAGTATTCAATAGGCTACGTTGAGTGGAGTTATGCAATTAAAAACAACCTCAGAGTAGCAAGCATTAAGAATGCCGCTGGAAACTTCGTACTCCCCACGAGTGAGACCCTACAAGATGCGTTGAAGAATGTTAATATTCCATCATCACCTCTAGATGATTTCAGTGGAATACTTGAGAGTGTTGTATACGCGCCTGGAGAAAAGAGCTATCCTATACTGGGTCCATCCCACATATTGATTTGGCGCGTGCAGTATGACCCTAAGAAAGCCGAGGGAT
>Ga0080008_112057_pt1 | contig 10956 bp, 7 predicted proteins | sample ConCONMetagenome_FD_69211 | JGI IMG/M metagenome (GOLD analysis project Ga0080008, IMG submission 69211) | Hot spring microbial streamer communities from Conch Spring, Yellowstone National Park, USA - CON_C (SPADES assembly) (version 2) | ecosystem: Environmental > Aquatic > Thermal springs > Hot...
CATAAGACGTGCGCTCAGACATCCGCCCAGTTCTACGAGCTTATACATGACCTACACCTATCTGTCGAAACACCCAGAGACGTACGGACTGCATCTCCTCCTTCCGAAGCCAGTAAAGATAGCCCACGATATCGTCACAAAGGGTGCCGAAGAACTGACGTCCGCATACGCGGTGGCGCTAAAGAGCAAAACCGCGCAGTCAGAGGCTCTGCTGAGAGAACTAATAGAGAGACCTGAAGAGATCGTAGCGTTGATCAGCAAGGCGAAAGAGAAGATCTCAGAGGATGTACTACGCGTCGCGGAAATCCTTGCATCTTATCATTTACGGCGTAATATGAGGCAAGGCCGATGAAAAAGTGTCTCGAAAATCTCTGCGAATTTGCGGAGATGTTAAACGATCTGATAAATAATCTGGATAATTTTTTAGAATCCATTCCGTGTAAAAAATGTAATAAATTTAATAAATTAAGCGGAAAAATATATAGCGTAAAGACAAGGAAGAATCTGAGAGAGTGCGTAAGAAATCAATACAATATATGTCAAAAATACTTAGATGTCGGCGATTCGTTCGCTTTTGTCGTACTTAAAGGTAGAGAAACGTGGAACCATAAAGGGTGTTGTCCGCGCGCTGCCGACTTAATCCGATACATGTCCTCTTATCGAGCTAAAAAATCCTACACATGGGCCGCCTCCGGCGATACCATATATACACAGACAACGCCTCGCCAGGCCGCGTGGAAAATAATACAAAATTTGGCGCAGATGCGACTTCTTCTAAGGGAGTTCCACCTAATCGTCGAAAATAAAGATATAAAAATTTACGTAGTTAATATCGACGATTTAAATGATATTATGAGAATATGCGGAAAAATAGGTAAAAACGCTTAATTCTTTTGGGAGGAAGAAGACCGGTACGAACAATAGCTTTGAAGGGGGCAGAGGAGGCACCGCGGCGGAGTAGTGCATATCTGCGCCCCAATATCAATAAGGGCGTAGGTTAACTCCAAAGCCTCTGGGTCTCCGTCTAGGCACTTGTGTTTAAACGCGAGAACCGACGGATCGAGTTCCATCTTCTCTACGGTGGGATCCTTACCAGTTATGAAACGGTATATTAGTCTGGCACCGTTCCTGTCGAGGGCGACCTCGTTAGAAACGCCGAGTTTCGTCAATAGTAGCGTCCTTATGTAGGGGCCAACACCCTTAATCTTTTTCAGCAGGTCGGGCGTGAAGTCGACGCCGCACATAACTTCGGCTAATTGCTTTAAATACTTTGCACGTTTTATAAGGCCAAGCGGCCTGATTACCTCCTCTATCTGTTTTAGCTCTGCAACCTTCAGCGTACACGGATCTGGGAACCTTTTTAGGAAATCCTCGTAGACGCGCAGAACGACGTCTCTTCTGGTTCTTACCAGGAGTATTTCTGCAATTAGCATCCGGTAGGCGTCGCGGTCTGTGCGCCAGGGATATGTTGCAACGTTATTTGAGCGCCACCATTCTAGTAATGTTTTCTTAAACTTTCTACACAGCTCAGCCTTCTTCATAGGCAACGATTTTTATACTACTTGTCTTAGGTGGCGGGCTATCTTTTCCGCGAAAAGCGGCGGGAACGCTTCGCCGATCTGTTTTGCGATTTTGCGAAAACTTCCGTAGAAGGGGTAGTCGTCGGGGAAGGTCTGGAGACGCGCTCCCTCGCGTAGGGTGAGACCGCGGTCTTGCTCGGGGTGAACGAAGGGACCGGTGGAGGGGTCGAAGAACTTGGTGGTTATCGTATTAGAGGGTTCGTCCCACCTAAGTCTGCTGAAGGTGGTCTTGAAAGAGTTGGGTCTGCGTCGGTGTACCGGAAGCCAGTACTCGGGAGGTACGTCGAATCTGGTGCCGCCGTCTTTCGGGATCCTTCTGATCAGCTCCAGGTGGTTCGGCGGGAGGGCTTTGGCGCAGTGCAGAGGATCGCGGGGGTGGCATCCGCCGGCCTCTACCGGCGGGAGATCTCCTATGGCGTCTCTGACGGTTCTCCACGGGAGACGTCTACCGAGGATCACCTCGGGATGCGTCGGCGGTCCGTGGTCCGGCTCGGGTAGGGCTATCTTACCCGCCCCCCGCACCGCTATGAGGATCAGTCTCCGCCGCCTCTGCGACACTCCGTAATCTGCGGCGTCTAATACGCCGTAGGCGTAGGCGTAGCCGCCTCCCGCGAGTATCCTCAACAGCCTGCTAAACCCCTTGTAGCGCCTCACGGGTGGCACGTTTTCGAAGACTAGCGCCTTAGGTTTGGAGACCCTTACGAGCTCCGCCAGATAATCTACTAACGAGTTTCGTCTGTCTTCTCTAAGACCCGCGGCGGCTCTTATCTGAGTAAAGCCCTGACACGGTGGACACGACAGCAACACGTCCGCCCCGTCGACCATCCTTCTGAGCTTTCTTACGTCGGTGGAAAAGGCGTCGCGTTTGAATACTATGCGAAATACTCGTTTATACGTTTTCGTAGCATCTTCGTCTTTGTCGAAACCCCCTATAGGGTTAAAACCAGCTCGGAGGAATCCATACGAAAGACCACCTGCACCGCAGAAAAGGTCGAAAAACCTCATGCCAACGGTAATCCATTCAGGTTTTAAAGATTGAAACGCAAACAAATAAATAATCGGGGCCCAGCTTCTACTCATGGATTACGAGCCGATCGCGCTAAGAAGGCTGCTACTACTCGACGAGAACGGTGTGCTTCCCGATATGGTGGGCGCCGTTCTTCTCCCGGACGGACGCGTGGTAATTACGGAGGCTACTGGAGGCACTTATCTCTTTGAAAGTCCGCACCGCGTCGCCGAGTACAACGGCGTAAAGGTAGTAGCAGAGGACACAAGCGAGCCAGTTGCCCCTTAAAAACAGATCCTCAATTTTTCCTAACTTACGTCAAGACTAATATGGTGTCTTAAACCACCTACTTCTCGGCATACTTAATAGCTCATTATAGTGGTTTTGCGAAAACCAAAGGTGGGCTTTTCTAGAGCCGTAGGTCGGGCGGGTTATCTGTGCGGAGGGTCTCTCGCCTTAAACTAGCAAGAGGGATGTACACTAATGCGGCTTGGCGATCAACTGCAGCGGGTACGGGGCAAGGGCGGAGAGTTAACGACGCAAGTCTGCCCGAGCGGATAAGCGCGATCACCCTAAGGCCCGCGAACGAGACGGGGGCAGACTCTGGCGGCTGGCCCTTGTTGGCTTTGACGAGGATACCTACGCGGAAGGGAGATAAGGCTTGTCTCCATAGGGGCGGAGATAAGCTGGATCATGGAACGCGTTAGAGGCCCGCACCGCGTTGACCACTAACCGCCGTCGCACCTGCGGTACACCCTCGGCCGCCACCCCATCGGGGCCTTTATAAGGGCGGCAAGCCTCTTGGCGCCCGCCTACTGTCCCCAGGCTTACCAGCTCTAGCCGCGGCACGGCCCAAGGCCGCGTTTCGACTCACGCCTGCCATAATCGGCGCGGTCTGTCGATGAGCTGGAGCTTGACCTCCGCGCAGATATATGTTATCTAACGGAGACGCCGCCCTCCTAGCCCTCTCCACAGCGGCCTTGAAGCGGACCGCCGCCCCCAGCGCATCTAGTGCGTCTCCACGCCCGCGGCTTGACGAAGGTTCCCGGCGCCGGGCGGTCACTCCACGGCCACCGGCCCTCGACGCCTCCACAGCCCTCGTACAGCCGAAAAACAAGACTGCGCGGAGACGCGGTGAATTACGCCAACGGCAAACCCCAGTTGCGGCTCGCCGGGAGGTGCTATTAACCGAAAATACGCCCCGTCCTCAGAGACGTCAAGACGATTGACGCGGGATGGAAGCCTAACCTGTGTAGGACAGCGACGGGAGGCACGGGCAGGAATTCCGGCGTCTTGTCGACGCCGTAGAGACGAACTCTCAGCTGTAGCGGCGGCGCCGATTGTCATGCACGTCAAGACTCTGCCGGCGAAACTGTGGACACAGCTAAAAAGCGCCCTTTTGGCCTCGGGTCCGCGGAGACTGAAACCCCACCTGAGGACGGGGGCACTATTGACAGGCTTAGGACTTTTAATACCTAAGTGATACTATACGTGAATATCGCGTTTGACGCTTATAAGGCTGATTTGATTCGATATGCACTGCGGCGCGGGCCTATGGCCCGCACCAAGCTCATGAAGCTTCTGTTCCTCATCGACAGGAAGCTGTACCGGAAGTTCGGCGCTACGGTGTTCCGCTGGAAGATGTATAAATACGGCCCCTTCTCCCGCGAAGTGCTGGACGTCCTCGACGACATGGAAGTATATGGTTCAGTGGTGACTAAGGTGACCGACGACGCTATAGTCTACGAACTCGCCACAACCGCCCCCGCCAAACTTCCGCAGGAGGTGAAGGAGGTAGCAGACCAGATCCTCGCGGTGTGGGCGCACAAAAGTCTCGACGACCTCCTCACATATGTATATAACCTAGAGGAGGTGAAGAAGGCATGGCTGGAGAAACCGCTGTTGCAGTAGGACTCGGCGCCCTCGTTGAGGAGGAGTACTTGGCGCAACGCGTCAACGAGCTCATCCAGCTGTACCGAGGGTTGCAGGAGCTCAGACGGAGGATACTGCAAGAGGTCGAGGAGAAAGCGGGGGAGGACGTTGCCGAAATAATCCCCAACATCGCCACAGCAATACGGCGGTACGCGCCGGAGATAGAGGAGGCCCTGGCGGAGCTCAGGAGGCTAGGCGCCGACCCCGTGAAGGCCAGCCTCGAAAGCGTCGTGGAGGAGTACGCCGAAGTTCTGCGGCTGGATGTGCCGGTTGGCGGCGGCAAAACTCTAGAGGACCTCCTCTACGAAAGCCAAGACGAAGTCTTAGACAAGCTACACGAGATAATGATGGCGCTGTACATGGAATACGTAGAGATAAACGAGACGTGCGGCCGCGGGTGTCCCCCAGAGGCGGCCCAGAAGCTGGAAAAACTAGCAACGCTGGAGCTAGCCACATACATCATCTACAAGCTGTTCCAAAAACAGAAAATCGACAAGAAAACCGCCGTTGCAGCGCTCAACGAAATAGTGGACGAGATCTTCTCTGGATGATCAAATTTCTAAACTATAGACGCCAAGCCGCCTGCTGTCCATTGCAATATGAGTTGGCATAGGCTTGTCGTGAAGAGCCGCAGTGACACGCAGGCTGAAACGCCGCGCCGGGGCTAGAGAAATGACTACACCCGTATCTGGTGCCGAGATCAAGCATTTTTGAGGTCTGTAGTCTCAGGGGAAGCCCAGCCGCGGGAGGTGCCACTAATAGTGGAGGTAGTACAGCTTCAACAGAGCCATCCTGCACCCCTCGCTGTTTAAGTCGCCGCAGTTCTCGTAGACGGCGCGGAAAAGTGGCTGAAGCACTATGCCCTTATACGCCGCAGAGCCCCACAGGCCGTGAAGCCTAACTGCGTCGGCCCTACCCTCCATAGCCGCCAGCAACATGAAGACAAGTCTCGCCGTAGAGGATATGGGCGTCAAGACTTCCACAAGCGTTTTGCCGTCCGCCATCTCTAACAAGGGATGCGCCTTTGGCACATCCATCTCTATGCTTGATCTTAATATCTTAGCGGCAACTTGATTGTTTGCAACGGCCGCCACGGCGTCAACGCAGAGTTCAGCCTTGGTTTTTATCGAGCGGAGGACAACATACAGCCCAGCAGACGACGACGGCGGGATAAATTTAGCACATTCTTCAAGGGCTTTGTCTTTTTGCAGGCGGCTGACTAGCATCAATAAAGCCGGTCGAAACTCCGGTAAAAACAGCGACTCAAACACGTCCACAGCCTCCTTCAACCTCGCCCCCTCCCCCACGCCGAAAAGCCTAAGCATAAGCCGAGTAACCACAGAGACCTCCCGGTCATAGTTCAGCAACCACCGCAACTCTTTCAGCAACTTCTCAACCGTCTTCTTGTCGCCGGAGACCGCCAGATAGACCAGATAGTCGCCGAGTTTGTCAGCCGCCGTCACTAAATACCTGGCGGTTAGTTCAGGGTGTTTCTCCGCTTCCCCCCACAGCTCCCAGAAGCCCTTAGCTCTCTCGAGAAGCTCCTTCAAATTCTTTGCGGCGAGGACGCGGGCCCCAAGAGCAAGACCGCGGGCGGCGAGGTAGCCTCCCCAATCCTTCAGCTTTATGCGCATCTCCGCCGCTTTTTCAAACTCTTCTGCTACCTCTTTTAGCTTCTTCTCGTCTAACTCGCCTTTCTCGTCAAGGGCATGGTTCAGCTTGTAGCGGGCCAGCACATACGTGAACCAACTCCTCAAATTCTCAACCATTCCCCCGGCGTCTTCTGTGACGCTACGCGCTACCACCCACTCGGCACTTTCCATAATTTTTCTCAACTCTTCTGGATGGGCCGCCGCCCCGTTCAACACGCTCCTCACGGCTTCGGCCTCCTTTATGAGGTCGCCTAAGCCGCAACGGTCCTGCACAAGCGGCGCCAAGATGTCGTTAAGTAGCGCCACAACCAACACATAAGCCCTAGCTACGGCGTTGAGCAGGCCTTGCGCCGAGAGGCCGCTCTCCGGCGCCGTAGTGCTATCGTGCTTTCTAATCTCGCCGTATAGCTCACACATATCAGCCACAGCATCCCCCCAGCGATCCATGATGTATACTGAGTGTTTTCTCAGTAGGTTTGAGTAGGCGTGGACAGCCTCCACCAGAGGCCAGAGGCGCTTCGCTACCTGAAGACGGTCTTTGAGCGTCTTCTGGAGGCGGTTTTTGAGTTGTTGCAAGGCGTAGTAGATGTATTGCACGGTTTCTGGATCTAGCGTCTCCAGCTCCGAGGCGGCGGCCAGCGCAACGATGTATTTATGCGGCGCCTTCTCGCCTAAAGGTCTCAACGCCGCCAAAATCGGCAACACAGTCTCCGGACGGGCCACTACCTGCACCGCGAAGGGCGTAGCGTAGAGCAACAGATCGGCCGCCGCCTCATCCACCTCAGCCCCGGCGGCCAGTGCGGCAATGCCTAAGGCGTAAAAAGCTTGGGGTGGTGTGAATATTCCACGTCTCCACCTAGCCATCAGCTTCTCTACTGTTTTCCTTGCGGCGTCTATGGTCTCCGTGTCCGCAAGGGGGGAGAGTATGTTTAATTCTCTTATAGGCATCAATTGTGCTACGCCTAATAAAAGCGGTGACATCACGCCATCTATCGTCGAGTACGCATCCACGGCGCAAGGCTCCAAGGCATCTCCCAAAGCCTCTGCAACGTCCTCCGGCAACCACTTCCTCCTAGGCAAAACGGGCAATCCAGCCAGCGCATGGCCAACGATTAGGGCCGCCCTCAGCCAACAACGCCTGATCTCGTTGCTCTTGAAAACAGCGGCGAGTCTCCTGATGACAAAGGCCAGCAGAGCTATCGCTGATACCCGGCCTTCCTCTGGGACGCCTAGTTCGGCGAGGATCTTGTTGCCTTCTTTTAACATCTCGTCGCGGGCCCAGTCCAGCGCCTCTAACAAGTCTTTTAAGGCTTCTTTATAGGGCTTTCTCGCCTCTTCGCCGTTTAGGCTGGCCAGGTCTTTCAACACCTCCCCCACGAGGTCCTCGTGTTGTTGTGCGAGCCATTTGGCTATGGGTTGGAGACCTGCCTTCAGCAGGTCCCACTTGGGTTTGGTGAATTTCTCTATCTCCTCTGGCTGGTAGAAGACGACCCCGTCCTTGGCCTGCGTAATGTACGTCACGCCCTCCGGCACCGGGCCGAATACGGCGTGGAGGAGGAGCGGCGCGGCGGCTCTATACATAAGCCTCACCCTCTCCTCCTCGCTACTGCGCCACAGCAACACGTCACGGATGTAACGAGCGAGAAAGAGCTTCGGCTGAGACTTCGCCTCCTCCACAGCCCTCTCCACACTCTCCACCTTACACCCGTTTTCCCTCAGCCAGAGGCCGGCGTATTTGGCGACTAGCGTGTAGGCGTCGTGGCTTGAGATGAGGCTAACAAGTCTTTCAGTGTCGACTTTGTCGAGGCAACAGTCGTCTTCATTGGGGCAGGCGTAGCTTTTCAAAACCCCGGCGAGGAACTCCGGCGTGTTCAGCCGTGGGTCGTAGAAAAAGGCCCCTCCAAGCCACTCCCTCACGGCCTTCCCTTCGTAGGCCTCCGCCAGCGCCTTGTCGTGGACGGCGGCTAAGACGTACAGCCTGGCCCCCGCCTCGCGGCTGCGCTCCGCCAGAGCCGCGAGAGAAAGCAAAACCTTTACAGAGCCGTAGAGCTCCTCAAGCGGCCTCCGGGGGTCAAACTTCTCTAGATACACCTCCCGCGGATAAATGTCGAAAAGCAACAACGCCCTACGGCCCAACGCCTTGAAGACATCCACCTCCGACACGTCTACCGGGCTCTTCACCTTAACCACGTAGTCCACGTCGCCTTTTTTCAACATGTCGTAGGCCACGTAGGCGGCTAAGGTGGATTTCCCAATGCCCCTACTCCCCTTAACCACCACGAAACCCTTCTCCGCGAGGAGTCTCTCCACCTCCTCAGCCGTCTCTGCGAAGCCGCCGGCGGTCACAAGCCGGTACTCAACGCCGGCGTCAACCACCTTGTGGTACGTGACGCGCAACTCCTCAGCCCTCCGCCGGGTATACACGTCGCCGTATTTCGCAAGTCTCTGTGCAATTACCTCATCCCAAAGCTCCTCCACCTGGTCGCACAGCTCCTCAACTCTCCCCTCAAGCTTCTCCAGTTCTTTGTTGTTGCTAAGAGAATCCAACACGTCTCTCACCTCTTCCTTCCCCACGCCCAGCTCCAGCGCGATGTGGGCCGCCGCTAGGTCTTTAAGCCGTCCGTCCAGCCTAGACCAGTCGGCCAGCAGCCTTATCCAGTCGCGCCACTTCCTGTGGCCGGATAGAAAGTAAGAGGCGACGCCCATCACTGCGCCGACCACGACGCCGCCGGGGAGGAGGGGCAACAGGGCCTTTGCCAGCTCCTCCGCAACACCCGCGAACTTCTCAAGCACGCGTTCGCCGGCCTTCTCCACGGCGTCTTTGCCCAGCTCCCGTAGCTTGGCGAGTCTGCCCCCGGCGGCGCCGAACTCCTCAAGAATCTTTCTGTACAGCCTCAGTTGCTCCTCCACGTAGTCCTCGCCCCGCTCCTTCAGCATAGCCGCCACGCCGGGAGGCACGTACTCCAGCCCGAGCCACTTAAACTTGACGCCGACCCTCTCCGCAACTTTCAACAACCTCTCCACCACATCCCCGTCCTCCCCAGCGCCGGGCGAGATGTAGAAGAGGTAGAGAGAGTACCCGCGGTACCGCTCCTTCAGATACTCCACGAAGTCTCGAGGCAACCTCTTAAAGGCCATGAGGTGGTCTGCGCCCTTTATGTCCTTGAGCTCCTCGGCGGCCTCACGGCCGCTTACGTACCGCCTAGCGAAGATCCGCCTAATCACCTTCCTGAGGTCCACCTGCGCCTTCTCTTTCCCGGGCGCCAAACCCGCCGTCACCTCCTCCACCCTCGACGAGTCTCCAAACTTCTCCTTCAGCTTCGGCTCGAGAAACTGCTTGATGAAGGTGGTCTTCCCGGCGCCGGGCGGCCCCACCACGACCACACGCTCCGCGGCCGCCTCCTCGGCCCTAAGCTCGTAAAGACGGCGGAAGAGCAAGACCATAGGAGATTTAAAATTAAAATTAAAGATTTAAAATTTATAAAATACGGAAAGAGGGGCTTATCCGCTATAGGCGATGGCGGGCGTGTTTGCCCCAGATCTCCGTAGCTAGTAGTTGTCTCTCCGAAGGATGGTGCCTTTGGTGGAACATGGGGAGCGGTTTGGAGGTCGCGGCCTTCCTAACGCCTTAGCGACGCCAGTATTTCTCTGAGCGCCTTGTCTGCCGCCTCTCCGCGGTGGTTTCTTGAGGCGAAGTAGGCGTTGAGCATGTCTAGGGCCGTCCTCAAGCCCTCATGCCTTGACAGATCCCGGAGGGCGGCCACGGGAACGCGTCTGTCTGTGGGGTCCGCCCGCGCTATTACTCTGTCGGCTTTCTCCGGGTCCATCTCGTAGAAGATCCTGCGCAGGGTGAGGTTTCTAATCTTGGCCTCGTCCAGCCCGTAGAAGATGCGCCTTCCGGCCAGCTCCTCCGCGGCCCGTAGCGCGTTGAAGACGACGGCCCTCCCCAGCGGGTTCAGGGGGCCCCATCTGCTGTATCCTCTCTCCTTCCTCTCTCTAAAGAGCTCGGCCAGGTCTGACACGGCGCGGTATATCAGCCGGATGGCCTCGGCGTATAGGTACTCTTCCCGGTAGTAGTTGGCGGCTTGTCTCACCACCAGCGTGCAGTGCCAACAGCCGTATCTACCGCCCAGCGAGCCGCTTGAGGCGAGCCCTCTGTACAGCTCCACAAGCTTCCCCACGTCGAAGTCCTTCTGCGCCTTGAGGAAAGCCCAGACAGTTTCATAGCTCCAGAACCTAATCGGCGCGACCTTAGGAATGTCGTTATTAGACGTGAAGTACGCACCGAGGCACGAGCCGCCTCCGGCGCAGACGCCGAATCGCTCCTTCATGGACTTAGACCTGGCGCCGCTTTCCTCGTCCCTAGCCCCAACCACCAACACGTAGTTCTTATAGCGGCTCAGCGAGCCGCCCGTGGGCTCTATCTTAAGCATATCGACACACCACCTGAAGTTAAACGTCGGGGCTGGATACCCTCTGACAAAGACCCTCCAATACCACGTCTCCGTAGCCCTAGGCCTCGCGAAGACCACGCGGAGCCTGACGCCAAGCTTCCCCACGCGCTCCTTAAACTGATTCACGAAGTACTCCACCCACTCCTCCATCTCAGGTATCTCGCTCAAAGTATCGTTATGTAGCAGAACTACGTTGGGAAGCCTCTCGCCCCGCCTGGCCCTCTCGGCCAGCCATCTATACAGCAGGACAGCCACCGCCGTGGAGTCCTTGCCACCTGAAAAAGCGAGTACAAACGTTCTAAACTTTAAAGCCGCCTCATCAAAAACCCTAA
>Ga0080008_140346_pt1 | contig 10928 bp, 12 predicted proteins | sample ConCONMetagenome_FD_69211 | JGI IMG/M metagenome (GOLD analysis project Ga0080008, IMG submission 69211) | Hot spring microbial streamer communities from Conch Spring, Yellowstone National Park, USA - CON_C (SPADES assembly) (version 2) | ecosystem: Environmental > Aquatic > Thermal springs > Hot...
CCACCCGTATGGCACGCACGGGGACCCTATTCACCTCCCAAGGAAAGCTGAACATAAGAAAGGAAATTTACAAAAAGGACTTTTCTCCACCGGACCCAGAGTGCGACTGTTATACCTGCCAAAACTTCTCCCGGGCTTACCTGAGGCACCTTTTCCACGCAGAAGAGATCTCCGCCTACATTTTAAACACTATCCATAATCTCCATTTCTACCACAGGCTTATGGAGGGTGCAAGAAGGGCAATAGAGGAGGGCAACTTTGACGGCTACAGAAAGGGTTGGCTGGAAAGGTTATCGGTGGCTGTGGGCTAAACTGCTACTGGTCATTTTTAGCCTGCTGCTTTCCTTTTCTCAAGAAAGGCTCTCCGAAAACACCGCCTTAGCCCGAAGAAAGTTTTACAGTGGCTCCATAAACTTGGAAAATCGCAACTATGAGGATGCAATAAGGGATCTAACGAGCGCCTTTAACTTGGATAGAAATGGTTATTATGGAGAACTTGCTTATCTTTGGCTCGGAAGGGCATACGCCTTTCTTGCCTACTCAAAGGCTGACAAAGGGGGTCTTCTCTCCGCCATCGCCTTTTTGAACATGTATCCCTATTACTTTAAAAGGGCAAACTATATAGACCTTCAAAGAGAATTTCTGGGAGACGTATATCTACTTTTGGAAGAGTACTCCAAAGCCAAGGAGCTCTACCTTAGTCTATACAAAAACAGCAATCAGAAAAAGTATTTAATGAAGTTTTTGTATGCAGATGCCTTGGAAGGAGGCACAGAAAACATAGAGCTTTTGGAAAGCCTCAGGGCATCGGAAGAGGGTGTGGACCCCTCCATGCTTTTCCTCATAAGGGGGTATTACTTTTACAACCAGGGTAGGTTTAAAGAAGCCCTCTCTGAGCTGACGCAGGCAAGGGCCCAGAACAGAAGCTTGGAGGAAGACCCCCATTTTTTATACAGATTAGCCTTGTCCTATTACATGCTCCAAGACTGGAGAAACAGTCTCATTTACTTTGAGCTACTGCGAAGAAAGGACCTATACAGAAGGTATGCAGACAAAACCAACTATTTCTTGCTCTTTATAAACCTGGACAACAAAAACTACTCAGAGGCTATGGAAAGATTGCAAGAGCTTATGAAAGACAGAAACCCCCTAACTGACCTGACCCTGAGGCTTGCACTATCACAGCTCTGGCTTTATGAGGATTTCATCGATAAGTACAAACTCAGTTGGTACAAACCGTTGCTTTTGAAAATAGCCTGGATTGATTACGTCAAAAGCTACGGATTACCTTCTGTACTGGGTGTCTATTATTACTCTTTAAAGGACAAAAAGATTATGGACGTGGATTTTTTAAAAAGGGCAAAGGTCCCAAGGAAGGGCTATTTAACGATGAAGGACATAAAAATAAACATGGAACCTTTTTACAAGAGCTTAGAGGTTCAATACAATAGGCTAAACCCTTATGAAGACAAGGATTTTGAGTTTGTTGAAGCCCTATACAAGGTCAATGAAAGGAATTTTCTCACACTCTTTGACGCTTCCGCACTGCTGAGGGGTTCCCTTTACAGGGGCAAGCTGGATTATGTGGGGCTTTTGGATGTGGTTGGGGAACCCACAAAGAGCTTTCTAAGGGCACAGGAATTTTTGCTAACGGGTAAGGAAAAGGAGGGGGTGGAGCTCTTGAGTAAGGTCAAAGACCAGCTTACTGGAGAGGATCACATTGAGGCATTGTTTCTCCTGGGCTTTTTCTCCGATAACAAAAAACCTCTTGAGACAGCTTTGCAAACCAAAGACTTAGAAAAATCCCAGAGACTGAAGGGATACATACCCACCGCCCTTCTTGAGCTTGGAGATTATTACTACTCGCTGGGAAACTTCGCAAAGGCTAAGGAGTTTTACAAAGGCTATTTGGAGAGGTCGGAGGAGGAAGATAACCTCTATTGGCTTACCGCCCTTAGGCTGGCAAGGCTGAGCGGTTTAACCAGGGATGAGGAAACCCTCCAGTGGGTTGTCAAAAAAGCTGAAAAAACAGATAATATATTAGGTAGGCTTATAGTTAGCCTCTGGGGGGAATGATATGGATATTTTTAGAGGCATTGACAGGGTCCTGCCTTACCTGAACTTTGCATGGAAAAGGCACAAGGTGATCCTGAGCAACATAGCCAACGCGGACACGCCCAACTACAGGGCAAAGGATGTGGTCATGGAGGAAGAAAGCGTGGGTAAGCTAAAAATCACGAGGGAAAGGCATATAAACCCAAAAGGTGGAGAGGGGTTTAGAGTTGTGGAAGTTCAAAGAAGGCTCGTGGGTAATGATTTTAACAATGTTAGCCTTGAGGAGGAGATGGCAAAGCTCACCCAAAACAGGGTCGCTTACGAAGCATACATGAGGATGATAAGGGGCAGTGTGGATAAGCTAAACAACATAATAAAGGAGGGTAGGTAATGAACGATCTTTTCCGTGCCTTTAACATATCCGCCAGCGGTATGTATGCCCAAAGGGTGAGGATGAACGTGGTAGCCTCCAACTTGGCAAACTATGAATCTTACAGGACAAACGGGGAACCCTTCAGAAAGCTGGAGGTTGTTTTTCAAGCCCTTGAGGACCCGAAAAACCTATCCAAAGGAGAGGTGCCCGTAAGAGTGGTGGAAATCCGACAATCCAATGAGCCCTTTAGATTAGTTTACGACCCTACAAACCCAAGGGCAAACCAGGAAGGCTATGTACAAAAGCCCAACGTGGAGCTTGTAAAGGAAATGGTAGATATGATAACCGCAGTTAGAAGTTATGAGGCAAACCTAAACGCCTTTTCCGCCACCAGGGAAATAGCCCAGAGGACCTTAGAGCTATGGAGATAAAGCCCATAAATCTTACTATCAGCTTGGATAGAGAAAGGGTAAAGGCAAGCTCCGTCAGCTTTCTGGACGAACTTTCCAAGTTCATTCACTGGGTAAATCGGGAACAACAGAAGGCTGAAGCCATAAAGGATGCGGTGCTAAAAGGTGCGGACATACCCCTGCATCAAATGGTGGTAGAGTTTGAAAAGGCGAGCATTGCCCTGAACCTACTCATCCAGGTCAGGAACAAGCTGGTGGAAGCCTTCCAAGAGTTAAACAGGATGCAGGTTTAAGCTATGGCTTGGCAAGATACCCTGAACCAGTTGAAGGAAAAGTTCCTCTCCCTTAGCACTCCTCAGAAGGTTCTCGTTATTGGCGTGCCTCTTGCGGTTTTGACCCTACTTCTTTTACTCCTTTTCTATGCGGGAAAGCCCAACTATGTGGTCCTCTACGGAGGATTAAGTGGTGAGGATCTAAACGCAGTTCTTTCTGAGCTGGATAAAGAAGGCATTAAATACAAGCTGAGTCCAGATGGTTCCACCATCTTTGTGCCAGAGGATAAGGCAAGAGACCTGAGGCTAAAGCTTGCCACCAAGGGGGTTCCGAGCAAAGGTATAGTGGGCTATGAGGTCTTCGATAAGGGAAGTTTTGGCGTCTCGGACTTTCAAAATCAGGTAAATTTCAAGCGGGCGGTGGAGGGGGAGTTGGCAAGGACCATAATGAGAATTGAAGGGGTGGATTATGCAAAGGTAAACATTGGCATGCCAGAGAAGTCCATATTCTTAAGGGAGGAGGATGAGCCCACCGCCAGCGTTTTAATAAGGTTAAAACCTGGACATGAGCTAACACCAGAGCAGGTGAAGGCAATAAGGAACTTGGTTGCCCTGAGCGTCCCAAGACTGAGCCCAAAGAAGGTGGTTGTGGTGGATGACAAAGGGCGAGACCTTACCGCATTGATTGAAGAGGATGAAATTCTAAACTATAAAGAACTCAAGCTAAAGGCGGAGTTTGAGAAGAACCTTGAGAGGAAGATCCAAAAGACCTTGGAGGAAGCCTTAGGCGTGGGCACCGTTAAGGTAAAGGTCTCCGCAGACATAGACTTTACCAGAAGGGAACAAAAGGAAGAGATTTACGACCCGGACATGACAGCCATAGTCAGTCAGCAGAAGAAAAAGGAGAGAACCTTTGGGGCGGTTGTTGGGGGAGTGCCGGGCGCGGGCGCCAATGTCCCCCCGGGTGCGGGTGCAGTGCAGGGTGCCGGAGGACCATTAACTTCAGAAAAGAGCGAAACCATAACCAACTACGAAGTTAGCAAGAAGGAGGTATATACTCAAGACCCTCTGATAAAGGTCAGAAGGTTAAACGTGGGTGTGATGATAGACAGCAACCTTAAGGGTGTGGATTTGGAAAAGGTAAGACAGATGGTTCAGGCTTCCGCAGGCATAGACCCAAACAGGGGGGATGTGCTTAGCGTGGTTTCTGTCCCCTTCAAGAAACCCGAGGTGGAAAAGCCACCCATTTCTCACGCAGAGTATATAAAGTGGGTTGCGTTGCTTGTGTTTAGTCTAATGTTCTTTATAGCCCTTCTCATCGCCTTGAAGAGACTAAGGAAAAAGCCCGTTCCCACTCCTTACATGCCACCCGTTCCTACACCAGTTCCCTCCGAGCTTGAAGAATTGGCAGGGGTTGAAGAGATAAGGATAAAGGCAAAAGAAGTGGCAAGTATAGAAGCCATCTCCAAGTTGGCAAAGGAAGAACCCCAAAAGGTAGCCAGGATCATAAAAGCCTGGTTAAAGAGTAAAGGCTAATCATGGATGAACAGCTTTTATCCCAAGAGGAGATAAACCTACTACTAAAGACCCTCGGAAAGGAGGAGAAAAAAGGGGTAAGAGCTGACAAAGATGTTCAACCCTTTGATGTATCAGTTTTAGAGCGTATATACGCAGGAAGATTGCCAAGCTTGGAGCTTGTTTTTGAAAGATGGACAAGCGGTATAAAGAGGGGTTTAGTTTCAGTAATAGCGGGTGTGCCAACGATAGTGAAAGAAGGCGTAAGTTCTTTGAAGTTCAGTGAGCTTATTTCAAAGCTCCCCTTTCCATCGGCGGTGGGTTATTTCAACCTCCATCCCTTCAAAGGCAATTTTATGATAATACTTGACCCAAAGCTTATATATATGGTCGTAAGCAATGTCTTTGGTGGTTCCACTAAACCTTACAAGATTGAGGGAAAGGAATTCACAAAGGTGGAGATGAGAATAATAGAAAGAATGTTGAAGGTTATTTATGCGGAGTTGGAGGAAGCCTGGCGAACTATTATGAACGTGCAACTAGTTCCAATAGGTATAGAAACAAACCCAGCCATACTCATGTTTGCAAGACCGAGGGAAAAATACATAGTTTTAAAACTCACGGTTAGTCTGGAAGGGGGCGACGGATACATTTTGCTTGCCATACCCCAGGAAGGAATAGAACCCTATAAAGAAATACTAAAGGGTGTCCTTGAAAGGAGTCCCGAGGATTATGAAAAGCTACTGAAGGCTATACTCGGAGTGCCTTTGCATATAAGCGTAAAACTTGGCTATACCAAAATGACCTTAGGAGAACTATACAACCTTAAAGTAGGGGATACGATAACTTTGGACAAGCCTACAAGGGAACCGGTGGAGGTCTATGTGGAGGGGATAAAAAAGTTCTTAGGTGTGTTAGGTCATTCAAAAAACAAAAAGGCTTTCAAGCTAATAGAAAATGTCCAAGAATAAAGAGATCGCAGAAATATTCTCTAAGATGGCTGACATTATGGAATTCTTAGGAGAAAATCCTTACAGGATAAACGCTTACAGAAGGGTAGCGGAGGTCCTATCTGAATTGGGGGTGGATGTGGAGGAGTTGGTTAAAACTGGCAAGATATACCAAATACCCAGAATAGGAGAGTCTTCTGTAAGCAAAATATTAGAGTATCTAAGAACTGGGAAAATATCTAAATACGAGGAGTTGAAAAAGCAGGTGCCGGAGGATCTGCTTGAACTTCTTGACGTGCCCGGCATTGGTCCAAAAACCCTAAGGTTAGCCTACGAAAAGCTAAATGTCAGGACGAAGGATGACTTTTTGAGGGCGGTTAGAAGTGGTATGCTTGCTACCTTGCCCGGTATAAGGGAGAAAAAACTACAGAACATAATGAGAGGGCTTGAACTGTATGAAAAGAGTAAAGAGCGTATGTCCCTTATAGAGGCTTACCAAGTGGGCGAGAGGCTTTTGGAACATATGAAAAAAGTTGGGGAGCTTTACCAAAATATAGAGCTGGCGGGGAGCTTAAGGAGGAGAAAGGAAACCGTTGGAGATATAGACCTCTTGGTTTCTGCGGATAAAAGGTTTTGGCCCGCACTGCACGAACACTTCACCAAATTTGATGAAGTTCAGGATGTTCTACTTAAGGGAAAAACAAAGTCCAGTGTGATTTTAAAAAACGGAAAACAGGCGGATTTCAGGACTGTTGAACCCCATCAATGGGGCTCTGCCCTCCAATACTTCACTGGTTCAAAGGAGCACAATGTTAGGATAAGGGATATAGCAAAAGCTAAGGGATTAAAGTTGAGCGAATACGGCGTCTTTAGGGCGGATACGGAGGAGTGGTTGGGTGGAAGAACGGAAGAAGAGGTCTATGAACTTCTTGGTATAGATTGTCCTCCGCCCGAGCTAAGGGAAAATGTGGGAGAGGTAGAGCTTGCCCTAGAGAGGAAGCTACCAAGGCTTGTGGAGTGGGAAGACATAAAGGGCGATTTTCATATGCATACCAACTGGAGCGATGGGCTTGGCAGTATTGAGGAAATGGCGGAGACCGCCTACAGGCTGGGATTGCAGTACATCGTCATAGGAGACCATTCTCCCTCCGCAAGGGTGGCAAAGGGTTTGGATGTCCAAAGATACAGGGAACAGTGGAAGGTAATAGAAAGGTTAAACAGCTACTATAACAAGAAGGGCTTTTATATACTTAGGGGGTGCGAGGTGGACATACTTCCCGATGGCAGTTTGGACCTTCCCAATGAATTTTTAGAGGAGTTTGACTTTGTGGTGGCTTCCATACACACACGCTTTGGACAGGATAACACCTATAAAATTTTGCGGGCGATAGAAAATCCCTATGTGAATTTAATAGGACATCCTACCGGAAAGGCTTACGGAAGCAGAGAAGGCTACCCTCTCAACATGGAACAGATAATAAACTTGGCAAAGGAGACGGGAACCGCGTTGGAGCTAAACACGTTCAGGGCGGACCTATCCCCAGAAATGGTTAGGAAGTGCGTTGAAAAGGGCGCGCTCGTTGCCATCGTAACCGACGCCCACGCACTGAGCCACCTGAGGTATTTAAAGATCGGTTTAGGTTTGGCAAGAAGGGGATGGGCAAAGAAAGAGGACATTTTAAACACGAGAACTGTGGAGGAAGTAAAAGAGTTTGTAAGGAGAAAAAGGTATAATAGATAAATATGCCACGCCGTCAAAACACCAAAGAAAAAATTTTAGAATCTGCCCTCAAGCTGTTTTCGGAGAAGGGCATAAGGGAGACCACCATAAAGGATATAGCCAAAGAGGTGGGTATAACAGAAGGTGCCATATACAGACACTTTGTTAGTAAAGATCAGATCGTTAGCACCCTCTTCTCCACATATGCCGAAAGACTTTATAAAGAGCTGATCTCGGTAGTTGAGGAAAATACATCAATAAAAAACAAGTTTTTTAAGCTTGTAAAAACATTCTTGAACTTTTGTTTTGAGAATCCATAAGCTTTTAAGTTCATAAACTTGTTTCACTATCTGAGGGCTGAGGAAGTAAAGAACTTTCAAAACCTCCCTAAAGACGCCCTGATGAAGTTCATGGATGAAGGTTTCAAGAAGGGAATTATCAAGGTCGGAAGGGAGCTGGCTTTAGCGGTGGTGGTGGGCACTTTGGAAAGGACATTCCTTTTAGTGGAGGGTGGAATAATGGAAAGGAAGGCGGGCTTGGAGGAGGAGTTGGCAGAAGTCCTCTGGAAGGCAATTACTTACCAATAACGAGAATAGCACCCGGACGTTTTATCCTTGGTGCCAAAATCTCCATTACCCTGAATTCATGAACCATGTTGGTGGTCTCCACATAGGCAAGGGACACATCAAGGGCTACCACTATGTCCATGTTCTGGGGACCGGCGGAGACCAGTATAGCCTTTCCCTCTGGCACTATGGGGGAAGTGTGAACTTCACTGACTATTTTCTTTATCTGCTCTATTTCAAGGAGCCCTGTGTTGTGATAGACGCGGTTTAGCTTGAAGTAGTCCTTTGGGTTCAAAAGAAAATGGTATGGACCAAAAAATCCGCTTTCGGTGAGCTTTGCCACACCCAAAGACACATCGTTAAAGGCATTTCCCATCACATCCCAATCGCTCATTGAGATGCTTTGCCTTCCCTCCACCGTCAAAAGTCCTTCTATGCCTAGCTTTTTGTTGCCGTGTATTATAAGGGTGTCTTCTGCCACTGCGGTGGCAAAGGCTGCGGCGGATGCGGTGGATGTATCTATGGGTAAGTTAAACTGCCTCCAGTATTCAAGGTCCCTCCAGCTTATGGAGAAAGGTTTATAGATGGTGGGAAGAACTATGTGTATTCTTTTGCCTACCCTAACCGGCTCGCAGGTCTGGGCTTCCTCTCCGGGTCTTACCTCACAGCTACCTGGCTCCACCCCAAGAAACACATCGTAAGATATAACCTGATGCCCTGCACCTATGGGACCAACCACGGGCATAAACCTTCTGCAAACTAAGGTATTCTTTGCCACCCTTATAACCGCCTCCTCTAAGGTAGCCCACTCTTCCTGCGTAAGGGGTGATTGATCTCTACCAAGAAAGTCCATAGCGCACCTCCTTTTTGTTGAATTTTAACCCAAATCCGCAAGGATTGCGGAAGACCTGACAGGGTTCTTATTTTGGTCTATACTAATAAACGTCCCGATAATCAAGGGACCTAGGGTTGGGACGACCCGAAGTTAAGCCTGTGGAGCATGCTCTGGTGGATGACCGTATCCCGCAAGGGATACCTAAAAAGCCATCATGCGTTGAAGCAGGAAGCTCCACCTTCTACGAGGTGGAGTAGTTCACCACTATTCTTCTTCCATCTCCTTCAAACAGAAACTCAATAATACAATCGCAAAGCCCTAAGTTCCTTGCCCACTCCACCACCACTATGCCTTCTCCCACAAACTGCTCCACGTCAAAGTTCTCCACCCTGTACAGGTCTATGTGTATTAACCTTCCCCTTTGGGTGGGATACTCATTGACGATGGTAAAGGTGGGACTTCTAACCTGGTAGCCCTCCTTTATTCCTAAGCCCTCTGCTAAACCTTTTACGAAAGTGGTTTTGCCCGACCCCAAGTCTCCCAGTAGGCATATTACTTCATCCCCCTTTAGCCTTTTGGCAAACTCCTTTCCAAAGTTTATAGTCTCTTGTTCGTCCTTCAAAAAGACCTCATCCATCCTTACACTCCTTTATGCATTTGGCTATTTGGGAGAGGGCTATGTATGGGTTTTTTTCCTCTGTTTCCCACACAAATATACCCGCCCTGCTCAGGTTAAGCCTGGCGGTTTGGTCTTCGGGATGCCACCCGCATACTACAATGTTCACTCCACTTTCCGCCAATATCTGAGATATCTCTCTCTCACCGCCGGAGATCTCCTTTAAAAGCTCCCTCTTTCCATCGGAGAATATGGCTAAATATTTTGTCCTTTCAAAGTTGGAAGAAACCTTTTGCTCCTCATCCAAAAGCACACCCACCCTTGGCTTTATCCCTCCCACCGGTTCGTAATGGATAAAAACCATCTCCAACTCAGGGATCTCCCTCTTTAGCCTTTCTTCCAAGGCATCCACCGTTTGATGAATGTGGTTGAAGTTCCAACCCTCTACCGCTACCGTAATATCCGCAAAGAGCCTCCCGCCAGAGGACCTAACATAAAGATGTTTTATTTCCTTTATGTTTTCAAAATCCAGTATGGTCTGCCTTATTCTCTCTAAGGTCTTTTCGTCGGCGGAAACATCCAAAAGCACCGCAAACTCCCTCTTGAGTATGCTTATGGCAGTCCAAAGGATCAAAAGGCTCACAGCCATCGCAAAGTATCTGTCCAGCTGGTGCCCAAGCTTAGCACTTACAAAGCTCAAAAGCACCAAAGAGGAACCAAAGGCATCCGTTAGGGTGTGATAGGAGTCCGCTATGAGGGCTGGAGAGTTGTGCCTTTTGCCCGCCCACCTTTCCAGTATAGAAAGGCTAAGGGAACTAAAGAGAGAAAAGACCACAACCCCCGCACCAATGCCCCAAAACTCTTCCTTTATCTCCACCCTTTCAGAAAAAGCCCTCTTTATTATCTCGTAGCTTGCCAAAAATAAAAAGAAGGAGATCACCACAGAGGCTAAGTTTTCCAGCTTGTAGAGCCCATAAGGAAATCTCTTGTTCTTTTTGTTAGAGAACTTTATGGAGATGTATGTGATCACGGAGGCAAAGGAGTCCGAAAGGGAATGAACCGCTTCTCCGATCAGAGACAAACTACCGGATAAAACACCGCCCACAAACTTGGCAAGAGACTGCAGTAGATTAACCAAAAGTGCGATTAAAGCCCAGTGTTCCTTGCTCATCGGTTGAAGGGAGACTTACAGCCCTGATAGCTACCTCTACTTTCCATTTCTCTTTGGATAGCCTGAAGGACCTCATGTTTTTTCCTGTAGGTGCAATAATCTGGTGCTATGAGCCTGTCTTCCTCCACCTCTCCCGTTAGCCTGTGGATCACCACATTGGGAGGTAGGATCTCTATTAGGTCCACAACCCTTTTTGCATACTCTTGGAGGCTCAAAACCTCAAACTCTCCGTTCAAATACTGCTGTGCCATCTTGGTTCCCTTTATAACATGGAGTGGGTGTATTTTAACGCCGTCTATGGGTAGGGCGCATAGGAGCTTTCCAGTTTCTAACATATCCTCCTCATCCTCTCCGGGAAGTCCCAGTATCACATGGGCACAAACTTTTAGGTTTCTCCTTTTGGTCCTCAAGACCGCATCCACAAAGTCCGAAACTCCGTGCGCCC